>JACCEC010095522.1_pt1 | contig 13723 bp, 11 predicted proteins | sample 7450121 | NCBI WGS metagenome assembly JACCEC01 (sample SAMN15323455, study PRJNA562643) | freshwater metagenome | isolation source: river surface water | place: USA:Blue River Watershed | collected 2017-08-18 | reverse complement strand
TTGTTCTGCTTCACGTAGGCGTACTCGACGTAGCCGATCGAGTTGGGCAGGCGGCTCACGAACGCGGCGACACCCTCATTGCCCTTGCCACCGGTGCCGGCCGGCCAGTTCACCGCGGTGCCCTCACCGACCTTGGACTTCCACTCGGGGCTGACCTTGGACAGGTAGTTGGTGAAGATGAAGGAGGTGCCGGAGCCGTCGGCGCGGCGCACCGGGGCGATCGCGGCGTCGGGCAGGTTCAGGCTGGGGTTCAGGGCCTTGATGGCGGCATCGTTCCACTTGGTGATCTTGCCCAGGTAGATGTCGGCCAGCACCGGGCCGGACAGGCGCAGCTGGCCGGGGGCGATACCCTGGATGTTCACGACCGGGATCACGCCGCCGATGACGGTGGGGAACTGGATCTGGCCCTTCTTGGCCAGTTCCTCGTCGGTCAGGGGCATGTCGGAGGCGCCGAAGGCCACGGTCTTGGCGTCGATCTGCTTGATGCCGGCGCCGGAGCCGACGGACTGGTAGTTGACCTTCACGCCGGTGGCCTTGTTGTAGTCGGCCGCCCACTTGGAATACAGCGGGGCGGGGAACGACGCGCCGGCGCCGGTCACTTCCTGGGCGAAGGCGAAGCCAGCGAAGGAGAGGGAGAGGAGGCCAACGGCGGCCGAGCGACGAGTGATATTCATTGTTCAGTCCTTGAAGGAAAAGGAGGGGTCAGGCCGAATCGGGCTGACCTGCGGGAGTCTAGGAAGCCTGCGTGACAGACATGTGACAAACCGTAGAGGCAATCCTCTTTCGCCGCCTGTCATACGCCGGAAATAAACTTGTCACAACATTGCCTTCAAATCAATGCAACCTGCCGGCCCGGAATTTAATAAAAAATAATTATGGAAAACGGTACCCTCCTGGCCGCGATCGACCTCGGCTCCAACAGCTTCCGGCTGGAAATCGGCCGCTACGACGACGGCCAGATCCGCCGGGTCGAGTACCTGAAGGAGACCGTGCGCCAGGGCGGCGGCCTGGACGAGACCCGCAACCTCACGCCCGAGGCCCTGCAGCGGGGCTGGGACTGCCTGGCGCGCTTCGGCGAGCGGCTGGCCGGCTTCAAGGCCCGGCAGGTGCGGGCCGTGGCCACGCAGACGCTGCGCGAGGCGCGCAACGCGGGCGAGTTCCTGTCCGGCGCCCGCCCGCTGCTCGGGTTTCCCATCGACGTGATCGCCGGCCGCGAGGAAGCGCGCCTGATCTACCAGGGGGTGGCCCACCTGCTGCCGCAGTCGGACGAGCGCCGGCTGGTGGTGGACATCGGCGGCCGCTCCACGGAGATGATCCTGGGCCAGGGCTATGACGCGCGGGTGATGGAAAGCTTTCGGGTGGGCAGCGTGGCCTGGTCGCTCAAGCACTTCCCGCACGGCGAGTTCACCGAGGCAGCCTTCGGCCGGGCCGAGGTGGCGGCCAAGGCCGTCCTGGACGAAGCCCTGGCGACCTACCCGCGCGAGGCCTGGGACCGGGCCTACGGCTCGTCGGGCACCATCGGCGCGGTGGCCGACGTGCTCGAGCTGGCCGGCTGGGACCCGGGCGTCGTCTCGCGCGAGGCCCTGGAGTGGCTGCGCCAGCGCCTGCTGGCGGCCCGCCGGGCCGACCGGGTTCAGCTCGAAGGCCTCAAGGACGATCGCCGTCCCGTCATCGGCGGCGGCCTGAGCGTGCTGCTGGCGGTGTTCGACCTGATGGGAATCCAGGAGATGCATGCCGCCCAGGGCGCCCTGCGCCACGGCGTGCTGTACGACCTGCTGGACCGCGAGCACTTCGAGGGCGACTTGCGTTCGGCCACGGTGCAGCGGCTGGCCTCGCGGTTCGGCGTCGATGCCGCGCAGGCGCGGCGCGTGGGCCAGGTGGCGGTCCACCTGTTCCGGCAGCTGCACGCGGACAGCGATCCCGACGACCTCGCCCGCCGCCAGCGCAAGCTCGGCTGGGCCGCCCAGCTCCACGAGATCGGCGGCGTGATCTCCCACAGCGACGCCCACAAGCACGGCGCCTACATCCTGGACAACGCCGACGCGCCCGGCTTCGCGCAGACCGAGCTGCACCGCCTGAGCCCGCTGGTGCTGGGGCCCAAGGGCAAGCTGCGCAAGCTGGACGTGGACTTCGACGACCAGGTCTTCGTCCACCAGCTGCTGTGCCTGCGGCTGGCGGTGATCCTGTGCCATGCCCGCCGCGAGCCGCAGCTCAAGGGCCTGCAGCTCGAGCCCACCGGGCAAGGCGCGCGCCTGCGGCTGCCCGCGGGCTGGGCCGCGTCCTTCCCGCAGTCGGCCCACCTGCTGCGCGAAGAGGCCGTGGCCTGGCAGAAGACGCCCTGGTCCTTCGGCCTCGAGGGCTGAAAGACCCCTGCAGCCCGGCTCGCGCCCGGTCGCGCGGGCGAGACACGTTGCGCCAGGCCACCTCAACGGTATAAACTGTATATACCGTTTATTTGTTGAGGAATCGAAACCATGGCAACCACCCGCAAACCCAAGGCCGCCGTCCAGGCCGCCAGCGCTGCGCAGCCCGCTGTCTCGACAGGGGCGAAGGCCGTCGCCAAGGCGCAGCCCAAGCCCGCCGCCCCACCGGTGGCTGAACGCGCGGCCAAGCCGGCGCGTGCGGCCAAGCCGGCGGCGCCCGTGAAGCCGGCGGCGGCCGACAAGCCCGCAGTTGCCGCCAAGCCGGCCAAGGCCGTCAAGGCGCCGAAGGCCCCCAAGGTGGAAAAAGCCGAAAAGGCCGAGAAGGCCGAGAGGCCCCGCAAGCCCAAGCTGGTGCGTGACAGCTTCACCATCCCCAAGGCCGAATACGAGGTCCTCGACGCCCTCAAGCAGCGCGCCGCCCGCGCCGGCTCGCCCGCCAAGAAGAGCGAGCTGCTGCGCGCCGGCATCAAGGCGCTGGCCGCGATGAGCGAGGCCGCCCTCCTGGCAGCCCTCAAGGCCGTGCCGTCCATCAAGACCGGCCGCCCGGCCAAGGCCTGAGGCAGGCCCCGCGCCATCCGGGCTTCAGGCGAAGTCCGGCGGTCGCACCGCCACCACCACTGTCTGCAGCACGCCATCGCGCTCGCGGGCGCGCAGCCACCAGGCCGCGCCCTTGCGCACCGAGCACTCGCCCGCCTGCAGGCCCAGCAGCTGCGCGATCGTCTGGCCCAGGGTGGGCTGGTGGCCCACCAGCACCACGACCTGGCGCGAATGGGGCCACTGCGCGGCCTCCAGCAGCGCCTGCGGCGTCGCGCCCGGCGCCAGCTCGGGCCGGATGCGGAACTTGCGGCCCAGGGCCGTGGCCGTCTGCTCGCAGCGCAGCGCCGGGCTGCACAGGATGCGGGCCGTGTCCGGCAGCTTGCCGTCGAGCCAGGCGCCCATGCGCGCCGCCTCCTTCTCGCCGCGCGGCGTGAGCACGCGCGACAGGTCGTCGCCGCTGGCCGAGGTCTCCTCGGCTTCGGCGTGGCGCCACAGGACCAGGTCCATGATCAGCCTGCGGTGCGGTTCTTGCCGCCGGCCACGCTGTCGCGCGCGGCGTAGCGCCCCATCAGGGCATCCTGGGCGCCATGGCTGCCCGGCTTGCCCGCCCCCGGGGCGCGCTGGTAATGGCCGTCGGGCATCAGCTCCCAGGCATCCCGGTCGTCGTGCAGGTAGGCGACCAGGCACTCGTCGATGATGCCCTGGCGCAGGACGGGATCCGTCACCGGCCAGGCCAGTTCGATGCGGCGCAGCATGTTGCGGCTCATCCAGTCGGCGCTTGAAAGGTACAGGTCCTCCTCCTCGCCACAGCGGAAGTAGAACACCCGCGAGTGCTCGAGGAAGCGGCCGATCACCGAGCGTACCCGGATGTTGTCCGTCACGCCATGGCGCTGGGGCGGCAGCATGCAGGCGCCGCGCACGACCAGGTCGATTTTCACGCCGGCCTGGCCGGCGCGCACCAGCGCGCGGATCAGGTTCTCGTCGGTCAGCGCGTTCATCTTCAGGACGATGCGGCAGCGGGCGCCGCCGGCCGCGGCGCGGGCGAGCGCGTCCATCTTCTCGACCATGCGCCGGTGCAGGTGGAACGGCGCCAGCAGGGCCTTGTGCAGCCGGGGCAGGCGCGCCTGGCTGGCCAGGTGGGAGAAGACGTTGTCCACGTCGGCCGTCAGCAGCGGGTCGGCCGTGAGGTAACTCAGGTCCGTGTACAGGCGGGCCGTGCGGGGGTTGTAGTTGCCGGTGGACAAGTGGGCGTAGCGCACGAGCTGGCGGCCCTCCCTCCGCGTGACCAGCAGCATCTTGGCGTGGGTCTTCAGGCCCACCACGCCGTACACCACCTGGGCGCCGATGGACTCGAGCTGCTCGGCCCAGTTGATATTGGTTTCCTCGTCGAAGCGGGCCTTGAGCTCCACCACCGCGGTGACCTCCTTGCCCCGGCGCACGGCCTCGCGCAGCAGGTCCATCATGCGGGCGTCCGAGCCGGTGCGGTAGATGGTCTGCTTGATGGCCAGCACCTGCGGGTCGTCCACGGCCTCGCGCAGGAAATCCAGCACGCCATCGAAGCTCTCGAAGGGCTGGTGGATCACCACGTCGCCCTGTCGCAGGCGCTCGAAGACCGGCTGCCCCGGCGTGAGCATGCGCGGGTAGGAGGCCTTGTACGGCGGGAACAGCAGCGCGGGCGCATCCACCAGGTCGATCATCTGCTGCAGCCGCACCAGGTTGACCGGGCCCGGCACGCGGTACAGGGCCTGTGCTGGCAGGCTGAAGTGGGCCTGTAGGGTGGCCGCAAGGTAGTCGGAGCAGCCGGCTGACACCTCCAGGCGCAGGGCCTGGCCGTAGTGCCGCTGCTGCAGGCCCTTGCGCAGGGCGGTACGCAAATTGACCACGTCCTCCTCATCCACCGACAGGTCCGAGTGGCGCGTGAGGCGGAACTGCGAGAACTGCAGCACCTCGCGGCCCGGGAACAGGTCCTGCAGGTGGGCGCGGATCACGCTGGACAGCATCACGAGCAGCACCTTGCCGCCCGAGACCCGGGCCGGCATGCGGATCACGCGCGGCAGCACCCGGGGCACCTTGACGATGGCGATGTCGTTCTCGCGGCCGAAGGCGTCCTTGCCGCCCAGGCGCACGATGAAGTTCAGCGACTTGTTGGCCACCTGCGGGAAGGGGTGGGCCGGGTCCAGGCCCACGGGCACCAGCAGGGGCCGCACCTCGCGGGAAAAATACTCGTCGACCCAGCGCCGCTGCGCCGCGTCCCGCTCGCCGTGGGAGACGATGCCGATGCCGGCCTCGGCGAAGGCGGGCATGAGCTCGTCGTTGTAGAGGGCGTACTGGCGCGCCACCAGGCGGTGGGCGCTCTCGGACAGCGCGGCGAAGGACTCCACGGTGTAGACGCCCTTGCGGTCGCCGGCCAGGTGCGCGTCCAGGTGGGGCGCGCTGCGCACCTCGAAGAACTCGTCCAGGTTGGACGACACGATGCACAGGTACCGCAGCCGCTCGAGCAGGGGCACCTCCTTGCGATGCGCCCAGTCCAGGACCCGTTCGTTGAAGGCCAGGATGCTGTGGTCGCGATCCAGCAGCGCGATGTCAGGCTCGGCAACGGCCTGTGGGGCGGAATTCATTCGTGTGACGGCTCGATGACCAAATGGTGACACTATCCCGGCCGTTCGTGACAAGCTTGTGACATGTCACGCGCCCTGGGGCACGACGACGCCCCGTGCGGGCACCAGGAACCGCTCGAACAGGCGCGTGGCGTGGCCCCAGCTGAAATCCATCGCGCGCTGGCGTGCCTCCTGCCTCGGGACGCCCAGCGCCAGCCGGCAGGCCTGCAGCAGGTCCGCATGCATCGCCCCGCCCAGGGTGCGGCCGCTGCCATGTCGGCGGGCCAGCACCTCGTTGGGCCCGTCCACCGGGTAGGCCGCCACCGGCGTGCCGCAGGCCATGGCCTCGACCATCACCAGGCCGAAGGTATCCGCCCGGCTGGGGAAGACGAACAGGTCGCTGGCGGCGTACAGCTGCGCCAGCGCCTCCCGGGGGAGGATGCCCACCCAGCGCACCTCGGGGTAGCGCTGGCGCAGCCTCGCCTCCACCGGCCCCACGCCGGCCACCACCTTGGTACCGGGCAGGTCCAGGTCCAGGAAGGCCTCGATGTTCTTCTCGTAGGACACACGGCCGACGAACAGCGACACCGGGCGTTCCAGCTCCCCCAGGGGCTCGAAGCCCGTCGCCCGATCATGGAAGCGGAACAGGTCCGTATCGACCCCGTGGGTCCAGGCGCGCAGGTTGCGAAAGCCACGCCCTTCCAGCATCTGCAGCACGCCCTGGGTCGGCACCATCACGCCGGACGACGGCCGGTGGAAATGGCGGAACAGCGCGTAGCCCCAGGACAGCGGCACCTTCAGCGCGGCGTGCAGGATCTCCGGGAACTTGGTGTGGAAGGCCGTGGTGAAGGCCAGGCCCCGACGCAGGCAGTAGCGACGCCCGGCCCAGCCCAGCGGGCCCTCCGTGGCCAGGTGGATGGCGTCGGGCCCGAAGGCGTCCAGGCAGCGGGCCAGCCCGGCGCCCGGGGCGATCGCCAGGTCGATGCCAGGGTAGCCCGGGCAGGGCCGGGTGCGGAACATCGACGGCTCCACCACCAGGACCTCGTGCCCCAGCGCGCACAGCTCCTTGACCAGTTCCACCAGCGTCGTGACCACGCCATTGACCTGGGGCGACCAGGCATCGGTGACCAGCGCGATCTTCATGGGTGGACCTCCAGGGGATGGAAGGCAGGCTGCGCCTGCGGGACCGGGGTGCCGGCATCGGCGCGCGAGCCCCAGCGCACGATCTCCAGCCGGCCGTCGTGGTGCTCGACCAGCGCGGTGAGGCTCTCCACCCAGTCGCCGTCGTTGCAGTACAGGATGCCGTCGATCTCGCGCATCTCGGCGTGGTGGATATGGCCGCACACCACGCCCTGCAGGCCGCGCCGGCGGGCCTCCTGGGCCACGGCGGTCTCGAAGTCGCTGATGAAATTGACCGCCTTCTTGACCTTGAGCTTCAGGTAGGCCGACAGCGACCAGTACGGCAGGCCCAGGCGGGCCCGCAGGGAGTTGAGGTGGCGATTGAGCTTGAGCGTGAACTCGTAGAGGCTGTCGCCCACGTAGGCCAGCCACTTGGCGCACTGGATCACGCCGTCGAAGTAGTCGCCGTGCACCACCCACAGCCGGCGGCCGTCGGCGGTCACGTGCACGGCCTCCTCCACCAGCTCGATGCCGCCGAAGGGGTGGCCGGCGAACTGGCGGGCGAACTCGTCATGGTTGCCCGGCACGTAGACCACGCGGGTGCCCTTGCGGGCGCTGCGCAGGATCTTCTGCACCACGTCGTTGTGGGCCTGCGGCCAGAACCAGCGCCGGCGCAGCTGCCAGCCGTCGATGATGTCGCCCACCAGGTACAGGTGGTCGCTGGTGTGGTGCTTGAGGAAGTCCAGCAGGGCCTGGGCCTGGCAGCCCGGCGTGCCCAGGTGGAGGTCGGAAATGAAAACGGCGCGATGGCGCCGTTTCTCAGGGGGATGGCCGTCGTGGATTTCCGTTCCACGAGCCGCGGAGGCGACGCCTCCAGCCAAATCGTTGAAGGCATCGAAGGCGGCGCGCATCGGTCAACGTCCCAGGAAGTGCTTGCGGTAACGGGCCGGCAGGTCGGCGATGCGCATCAGCATCGGCAGGTCCGCCGTGTTGAAGTCCGGGTCCCAGGCCGGCGCGCCCAGCACCTTGGCACCCAGGCGCAGGTAGCCCTTGATCAGTGCGGGCGGCTCCACGTCCAGGTCCGAGTCCAGTTCGTCGACGGGCAGCGGCAGGCGGGGACGCACGTGGTATTCGATAGGCGCCAGGTGGGTCTTCTCCACCTGCCTCCAGATGCTGGCCGCGATGTCGCCGCTGACCACGCCCTCGTGCAGCATGGGGATGCTGGCGCAGCCGATCATGGTGTCCAGGTCGTTGCGCACCATGAACTCGGCCAGCGCGCCCCACAGGGCCAGGATCACGCCGCCGTGGCGGTGGTCCGGGTGCACGCAGCTGCGGCCCAGTTCCACCATGCGCCCACGCAGGCCGCGCAGGCGGGTCAGGTCGAACTCGGTCTCGCTGTAAAGGCCGCCGACGCGGCGGGCCTGCACCGGGGTCAGCACGCGGTAGGTGCCCACCACCTGGCCGCTGGCCTCGTCGCGCACCAGCAGGTGCTCGCAGTAGTCGTCGAACAGGTCGATGTCATGGCCCGCCAGCGGCGAGGTCAGGCGCGCGCCCATCTCGCCGGCGAACACGTCGAACCTCAGGCGCTGCGCCTCGCGGACTTCGTCCTGGTGCCGCGCCCAGGCCACGGAAATCGCGCCAGGGGCGACTTGAGCAGGTTGCTGAACGTCAGGTTGAGAGCTTCGGTGAAGCGACCCCCGAGGCAGCGACACCGGCGATAGCGGCAACGTGGGGGTAGGCAGTTCTTTCACGACGCTTCTCCTGGAGTTGATGCCCTGCAGTGTGGGCAGCCTCCGTGACGCGCGCGTGGCAGGCGTGTGTCAGTCCGGTGACGCGAGGGCGGCGGCGCCTGCGTGCGGGCCGGGCCCGCGGGGCCGGCCCGCCGCATCGACCGGGCTGAACACCGGCGCGAAACCGCCGCCCGGGGTGCGCATGTTGGTGGTCTGCCCCTGGTACAGGCGCGCCGCCAGCCACTGCACCTGGCCGCCATAGGCATAGGCGCGCAGGTCGTACTTCATGGGGGGCGCCTCGCCGGCGGACAGCTGCCGCTCGCCGGGCCGCACCAGGGCCTGGGCGACGTAGTCACCCGCCAGGATGTCCTGCCAGGTGCCGCGCGTGAGCTTGTCGCCCCGGTAGGCGGCGCGGCTGCCGTAGCCGGCCACCGGCTTGAAGAACAGTTCGCGGCGCCGGGCCCACAGGCGATCGGCCGCCTGCGGCGTGACGCGCTCGGTCGCCGGCACGCACTGGCGCAGGACCTCGCGTGCCTGCAGCGAGGCGCCCCACGCGCGCAGTTGCGCGTCATCGCTGAACACGGCCAGCAGGGCCTTGTCCGCATACAGCGCATGGGCCTGTGGGTGCGGCGTCAGCACCACCGCCTGCTGGCGCCAGGCCTCGCGCAAGGCGGCGTGTTCCGGCGCCTCCAGGTAGAAGTCCGTCAACCGGTTGTACACGAGGTCGATCGGCAGGTCGCCAGCGTGCAGCCGCCCGCCCCGCCATTGAAGTTGCCTGGGGTCGGCGATGACCGCCCGCATGCCGTGGCGTTCGAACAGCTGCTGGAACAGCAGGAACTCGGGATGGAGGAACTGGTCCTCGGGCGCCGTGTCCACGATGGCCACCGCCTGCAGCGGCCGCCCGGCGCCCGCCAGCGCCCACTCCCGCCGGAACATCGCCACCAGCGCCTGCTCGAAGCGCGCCACCTCGCTGGCGGCGGGGACCAGGGAGTCGGTGTCCGCGCAGCAACTGCGCTGGGCCCTCGCCAGCGCCGCGTTGAGCAGCGCGCCGCCGGCGTTGGTGTTGACCTCGATCAGGTGGACCTCGTCGCCCCGGAGGTGGAAGTCGTAGCCGAAGAACACGCCCAGTGCGCCACGCGGGTCGATGCGCGCGGCCTCGGGCGCAGCGGCCAGCACGGCCTGCCGGTACGCCGGCAGGGCCACCACCGACTCGATGGCCTGGACCACCTGCGCGATGCGCCGCACCGCAGCCTCCGGGATGAACACCGGCTGCGGCGCAAACAACCAGGGCGCGCGCTCGCGCACCCGCGCCGACAGGCCGGCCTGCCCGAACTCGGTGTCCAGGGCACGGGCCAGCGCCGCCGGGTCGAGCGTGACGCACTGGCAGTCCTGGTTCAGGCGCTCGACCGGTGCGCCGGCACAGGTCGGATCCCAGGCCGTGTCACAGGCCGTGTCACAGGCGGAAGGATCGTTCGACGCATCGGTCATGGCAGTCTCCTGCTGGCTGCATTCTCGTACCAGCCCCGGGAGCGATTGACCACCGCCACCACGGCCAGCATCAGGGGCACCTCGATCAGCACACCCACCACCGTGGCCAGCGCCGCGCCCGACTGCAGGCCGAACAGGCTGATGGCCGTGGCCACTGCCAGCTCGAAGAAATTGCTCGCGCCGATCAGCGCCGACGGGCCGGCCACGCAGTGGTGGACACCCAGGCGTCGATTGAGCCCGTAGGCCAACCCGGCATTGAAGATCACCTGCAGCAGGATCGGCACCGCCAGCAACGCGATCACCAGCGGCTGCCGCAGCAGTGCCTCGCCCTGGAAGGCGAACAGCAGCACCAGCGTGAGCAGCAGCGCCGCGATCGACAGCGGCCCCAGGCGGCCGGCCACGGCCTGGAAATGCGCCACGCCGCGCGCCAGCAGGGCCTTGCGCCAGGCCTGCGCGATGACCACCGGCACCACGATGTACAGGCCCACCGACACCAGCAGCGTATCCCAGGGCACGGTGATCGACGACAGCCCCAGCAGCAGGGCCACCAGGGGGGCGAAGGCCACCACCATGATCGCGTCGTTCAGCGCCACCTGCGACAGCGTGAAGTACGGGTCGCCCTTGCACAGCTGGCTCCAGACGAACACCATCGCCGTGCAGGGCGCGGCGGCCAGCAGGATCAGGCCGGCGATGTAGCTGTCCACCTGCTCGGCGGGCAGCCAGGGCGCGAACACGTGGCGGATGAAAACCCACCCCAGCACCGCCATCGAGAACGGCTTGACCGCCCAGTTCACGAACAGCGTCACGCCGATGCCCCGGGCATGCGCCCTCACCTGCCCCAGCGCGGCGAAGTCGATCTTCAGCAGCATCGGGATGATCATCACCCACACCAACAGCCCCACCGGCAGGTTCACCCGGGCCACCTCCAGGGCGGCCACGGCCCGGGCCACCCCCGGCAGCCCCTGGCCCAGCGCCACGCCGGCGACGATGCACAGCGCCACCCAGAGGGTGAGGTAACGCTCGAAAAAGCCGATCGCGGGCTTCGCGCTCGCGGCGGCGGTCGGCACGGAAAGCTCTGTCATGCGGGTGTCGGATTGAATAGATTCAATAATTCGATTATGCTTGAATAATGGATGAAAAAAATGCCGTCAACGCCCTCACGGCCCTGGCCCATGAGGCGCGCCTTCGCATCTTCCGCGCCCTGATCGGCGCCGGCCCGCAGGGGCTGACACCGACCGCGCTGGCGGCGATGCTGGGGCTGACGGGGTCCAACCTGTCCTTCCACCTGAAGGAGCTGTCGCACGCGGGCCTGGTCACGGTCGAACGGGAGGGTCGGCAACTGTTTTACCGGCCCGACCTCGCCCACATGAACAGCCTGGTCGGCTACCTGGTGGACCACTGCTGCCACGGCCAGGCCTGCACGCCCGCCCCTCGCGGCGCCGCGGCCTGCGGCCCGGCCTGCGGTTGAGCCGGCGCAGGGACCGGCGCGCCGTGCCTGCGTCATCGTTCTGTCACGCGGCGTGCCGACAATTCAACAATTATTGAATAATAAGGAATCCGAGCGATGAAAGTCGGTATCAACGGCATGGGCCGGATGGGGCGCCTGGCCCTGCGCGCCGCGTTCGGCGCCATCGAGCGCCCCGACGGCGACCCGCGCGAAGGCAACCGGCTCGAGGTCGTGCACCTCAACGAGATCAGGGGCGGCGCCGCCGCTACGGCCCACCTGCTGGCCTTCGACTCGGTGCAGGGCCGCTGGAAGGCCGACATCGCCGCCGAGGGCGAGGACGCCATCCGCATCGGCGAGCGCCGCCTGTCCTTCAGCGCGCACCCCACCGCCGCCGAGATCCCCTGGGGCGACCTGGGCGTGGACGTGGTGCTGGAGTGCACCGGCAAGTTCCTCACGCCCGAGACGCTGCAGGGCCACCTGGACCGCGGCGCCAAGCGGGTGATCGTCGCCGCGCCCGTGAAGGTGGGCGACGTGCTGAACATCGTGGTGGGCGTGAACCACCACCTGTACGACCCGGCCCGCCACCGCATCGTCACGGCGGCCTCGTGCACGACCAACTGCCTGGCCCCCGTCGTCAAGGTCGTCCACGAGGCCATCGGCATCCGCCACGGGCAGATCACGACCCTGCACGACCCCACCAACACCAACCTGGTGGTGGACGCCCCGCACAAGGACCTGCGCCGCGCCCGCAGCGCCATGGTCAACCTGGCGCCCACCACCACGGGCAGCGCCACGGCCATCGCCCTGATCTACCCGGAGCTCAAGGGCAAGCTCAATGGCCACGCCGTGCGCGTGCCGGTGCTCAATTCGTCCCTCACCGACTGCGTGTTCGAGCTGCAGCGCGCCACGACGGTGGAGGAAGTCAACGCCCTGTTCAAAGCTGCCGCCGCGCCCGGCTCGCCGCTGGCGGGCATCCTGGGCTACGAGGAGCGGCCGCTGGTCAGCGCCGACTATGCGCGCGACACGCGAAGCTCCATCGTCGACGCGCTGTCCACCATGGTCACCGACGGCACCCTGCTGAAGGTCTACGCCTGGTACGACAACGAGATGGGCTACGCCACCCGCATGGTGGACCTGGCCTGCCACCTCGAGGGCGCGGGACTGTGATGAACCAGGCCGAGCGCCATTACGCCATCGTCACGGCGGCCTACTGGGGGTTCACGCTCACCGACGGCGCGCTGCGCATGCTGGTGCTGCTGCACTTCTACCGGCTGGGGTATTCGCCGTTCACCCTGGCCTTCCTGTTCCTGCTGTACGAGGCGGCCGGCGTCGCCGCCAACCTGATCGGCGGCTGGCTCGCCACCCGGTACGGCATCGCCCGCATGCTCACGGTGGGCCTGGTGACGCAGATCGCCGGCTTCACCCTGCTGTCGCTGCTCGATCCGTCCTGGACCGCCGCGATGTCGGTGGCCTGGGTCGTGCTGTCGCAGGGCGTGTGCGGCGTCGCCAAGGACCTGACCAAGACCGCGAGCAAGTCGGCCATCAAGGTCACGCAGGCACAGGCCAAGGAGCAAGGCGCCGGCCAGTTGTTCAAGTGGGTGGCCTGGTTCACCGGCAGCAAGAACGCGATGAAGGGCGTGGGCTTCTTCCTGGGCGGGCTGATGCTGCAGGCCCTGGGCTTCCAGGGCTCGCTGTGGGCGATGGCAGGCCTGCTGGCACTGGTGCTGGTGGGCGTGGCCACTTCGCTGCCGCCCATGATGGGCAAGAGCAAGGCGTCGAAGTCGGCCAAGGAGCTGTTCGCCAAGAACGCCGGTATCAACGCCCTGGCCGCCGCGCGCGTGGCCCTGTTCGGCGCGCGGGACGTGTGGTTCGTCGTTGGCGTACCGGTGTTCCTGTACTCGGTGGGCTGGACCTTCACCATGGTGGGTGGCTTCGTCGCCGCCTGGACCATCGGCTACGGGCTGGTGCAGGCCCTGGCGCCGCAGATCGTGCGGCGCAGCGAGGACGGCCTGTCCCGCGAGGTGCCGGCGGCGCGCTGGTGGTCGGCGGCCCTGGCTGTCGTGCCCCTGGCGCTGGCGGCGGCAGTCGCGGCAAGCGTGCCGCACCTGGAATGGGTGGTCGTGGCCGGCCTGGGCGTGTTCGGCTTCGCCTTCGCGGTCAATTCCTCGGTGCACTCCTACCTGGTGCTGGCCTACGCCGGCTCGGAGAAGGCGGCCGAGGACGTGGGCTTCTACTACGCCGCCAACGCGCTGGGCCGCTTTGCCGGCACGCTGCTGTCCGGCCTGTTGTACCAGTGGGGCGGGCTGATGTACGCGCTGCTCGGCTCCGCCGCGATGCTGGCGGCCTGCTGGCTGGTGACCTTGAACCTGCCGGCGCGGCGCG
>JACCEC010174566.1_pt1 | contig 13727 bp, 12 predicted proteins | sample 7450121 | NCBI WGS metagenome assembly JACCEC01 (sample SAMN15323455, study PRJNA562643) | freshwater metagenome | isolation source: river surface water | place: USA:Blue River Watershed | collected 2017-08-18 | reverse complement strand
GGGTGACTTCCTGTATTCGTATGCGCTGTCGAATATCGCCGGCTTCTGCCTGAATTGCCCTGAATCGCCGTCGACCGTCGGCAGCGATTTGCGCGAGATCGGACCGGCCTATTATTTTGGCCCGCCGCGCATCTATGAAAATATCCTCACGCAAGTAATGATTCGCATCGAAGATGCGAGTGCGATCAAGCGGGCAATATTCCACTACTTCATGCGCGTTGCACGCCGCGCCGGACTGAAGCTTCTGGATGGCAAAGGCCATGTCGGTGTTATCGACCGCCTGTTGTATGCACTCGGTGAATGGATCGTGTACGGCCCGCTCAAAAATGTATTGGGGTTGTCGCGTATTCGTGTTGCTTACACCGGCGGCGAGGCCATTGGTCCGGATCTCTTTGACTTCTATCGCTCAATAGGCATCAACCTGAAGCAGCTGTATGGCATGACCGAAACCTGCGTGACAGTCTGCATGCAGCGCTCCGGCGATGTGAAGCTCGATACCGTTGGCCGCCCGATGCACGGTGTGGAAGTGCATATTGCCGACTCGGGCGAAGTGCTGGTGCGCTCACCCGGCTTGATGGTCGGCTATTACAAGAAGCCGGAAGACACCGCCGAAGCCATCGACAGCAATGGCTATTTCCATACGGGCGATGCCGGGTTCTTCGACAGTGACGGTCATCTGAAGATCATCGACCGCGCGAAAGACGTCGGCAAGATGGCTGACGGCACGCTGTTCGCGCCGAAATACATCGAGAACAAGCTGAAGTTCTTCCCGTTCATTAAAGAAGCGGTTGCTTTCGGCGATGGCCGCGCTAGCTGTAATGCCTTCATCAATATCGACATGGAGGCGGTCGGTAACTGGGCTGAGCGGCGCAACCTGCCCTACAGTGGCTATACCGATCTTGCCAGTCAGGCGGCAGTATATGAACTGATCGCTGAATGCGTAGAGAAAGTGAACGCTGATCTCGCGCATGATGATCTGCTGTCCGGCTCACAAATCCACCGCTTCCTCGTGCTGCACAAGGAACTCGATCCGGATGATGACGAGCTGACCCGTACGCGCAAGGTACGCCGTCGATTCATCGCCGAAAAATACGCAATACTGATCGATGCGCTGTATGACGGCAAGCAGCGCCAATTCATTGAGACGCAAGTGAAATTCGAAGATGGCCGGCAAGGCACGATCAGTGCCGACCTGGAAATTCGTGACGTAAAAACCTTCAGCGCAGCGCGCAAGGCCGCATGATGAATAACACGAGCAATGGTCGTCGTATCGGCGAGGTGATTCTTGATCTGCGCAATATCTCACTGTCGTTTGGTGGCGTGAACGCGCTGACAGACATTTCATTCGACATTCGCGAGCATGAGATCCGCGCGATCATCGGGCCGAATGGCGCGGGCAAGAGCTCGATGCTGAATGTGATCAATGGTGTCTACCGCCCGCAGCAGGGCGAGATCATTTATCAGGGCGAGCACCGGCGCGACATGGACACGTATCAGGCCGCGAAAACAGGTATCGCGCGCACCTTCCAGAATATCGCGCTATTCAAGGGCATGACGGTGCTGGACAACATCATGACCGGCCGTAATCTGAAGATGCAGTCGAGCTTTCTGATGCAGGCTCTGTATGTCGGTCCGGCGCGCAATGAAGAGATTGCCCATCGCGTGAAGGTCGAAGAAGTGATCGATTTCCTCGAGATTCAGCATATTCGCAAAACCCCGGTGGGCCGCCTGCCCTATGGCCTGCAAAAACGCGTGGAACTGGGTCGCGCGCTGGCCGCCGAGCCCAGGATCCTGCTACTCGATGAGCCCATGGCCGGGATGAATGTCGAAGAAAAACAGGACATGTGCCGCTTCATCCTCGATGTGAACGAACAGTTTGGAACCACGATTGTGCTCATCGAGCATGACATGGGTGTGGTGATGGATATCTCTGATCGGGTGGTCGTGCTCGACTATGGCAAAAAGATTGGTGATGGCACACCAGATGAAGTCCGCAACAATCAGGATGTGATCAATGCCTATCTGGGGGTCGCGCATTGAGGCATGAAACGCCACTGGATTCCGGCCTGCGCCGGAAAGACAGATTAAAGGCTGAACATTTCGACACCGTCATTCCGGCGCAGGCCGGAATCCAGTGTCTTTGATTTATCTATCATCATGAATCTGAACTTTTTCTTCGAAGTCCTGATCGGCGGCCTGCTCTCCGGCGTCATGTATGCGCTGGTGGCATTAGGTTTCGTGCTGATCTACAAAGCCTCCGGTGTATTCAACTTTGCGCAGGGCGCAATGGTGTTTTTCGCCGCGCTGACCTGCGTGTCGCTGACTGAGCTCGGCTGGCCGCTGTGGGTTGCGATTGCCGGTACCATCGTTGCGATGAGCGTGCTCGGGCTGGCGATTGAGCGCATCGTGCTTCGTCCGCTGGTCAATCAGCCGGAGATCTCGCTATTTATGGCGACCATCGGCCTGTCTTTTTTCATCGAAGGCATGGCACAGCTGATGTGGGGCGCTGAGGTAAAGCGGCTTGATCTGGGCATTGAGGATGTACCAATGGAAAGTCTGCTACAGACTTTCAACATCATTGTTTCGAAATTCGACATGATCTCGGCGGCGATCTGCGCATTGCTGGTTGCCGGGCTGGCGCTGTTCTTTTCGCGCACCAAGGTAGGCCGCGCGCTGCGGGCGGTGGCCGATGATCATCAGGCTGCACTGGCCGTGGGTATTCCGTTGCAGCAGATCTGGGGCATCGTCTGGGGTGTCGCCGGTTTCGTCGCGCTGGTGGCTGGCCTGTTGTGGGGCTCGCGCAATGGCGTACAGTTCTCGCTGACCTTTGTCGCGCTCAAAGCGCTGCCGGTGCTGATCCTGGGTGGCTTCACGTCGGTGCCAGGTGCGATCATCGGCGGGCTGATCATTGGCGCCTCTGAAAAACTGGCCGAGGTCTATCTCGGGCCTTTCGTAGGCGGTGGTATCGAAGGCTGGTTCCCCTATGTGCTGGCACTGCTGTTCCTGCTGGTGCGGCCTGAAGGCCTGTTCGGCGAAAAGATCATCCGGAGGATCTGACACATGTTTTACCGCGAAGCAGGCCAATTCAAGTCGAGCTATGAAGCCGACGGACAGATCTTCCCGATCCGGCAGGATCGCATCGGTATTGCGCTGCTGGTTGCACTGGCATTCATCGTGGTGCCAATGACTGCGACGCCCTACTTTTTCTCCGCGATCCTGATCCCTTTTCTGATTTTTTCACTGGCAGCGCTGGGCCTGAACCTGCTGACCGGCTATGCGGGTCAGTTGTCGCTGGGTTCGGCCGCGTTCATGGCCGTTGGCGCATTCAGCGCATACAACTTCGTGTTGCGCGTACCGGGCATACCGCTGCTGGCGGCCTTCATCATGGGCGGCTTGTGCGCGGCAGCGGTCGGCATCGTATTCGGTCTGCCGTCGCTGCGCGTGCGGGGCTTTTATCTGGCAGCATCGACACTGGCCACGCAGTTCTTTGTCGTATGGGCACTGACCAAGGTGCGCTGGTTCACCAACTACAGCTCATCCGGCGTAATCACTGCGCAAAAAATGCAAATCTTCGGCGTTGATTTCGAGACGCCCGCCGCCAAGTATTTACTGGTCCTGTCGATCGTCGCTGTGCTGGCGCTGCTGGCAAAGAATATGGTTCGCTCCAATATTGGCCGCTGCTGGATGGCGGTACGTGACATGGACGTCGCTGCGGAAGTGATCGGCATCCGGCTGATGCGCACCAAGCTGCTCGCCTTTGCGGTCAGCTCTTTTTATTGCGGCGTGGCTGGTGCCCTGTATGCGTATGCATACCTCGGCACCGTGGAACCCGAGGCCTACAGTCTCGACCTGTCTTTCCGCATTCTGTTCATGGTGATCATTGGTGGCCTGGGCTCCATCCTCGGCTCTTTTCTGGGTGCGGCCTTCATCGTGTTGCTGCCTGTACTGCTGAACGCGCTTGCTCACGCAGCCAGCATTTCGACGGCAGTTGCGTCAAACCTTGAACTGATGGTGTTTGGCGCGCTGATCATTTTCTTCCTGATTGTCGAGCCGCACGGACTTGCGCGGCTGTGGCAGATCGCCAAAGAAAAGCTGAGACTGTGGCCGTTCCCGCATTAAACATCGCTGACCAAGAAAAAAAGTAACCGGCAGTCACTGGTTCCTAACGAAGTACAACGAAGGAGGCAAAAATGAAGTTCGTCAAATCTTTGCTGCTTGGCGCCATGCTCGCGGCGACCGCGAGTCTGGCAATGGCAACCGAACAATATGTTCCGCTGCTGTCCTACCGCGTCGGCCCTTACGGTTCGAATGGCACCTCGTTTTTTGGTGGCATGATCGACTACATGAACCTGGTGAACCTGAGCGGCGGCGTGAACGGCGTCAAGCTCACCTGGGAAGAGTGTGAGACTGAATACAACCCGTCGCGCGGTGTCGAGTGCTATGAGCGCCTGAAGAGCAAGAACGGCGGCGCAACCATCGTCGAGCCGCTGTCGACCGGTATTGCGTACGGCATTCTCGATCGCGTCGCCAAAGACAAGATTCCGATGACCACGCTGGGTTATGGACGTTCGGATGCGGCCAACGGCAAAGTCTTTCCCTATGTGTTTCCGTTGCTGAGCACCTACTGGAATCAGGCGGGTGCAATGATCGTCTATCTCGGCGAAAAGGCCGGTGGCATGGACAAGCTCAAGGGCAAGAAAATCGTTCATCTGTACCACGACTCCGCCTATGGCAAAGAGCCATTGCCCGTACTGGAAGCAGAAGCCGCGAAATGGGGCTTCGAGCTGATCAAGATTCCTGTCGCGCCACCGGGCAATGAGCAGCAATCGCAGTGGCTGCAAATACGCCAGGCCAATCCTGACTACGTGATCATGTGGACTTTCGGTGTGATGAGCGCCGTCGGCCTGAAGACCGCGCAGCGCAATGGCTTCCCGCGCGAGAAAATCCTCGGCGTCTGGTGGGCTGGCTCGGAAGAAGACACCGAACCTGCCGGCGATGCTGCGAAGGGTTACTCTGCGATGAGCTTCACCACGCCGGGCAATTTCCCGGTACTCGATGAGATTCGTAACAAGCTCTATGCGTCCGGCAAGGGCAGTCTGAAAGAGCTGGATCGTGTCGGTAATGTGATGTACATGCGGGGAATCGCGGCCACCGTGCTGATGGTAGAAGCGATGCGAATTGCGCAGAACAAGTACGGCAAGGGCAAGGCGCTGACCGGCGAACAAATGCGCTGGGGCCTGGAAAACCTGAATGTCGATGCGGCCCGTCAAAAAGCGCTGGGCGTGTTTGACATGTTCCCGCCGATCAAAACCTCCTGCGATGATCATGAAGGTTCCGGCGCGGTGAAAGTCGTGCAATGGGATGGCAAGCAGTGGGTTGCGGTCTCGAAGAACTGGATCACCGGCGACAAGGCACTGGTTCGCAAGCTGCTGGAAGAATCGTCCGCGGCTTATGCGAAGGAAAAAGGCATTACGCCGGCTTGCATGAAGTAATCACGCTTGAAGGTTCAAAGACACTGGACCCCGGCCTGCGCCGGGGTGACGAAATCAGGGCCATTAGCCCAAAGCCGTCATCCCGGCGCAGGCTGGATCCAGCGACGTCACAGCACATCCTGCAGTCAACAATGAATCCGCTAATGCCATGACTACCGCGCCCATCCTCAACATCAACAACATTGAAGTCATCTACGACCACGTGATCCTTGTGCTCAAGGGGGTATCGCTGTCCGTCCCGCGCGGCAAAATCGTCGCGCTGATGGGTGCGAATGGCGCGGGCAAGTCGACGACACTGAAATCGATCTCGACGCTGCTGCGTGGTGAACGCGGGGATGTCACCAAGGGAAGCATAGAGTTCAATGGCGACCGTATCGATCAGCTGACGCCGAACGAACTGGTACGTCGCGGCCTCTCACAAGTGATGGAGGGCCGTCATTGCTTCGGTCACCTGACGATTGAAGAAAACCTGCTCACGGGCGCATACACACGCAAGCTCAGCCGTACCGGGCTCAAGGATGAGCTGGAGAGGGTGTATCACTATTTTCCTCGTCTGAAACAGCGTCGCAGTTCGCAGGCAGGCTATACCTCCGGCGGTGAGCAGCAGATGTGTGCGATCGGCCGCGCATTGATGGCTAAGCCCTCAATGATCTTGCTCGACGAACCTTCAATGGGTCTCGCGCCGCAAATCGTCGAAGAGATCTTCGGCATCGTGCAAGACCTGAACCAGCGCGAGCAGGTGTCTTTTCTGCTGGCCGAGCAAAACACGACCATCGCGCTGAAATATGCCGACTTCGGCTACATCCTTGAAAACGGACGCGTGGTGATGGAAGGTGCCGCCACTGATCTGGCCGCCAATGAAGACGTGAAAGAGTTCTACCTCGGCATGTCGGGTGCCGGACGCAAGAGCTTCCGCGACATGAAGTTCTACCGTCGAAGAAAACGCTGGCTGGCCTGAACTCCCTACTCTCTCCGGAAAAATCATGAGCACTCTGTACGACGCACTCGAGTCGCGCGACCCATCCGTGCGCGAAAAAGAATTACTCTCCGCCCTGCCGGCGCTAATGGAACGTGCCAGACAGGCGAGCGGCTGGGCCGCGGTCCTGAAGGACATCAATCCGCAAGATATCAGTAGCCGCGCCGCACTCGCGCAATTGCCCGTGACGCGCAAGTCGGCGCTGAAGGATATGCAGAAAGCTGCGCTTCCCTTTGGCGGGCTGAATGTCACGCCCACGGACAAACTATCGCGCATTTTCATGTCGCCGGGTCCTATCTTTGATCCCGAGGGGCGCGGCGATGACTGGTGGCGCTATGCGCGGCCATTGCATGCACTCGGCGTGCGCAGCGGCGATCTGATCCAGAATTGTTTTGCTTACCACTTCACACCCGCCGGACTGATGGTCGAGGGCGGCGCAGCGAAACTTGGCTGTCCAGTGATTCCCGCCGGTATAGGGCAAACCGAGATGCAGGTGCAGGCAATGAGTCTGCTGCGTCCCCGGGCCTATGTGGGCACGCCCTCTTTTTTGAAGATCATCATCGAAAAGGCACTGGAGACTGGCGAGGACATCAGCAGCATCCGCCACGCGCTGGTGGGCGCTGAAGCATTGCCGCCATCGCTGCGCGCCTGGCTGAATGACCATGGCGTGCCTCATGTGCTGCAGACCTATGGCTCGGCAGACATCGGCAACATCGCCTACGAAACCCTCAGCGGCGATCAGGTCAATCCCGGCATGGTGCTCGATGAAACCCTGCTGCTGGAAATTGTCCGTCCCGGGACCGGCGAGCCTGTGGCCGAGGGCGAAGTCGGTGAAGTGGTCATCACTTCATTCAACCCCGACTATCCGCTGATTCGTTTCGCGACAGGCGATCTGTCAGCGATACTGCCGGGCATTTCACCCTGTGGCCGCACGAATGCCCGGATCAAGGGCTGGATGGGACGCGCTGATCAAACCACCAAGGTACGCGCAATGTTTGTGCATCCTTCTCAAGTTGCAGATATCGCCCGCAGACATCCGGTGATTCTGAAAGCCCGATTGGTCATCACGGGTGAAATGGGCAATGACGATATGACTCTGCATTGCGAAGTGGCAGATGTCTCTGCTGCAAGCTCCCACGCAGACGCGATTGTGAACTCGATTCGTGACGTGACCAAGTTGCGCGGCGACGTAAAACTGGTCGCACAAGGCAGTCTGGCGAATGATGGCAAGGTAATTGATGATGCGCGCAGCTATCAGTAATCCTGCCTGAGTTGAGCGTCATGAGTTGCACCCCATGCCGTCGTCACCCATGAGAAACCCCGGAAGCCTGTTCAGGCTGCCGGGGTTTTTATTTGATTCGCTGAAATAGGGTCAGTCGGCCAGTGCCATCCGGCGACTTGCGTTATGTAGCAGCTGCTCAAGGGAATCCACTGATCCTGATCGTTGCCGATCGATGCCAACCCTGTCGGCAAGTCCCTCTGTAAAACATCGCTTGCCTTCCGGTTCCAGCCTATCCAGCTGCTGCGACACCTCGAACAGGAACAGCAGCTCATCGCCCCATAACACATCCTGATCATCCACCCATTCCGGATCGACCGCGTTCGGGTGGCTGCGGTCGGGTGCGGAAAGATATAAGTTCACCAGACATTCGAGCAAGAAGTTTTTATCACTCGCTTTATCGTTTGTGATCATGCTCGCATGCTTATAAAAGCCCGGCAGACGTTGCGGATCAATGCGCTCAATGAGGGCGGATTTACTACCCAGTATCTGATGAACCAGTTCAGTATCTGCACGAACCGTGATGCGTGGTTCGGTATGCGCGTTTAGTATGGGGGTAGCGCCCGATGAGGATTGAGCTGCAGGAGCGCTCCGTCCTTTGAGCGCAGGCGCACTACCAGCTCGGCGAAGCGGCGGTTTTTCGGCAGTGGGTGCTGCGGGCTGAGAGCCATTCCCAACGGTGGTCTGCCCCGGTTTGACGGAATGAATTCCCATAATTACCTCTCAAGAAATATTTTTGAAAAATTGATGTGTTGGAAAAGCGAGTCCAGTGGTTTTTATCTGAAACTGGAGTCTTCAAAGAAGCTGCTATTACCCGGCAGATCTTTCCTTGCCAGAACCTTCTTTGCGCTTATGTCGGTCACAAAAGATCTGGGCAAGTTCGGGATTGGCATGCGCCAGAAAGAAATTTTTATGCATTGTTGGTTCGCTGAACGTACCTGAATCCGCTATTCGCTGACAACGATCAAAACAGTCTGTTCCCTCAGCGCAAAACCTACCGCAATATTGAGTTCCTAAAGTCGACCGGCGGCATAAGGCAGCCGGACACGACATGGAGGAGTATCTATGCTTTCCCTGCCCAGCTTATTGCCGCAGCTCAAAAAAAATCTACCCCTCTCGCAAACCTCAAGGAGGGCCGGGCCGACCTCACGTAACCCGGTGATGCGAAATAAAATCCGCCGGGAAAATTATTATCTTGACGCCAGCTGGCACACCCGAAAGAGTTTTCGCGCACTGAAGGAATCCGCTGAACAGGCCGAAGAAAAATTGAACGCAAAGCCTGAAGCCGAATTATTGGCGACACAAATGGATGTGCTGCTGTGGTCAATTCGGCCTGAGCTGCCAGAAGACAGTGCAAGCAAAGCTCTGTATCTGAATTTGTTGTCACGTCAGTTGAATGCCATTGACACGGAAACTCTGGAATGGCTGGTACCCGCACTAAAGAATGCGAAATACGACTGCTATGTGACGGAAACGATTATCGATGATGAGACTTATATCGAGCATGGCTTCTCGAATGGCCCGCCACACTCCCGTCAACGAACTATTCTTACCACGGCAGAATTCAACGAGACACTGGATCAAACACAGGCAGCTTCACAAGCCAGGAAATCCGAGCCACTTCTGAAGCTGCAAGATACACAATCGCAAGCAATACGTAATCAGCTCGCAGTAAATGCACTGCAATGGAAAGCAGGTGACAAGTCACTTGCATCTCTTGGTACGCTAATGCAAGCGCTGGCCAGAGTGCTGGAACTGACAATAGGTGCACCAGATGCGCTGCTGCTCGCATCAACAACCACACTTCCCGGGGCTAGCACCATCGAATGGCGGGACGGACGAATAGTCATTGATGGCGACACGGCGACCGCCTTGCAACAAGCAGGCAGCGATGAGCTATTCGCACGCGTTCAGCGCGATATGCTGGAATGCCTGCTGTTAAGCAAGCTCCCGTACCAGCGGCCACACAATGGCAAAGAATCACATGCACTATGGCTTTCACTGTGGAAGACGATAGAACATATCGAGAGTCTGCCACCTTCAATCATCATGACACCAGAACGACGACAGCGCTTGCGCGAAGCGCTGAGCGCCGCTAAGCCCTCTGCCAGCATTCAGATCATGCCCACAGTCGGTGCTGCACTCGGCCATGCATGGATACGGCCGCGGCTGTCAATTGTGCCCGACAAAATGGCGCTGGGACAACCCGCCGGAACACGCTACATGCATGGCGGCGGTCAGCCTCAGCCGCGCCACTCGACCATCACCGAATGGCCGATACGCTGGCTGAACACGGCTGAAATGGATGAATGCCATCCTCCGCAAGAGGCGTGGCATCTGGAGGTGCCGGTCAGCGCCCGGGCATTGGACACGGCAGCACACGAACTCGAGCGCGACTGGAAAGCTGCTAACCGGCGTTATCGCTTTGCCGAGGTGGCACCCGACAAGCCCGCCTCCGGCTGCCGGATTAGTGTCTGGGAAAGCGTGCAGCGGGCGATGAGTCCCGCCATTCGCGAATGCTTTGACGAATTCAATCATGGTCTTCCATTACCCGGCACGCCGACAGAGCTTTGGGAGCGACTAAAGCACTTCCATCACTGGGTGCAGAGACTCGCGACAGACTGAGTTTGCTGCCGGAGCGTGGCAAGGGAGGTGCTGGCATTGACTTATAATCGACGGCATTCTAAAAACAACACCCGGAGATCGCATGGCCCTCCCTGCCGCACTTCAGCATCTGAGTCTTCCCGTTATTGCATCACCCATGTTCATCGCCAGCGGCCCTGCGCTCGTCATCGAGCAATGCAAGGCTGGCATCGTAGGATCTTTTCCGGCGCTAAATGCGCGCCCTGCGAACATGCTCGAGGTATGGCTCACCGACATCAAGCAGGCGCTGGCGGAACACAAGGCAGCACATCCCGATGCCATCATCGGCCCCATCGCCGTGAATCAGATCGTGCATGCATCGAATGACCGGCTTGAGCATGACGTACAGGTCTGCGTAAAGCATCAGATTCCGATCATCATTTCTTCGTTGCGCGCGCCGCCGAAGGAAATGCTCGATGCCATCCACAGCTATGGCGGCATCGTGCTGCATGACGTGATCTCGATACGCCATGCCCAAAAGGCATTGGAGGCAGGTGTTGATGGACTGATCCTGGTTGCTTCCGGTGCCGGCGGCCATGCGGGGCGGCTATCCCCGTTTGCTCTGGTCGGCGAAATTCGCAAGTTTTATAACGGTCCGGTCGTATTATCCGGGTCGATCGCCACCGGCGACAGTATTCTCGCTGCGCAAGCGATGGGCGCCGATTTTGCGTATATCGGTTCGCGCTGGCTCGCAACGAAAGAAGCAAACACCAGCGAAGGCTATCGACAGGCGATTATTGAATCCACTGCAGCCGATGTGGTGTATACCGATTACTTCACCGGCGTTCATGGCAACTATCTGAAAAAATCCATCGTCAAGGCAGGCCTTGATCCCGAGAACCTCCCCGAGGGCAGCAAGCAAATGATGAGCTTCTCCAGCGGAAGCAACAGTGATTCCAAAGTCTGGCGCGATATCTGGGGTGCTGGTCAGGGTGTGGGTCTGATGGATGATGTGCCCACTGTCGCAGAAATGGTCGCACGCCTCCGCACAGAATATGTGGCCGCACGCGCTCGCGTGATGGGTACGGATTATCCGCGGGGCTAAAATAACCTCAGCACTATTTTTAATGCTGTTACTGCTGAATTTTTTGCAGATTTCTGGCTCTCATGATTGATGGGTGCATGTGCGCCTCGATCATTCATGAAAGCCGGATGATGAAAACTGATGGGAAGATCTTTCAGGTAGCAACGCAAAAGCCTGTAAAAAAAGAGGTTCTGCCCCGGCTTCCCCATGAGCGCGATGAGTCCCGCGACAGCCAGCAGAGCGATCCACGCGCTGAAATTCGCCAGGCGTTTGACGACATCATGTCTGGCAAACAGGATACCGATCTGCGGCAGACGCGCGGCGTCGAAAGTGTCGTCAGGGGGCAGGTCAAACGCCAGCCGAAATAGCCGAGGCGCATCGCTCCGACAAGGCTTCAGGCGGGCTCGATATTCACCAGCTCATTGCCTTCTATCTTCACTGCTCCGACCCGTTTGAGTTGGGTGATCACCCAGTGCGCAAGATGAATATCGCCGAAATTCATGTGACGGCGATTGGCTGCCTGGATCAGCGGTATTTTGCTGATGATCTGTGGCACCTCGGATAACTTGATTCTTTGCCTGTCCATCAGCAGGAACTTGAAGAGCACCTTGATGCCGTTTTGCGCATTGCGAAGCGGATCGGCTTCCAGATAGCGTATGCGCGAATGCGCAGCTTCAATGGCGTCCTGCACTTCGGTAAACGGCCGTCCGTGACCGGGAATGACCAGACGAACATCCAGTGCCTCGATCATGTCGAGCGTGTCGCGCGTCTCCCGGAACCCGGCAAAACTTTCCAGCGCCGGGAAGATCACGCCAAAGCCTTTTTCCCAGAGTGCGTCGGCAGAGATCAGGATGCCATGCTGCTCACAGAACAGCACATACGAATATGGGTGATGACCCGGCGCGAATAACACGGTCCAGTCCATGCCGCCCAGTCTCAGTGTCTGGTCAGGTTGCAAACCTTCATCAGCACGGAAAGGGTCGCAGCGCTGCCCGGTCGCATCGAAGGACAGAGTGGTTTTGTCCCAGCGCTTCACCCGGTGCAGCTCGGCGGCAGGTATGGCGGTGTGCGCTTTTGGATAATGATCCTGAAGCATGCGATTGCCGCCACAATGATCCGAATGGAGATGCGTGTTGTAGATCGCATCCAGCGGCCGTCCATTCAGAACACCCTGTATCAGTTGCACCGTCTGCTCGGCATGTTTCACATAGCCGGTATCGACCACGGCAGTACGCTCGTTATCGATGAAGACGATATTGTTCGAGGAGAGCCAGCCGCGCTCCAGGACATGCATGGTCGATGGCAGCTTCATGGTTTGATCTGGTAGGCGAGGGAAATTCGGGCAAACTCGGCCAGCAATTCGGGGGTGCCGCCATTGAAGGTCGTGAAAGAATTACCTGTTCTCACCACCAGCCTCGGAGGAGACAGCCATCCGGCCAGCGGTATGCCGATCAGCTTCGCACTGCGTATCTCGTCCCAGCTCGCCTGACGGTTCCACAGCCAGCTTTGGTGTATGCCCTCTGCATTGATAGTCACTTCGGAGCGCAGGAAACCATAATACGAGAGTGCCAGCATCAGCATCGCCGCCGCGAACAGCAACCGCACACCCCAGCCATAATCCATCAGCGCATAACGTAACGCGAAGCTGATGCCATACCCGGCCAGCGCTACGGTGACCAGCGTGGCCAGCATCTTGAACCAGGGGCTGTAGGCCGGGCCGGTAAAAGTCTGTTGTGGTTGATAAAACTGGGTTTGCATGGACGGTGATTGTGCCTTCGCGCTGACGCAAAAGTCTGTTCAGGGTAGCCTTGCAGCACGGCGGCGAATGATCTCTTGCCAGATCATGCGTTTTTTTGACTCCGGCGCAACGCTCCAGTCGACGATCTCATCCAGCGTGCGCTGACAGCCTGCGCACAGGCCAGTCCTGCGATCCATCTGGCAAATACCGATGCAAGGCGAGGGCAAAGGCCCCGGATGATTTGCCGGATCGAATTCTTCAAGGTTCATCGTGAACAATCTGCTGATCTGATGGCATCACACACCGGCGTTCCGCTTTTTTTCTGCCAGTTTGGCATGGAATTTTTCGGGCGCGATGACTGCGCGCTCATGCTCACCCTCACTGATCTTGTCCAGACCATCCCAGGCCTCGACTCTGAAGCGCACGCGACGCCCTTCGACGGCAATCACTTCGCCACGTATCGTCAGTGTCATTCCTGGCGGCGTTGCCGCCAGATGCGAGAAGCTTACATGCACACCCAGACTTTGCTCATTCGGCCAGTCCACATAAGGCATGATGCCTTGCGTGCACGCCAG
>JACCEC011921258.1_pt1 | contig 13730 bp, 15 predicted proteins | sample 7450121 | NCBI WGS metagenome assembly JACCEC01 (sample SAMN15323455, study PRJNA562643) | freshwater metagenome | isolation source: river surface water | place: USA:Blue River Watershed | collected 2017-08-18 | reverse complement strand
CCCATAGTTGAATATGCAGTATAAGTTGCTGTAATCCAAACTTGCACCGCACCAGCCATTACTTCGGTTGGTGTGAATACTCTTATTTGATTATAGAAAGATACAGTGGCATATCCATTTGTAATTGTTGTGGTGGCTACCTTAATTTCACCAGTACATTTATCTTTGTAAGTTTGGGTATAGGTCTGTCCTTGAGCTTTCCAGCTTAGACAAACGAATACCAATATGGTCAATAATGATAATAATTTTTTCAAAACGCTTTATTAGAAATTCAATCCAACTCCAAACTGGGAATAACCTCTGATTGGGTCAGTATCAAATTTCAAAGTAAAGTTTTTGAAATCATGCAAAGCACCAAATTTAATTGATGTAAACTGAGTATTTGATTTAGGGAAAGTAATTTCACCAACTCTGTCCCTACCTCTAAATAATACTCTTTCATTTCCAAAACCAAACATAGCATGTACACCAGTTCTTTTAAATCTCTTACCAGCACCTAAATACACACTTCTTTTTTTAACTAAATCATTTATTAATGGGAAATCAACTCTATCCAATGTCCCATATTGAAAATAAGTAGAACGGTCTACTTCAAATGTTGAAGTAAAATCAACTATAAAGTATCCTCTATTACCAATTGTAAAAAATCCACCAAATTGATTATCAGTTGTTGTATGTAATCCAAAACTAATAATTGGTTTTTTATGTCTTACAGTATCTCTCCTTCCGTTTTCGTAAATATGTACAACACCTCTATTTCTATATCCCCAATCATCATACCAAAAATATGGATATGGTTGATACCATCCCCAATTACCCCACATTAATCCATAAGGATTTGCTAATGTAGGTCTCCATCTTCTTACCAAAGGTTGATTTGGAATTGGGTGACCGGGTCTGATTGGTTCGGTTTGTGTTCTCCATCTACTTACATCATTCCTTTGTGGAACTGATGGTTGTATTCTTGGGGTTTCCACTCTTTGTTGTGGTGGATTGTTTCTCCAACTACTAACTTGTGAGAAAGCTAAGGTTGGGATAAATGCCAATAAAAATATTAGTTTTTTCATAGGTATTTTATTTAGTTACCTATAAATATAAAAAAAGGGAGTATTCACTCCCTTTCCTTTTAATTTCCTTTTGATGGAAATCTAGTCCATCCATTAACCCATAATGGCTTATCTAATTCAGGTATTACCACATCTATATCCTTATTATTCTTACTTAAAGCTAAAATTTTAAGTTGTTCATTTGTTAGGATTGTGGTTGCTTTACTGATAAAGTTTAACATAGGATTAAATGTTCCTACTGAATTGTTTTCAAATACTGAAACTCCATCTTTTACAAATTGTGCAGTTTCATTACTTTCCAAACTCAATCCGCCTTTCATCCATCCCCAAATTACACTATTCTTCATTGTGAATTGTGTTGCTCTCCTAAATCTTAAACCTAAGTTATGGTTTGCCAATGCAGTTGAAGTGTTAGGCCCAACTAAAATCATATTGAATAGTTTTGGGTGTGTGTATGGAGTTGCAGTTGAACCCGTTCCATCGTTGTCACATTCTATACCATTTCCAGCATCACCATTATCTACAAATTGTGGGTCTCTTTTTGCTACACCATTTTCAATTGTTCCTCTATATCCAAAATCAAAATCAAAATCATCATCTGCAGTTGCAAATGCATATAAGTTTTTAGCATTTACAGTTCCACCAAAGAATTCAAATGCATCATCGTTAGCGTAGATAGTTTGAACATTCTCAATTGTTGTTCCACTACCAACACCACCAAGTGTTAGTGCGTTGATTTCAGAATTTGGCATTGCTGCGATTCCAGCGTATTCAATCCTTACATATTTTAGAACACCACTATTATCATTATCTAAAGTTCCACCATAAGGTCTACCAATACCACCTTCAATAGTTGGTGTAGTTGCTCTATTGGTAGATGCCATACCTAATATAACAATACCACCCCAATCACCAGGTGCTTTTTCACCATCGGGTTTTCCTGAAGTAAATACAATTGGTTTTTGTGCAGTTCCTTCAGCAATTATTTGTGCACCTCTTTCAATACATAATGCACCTTTTTCAGCAACATCAGATATAATCTTTGTACCTGGTTGAATTCTTAATTGTGAACCATTTGTAATATAAACATATCCTTTTAATGTCCACACTTTATCTGCGGTTAGTGTTATGGTTTCATTATATGTTCCACTTAATGTTGTTGATAGGGGAACATTTACAGGCGGCTCGCCACCACCTAATTCTTTTTCGCAACTGAATAATCCTAAGATTAAAATAAGACCTAATAACTTTCTCATAGTGTTAAATTTAATGTTAATGAAATCGTTTGTTCGTTGTTTGTTTTAATTAGATTTCTTTTTGTTTGTAACTTTTGATAATAAACCGATGGTTGTGCAAATATATCTGCTACCGCCAATTTAATTTCTCCTTTTTTTAGTTTATGTAGAAACACCACATCAACTACATCTCTAGCGTTCTCAAAAATATTTGCATATCCTTGAAAGCCAACTGCAGATATTCTATCACCAACTCTATTGTATGATATGTTAAGTGTGTTGTTTTTCTTTTTTAAGTTTATACCCGAATTGATAACATAATTGGATTGTCCTTGCAATTGTCTTTTAATTCCGTTTGCATTTACCTCTGAATTCATTACCGAAGTGTTTGTGTAAAAATCAAACCAACCATTTATCTTTTTTCTTATTTCCAATTCTAAACCATATATTGTTGCTTGCTTTGGATTTGTGTAAGTTAAAAGAAGATTGGAAGGAACTGAACCATCTGCTACTATTTGTTCAATTGGATTTACAAAGTTTTTACCAAATGCTGAAATGAATACACTTTCATTATTTGATAGATAATATTCCCATTTTAGGTCAACATTATAGATATCCGATTTTTTAAGATTAGCGTTTCCTAATAATTGTGCATTTCTTACAAAATCATAATAAGCAAAATTAGCTACTTCTCTAAACTCAGGTCTTGCTAATGTTTTACTCATTGAAAATCTATATTTACTTTTTTCTTCGTTGTATGAAAGATTTACAGAAGGTAACAAATCCAAATACTCTCTATCTACATTTACTTGTGTTCCACTAAAATCAGATGTGTTTACCTTAAAGATATTGTATTCGGTTCTCAATCCACTATTTAATTTCCATTTACCCCACACACCATCATACATTACATATCCATTTCCCAAATCAAAATCTGCTGTATATCTATCAGTATTATTTGTTATTTCGTCTAACATATCGGCTGCAGTATATCTAAAAACTCTTGCCTTAAATCCTCTAATCTTTTTTAGATAACCACCACCAACTTTTATCTTACCAAAATCTTTGTTGATGTTACCATTCATCCCGTTCTCATCCATAATTGACCAAAAACGATATGTATCTCTCCATGCAGTAGCGTAGGGTTCGTTTACACCTAATGATTTTGTAATTGGATTAACTCTATAATCAGGTTGTTCTCTAAAAATAAAATTATATCCTAAATTAAAATCCCATGTCTTAATCTTACCATCTAATTGTGAATTAAGAACAAAGTTACGGATATGGTTAGAAGAATTACTTAATACATTCTGAACATTATCGTAGTTATCACCAACTCTATTCATATAAGAGTCATCGGTTTGATAACTAACTAATGTTTTCCAACTATATCGGTTTTCACCTAAATAAGTTAGATTAAGTAATCCGTTTGCTTGAAATCTTTTTGAGTAAAGTGTATCTTTGTAATCGTATGCTAATTCAGTTGAAGATTGGTAATCAGTTCTCTCAATATAGTTTATATTAAATGAGTTTCGGATTGTAGAACTAAATAAAGCATTTAATTTACCACTCTTATATCCAAAAGAAAGTGCCCCATTTGTATTAAGTGGAGACGTAAATTCATTGGTTGGTTGTGAATTGATTAACTTTGTGAATGCTCTTCTGTCACCGCTTGGGCTTATACGAAATCTATAAGTTGATGGGAAGTTGGAAGGGAATTCAGTAGCTTGAACTAACTTAAAATCTTTAAGAGATGAAACCGAACCCCAACCACTTCCCAATGAAATATTGAAAAAGTTATCGGAAACTTCTTTTGTTGAAACTTGCACCAATCCACCACTCCAATCACCAGGTAAATTTGCTGAAGCTGATTTAGCTATGATTATATTATCAATTAATGATGTAGGAATTATATCAAATGAAAATGCTCTCCTATCAGGTTCAGTTGACGGTAATAGTGTTTTGTTTAACATAGCAGAATTGTAACGGTCTGCCAATCCTCTTACTAATACAAACTTATCATTTTGTATAGTAACACCACTTACTCTTTTAAGTGCATCACCAACAGTTCTATCGGGTGTTTTTTTAATAAACTCAACTGATAATCCATCGGATACTACATTTGAATTACGAATACTTCTTGCAATAGCTGCTTCGGTTACTCTTAATCCAACTGATTTTACAGTAACTTCTGATAGTTGTTTAGAAAATAATGTATCTTGTGAAAATGTTGTTAGGGGTAGTAGTAAAAATAAAAGAAACGCTCTCATAAAGTTATTTTAGGTTAGTTCCCCAATAACTATGAAAGCGTTTCTCTAAATTGGTTATTTTAATATTAAGAAATCATTAAGAAATACCACATAATGTTAAAAACTCACCAGCATTGTGTATTACATCTTCTGCTTTAAACTTTCTTAACATAGCTTCTGCTATTTCTTTTCTATTGTTCATATCATCTACCATACGAAGAATTTCAGCAACACCCACAACCATATCTCTATCGTTTTCGTGTCCAGCTACAACTTCTACTTCTTTGATAGCCTCTTTCTGATTCCAAAAATCCATACCACCCTTAACTATTTTTTGTATTGTTTTAAGGGATGGGTTATTTGGTTTTAATACCTTTTTACTTAATGTTTCTAACTCATTAAATTTTTTAATATAAAAATCTGATTTTTGTGGAGTATATGTATATTGTGTTCCTGACGGAATTAAATCTAATATTATTTTTTTTAACTTTTCATCATCAACTTCATAGTATAGATTCTTAAGGTCGGATACTAAATATCTGATATGAGAGTAGTTTTCTTTTAATATATTACTTAACTTTATCATTTATTAATTTCTTTAATATTTCTTGATTCTTTCTTACAAGTTCTGCTTTTTTAACACCGCTTCTACGGCTTCTCATTGCTCTTGGTTTTTTTGCTTTACTTCCCATAAACTATTTAGTGAATACACCTTTTTTAATTAATTTATCTAAGATATTTGCACATGCTATATCTAATGCTTTCTTAGTTGAAATACTGATTGTAGATTGGTTAAATTTGATTGGGTCTACTGAAGCATCTGAAACTAATGTTAGTTCTCTAGTTGTTTTAGCTTCACCTAAACCAGATGCTGCAATAATTGCACCAGTCTCAGCATTTGTGAATCTAACCTGTAAACCTAATCGAGTTACCATATTATCTTTGATACCATTCTTTAGGTTAATAGTTTCATCTTCTGATACTGAATAGTCATATACTTCAATTTCTACAAAGTAATGTGCTAATTTAATGTTTCCTCTACCTTGAATTTTGTTTTCAGAAATTCCAGCGTTTGATGCTTTGAATTGTTGCACCATTCTATTTTTGATTTCAGTTTTATCTTCGGTAAATTCAAATCTATTAAGGTTGTCCAAATATTCTAATACGATATTTGCAACACCCAAACCTACTCTCTTTTCTTTTAATTCAGGATACATTTCGTACACTTCTTCACCAATACCACATTTAAGGATTTGAATATACTTCTTTGGTCCTTCGTAATCTAAATAAGCAGATATATCTTTCTTCTTTTCAAAATCTGCTTTAAATTCTTCTGTCTTTGTTACTCCTATTGTTTGAGCATGTAGGACACCCACACCACTCGTAATTAACAATATACCTAATAATACGATTAATTTTTTCATACATAAATTGTTTTTTATTTTATCCATTTTCCGTTATCCAATTCAAAAAAAGTATCTTTGTTTCTATCTATGAAACTCCAATAAGCTTCCTTTAAATCAAAATTTTTATCAATATGATTTAACACAATATTTGGGTCATAATCTTTGCAACTATAAATATCAAATTGAAACATTGCCGGATTTTGTGCATCCCATACATGAATTGCTGCATGTGATGTGGCTAATGTTATAGTTCCGGTGATACCTTCATTACCCGGTTCATCAACATAAACTGATGTGGGTCCTGCTACAACTTTCATTCCAACAGTATCAACTAATTCAGACAGCCATTTATTTAAAGTATCTTCTGTCTTTGGTGGGTTTAATATATAACCCTTTACTAATAAATGTAAATGATTTGGTACAAACATTATATAATTTTGTATAAATATAAAAAAAGGGAGAAACGATGTTCTCCCTTTAATTTTAATACAATTTTTTGATTATAATCCACTAGCTCCCACACTTCCCCATTCTCTAGCTCCGTTTGGTAATGTTCTCTCACATGCTAATTGTGCTACCAATGTAGTAACAACACCTGCTACAACTGCTGCACAACTTTGTGGGATAACCATCGCTCCAGCTGCTTTATCAATTGATTTAGCCAATGTAAATGCGATTGCATCAGTTAGAATATCTTTATTCTTATCACCAATTGCTTTACGAATATCAGGTGCCATCCAAATCAATCCAACAAATGCTTCCGCAGTTAAATCACAAGCAGTTCCCAATGCTACTGCTCCAACAGTTTCCTTTGCTGCCAAATAAGCGATAGCTGTTGCAGTTAAAGGTGCGGTTGCCGCTGTTGTTGTAGCTTGTGATGATGGTTCAGGTCTATAAAGTAATGCTCCGAATAATGTTCCTAATGCAAGATTAACACCTATTTGACAATAGTTTGCTTCAACCCATTCTGCAATTAGTTCACCACCTTCTGCAATTTTATATGCACCTTCCTCTAATCCCTTTGCCGCAAGTTTTGCACCTGCTTCAATATCATCCATCGCTTCAGCTGCTACATTAGCTTGTTTCATTGCTGCTTTGGTTGTATCTATATAAGCCTGATATACCGGTCCAACTGCAATACTCTTAACAGAATTAACTGCATCTTTTGCAATTTGTTCGGTTGATTTTACTGCATTATTAACTACATTCGTTGTTTGATTAACTACAGTATTTGTAGTATCTACAACTTTATCAACTACTTTATCCACACCCTTTTCAATTTCTTTGATTGGGTTGGGTATTTTTGGTGTTTTGATTTTTGGTGCTTTAATTTTGATTCCCATAAATTTATTTTTATTTTTAAATTAAAAAAGGGGAGATTAAACTCCCCTTTATATTATCCTAATTCTTCTTCAGCTCCAGCATCTAATTTGTTCTTATCGTGCTCTGCTTTTCTGTTGATGTACTTATCAACTGAAGCGATACCGAATGAACCTAAAGTGATTACTAAGAATCCGTTGAAAATATATTCGTTAATTAATAATTCTTTACCCATCCAACCTGTAATAAGGTCTACAAATAAAGCTATTACCATCATAGCGAATGACAAGAAACCAACTACTGATTTTTCGTTGATATCATTGTTGTCTTTAAAAAGTTCTTTCCAAAATCCCATAATTTTAAGATTTAATTAATTAATGTAACAATACATAACTAATTTATCCAGCTTGTTCAGCATCTTCATCTTTGATTTTTCCACACTTCAAACATTCTTCATCACCATCTCCGTCTAAGTCACCCCAAACATGCTCACATTGTCTGTGTGCAAAGTATTCATCAATCTTACCATCACCATCGAAGTCTAAACCATCCATTACACCATCACCATCTTCATCGATTTCAACACCTACTTTTGCTTTTGGTGCTTCAACAGTTACGGCATCGGTAATTTGTGTTTCAACTACTGATTCTACTTTAGGTTGTGATTGTACATTTGAAATTGCTGCGGTAAATGCTTCTGGTATTAATGGAGTATTATTTGGTGGAGTTACAGGCATATCAGCGGTATTACTTAATGATGTACCATCTTCCTCATCCATTTTCTGAACTAGCATCTTATCCTTATCGGTATCACTAAACCAGTAATCTATGATTTTACCATAGCTACCAATGAAAGCACCCAATAACAATAAAAGAAGTTCTTTCCATTCTCCTGCTATTTCGGATTTATTAAATATAGCAAAGAACATTCCAGCCATAATAAACATAAATCCACCTAATACTAATGCAGTAATCCACCATCTTCTTTTCATCATTGCGTTAAGAAGGTCTTTAAATCCACTTGGTGGTTGTTGCTTATTTTCGTTCATTTTCTTTTCTTTGTTTTGTAGCGTGACTCATAGCCCATATAAAGAAGGCTATGAAAAATAATGTAACCCCAATTTTGTATCCCATAGATTACCATTCAGCTGGTTTCTCTTTGAACTCATCACCTTCTTTCTTCTTAACAGGTTTTGCAGGTTCAGCTGGTTTAGCTGCTCCACCATTGTTTCCACCACCACCATTTACAATTACAGTCTTACCTGCTGATTGTTGTTGAGTGTTTTGGATGTTGATTACAGGTGCTGCCTGTTGTACAGGTGCCGCTTCTTTATCATCACCGCCTGTTAATTTTGTTGTGAACCAACCACCCACACCTAATGTGATAGTTGATACAAGACCTAATAGTATGTTCTTTAATGAACCACCACCGCCTGATTGTTCTTGTTGCTCTTCTGCCATTTTGTTTTTATTTTAATGTTACAAATTTTATAACTTATTGAAATCAGTAATACCAATCATCTTACCATTTGCATCATATAGAGCTATTCTATAAGCTGATGCCGGTAAAGCGGTAGTATATACTTTTAATATATTATCTCCAGATTTTGCGTACATTGTTTCTTTAGATACTACTCTATTTGCAATATCTAAAATTTTAACTGTCACATTTCCTGCAGTTTCTAATTTTACATTCATTGCCACTTCCGATGTCACAAATACTGATTCTAATTTAAGACCAGATGCAGCATCTATTTTTAATTCAGATGTAGGATTGGTAGGTGGTAGCGGATATTCTTCAAATTTTGTACATCCAGCTAATAATATAATACCAAACAATACTAATAATACTTTTTTCATTTTAGTTTTTTTAATTTATTACCAGTAACGTCTTACCTATTTCAAAACCATTTACATCTTTCAAAGATAAATATAAATATTTCACAGGTAACGATTTTGTGTATAACTTTAAGGAATTTTCCCCAATTTTACCAATTATTCTTTCTCTAGTAACTACTTGTTGAGTTGCGGAATCAAAAAGTGTAAGCGTATATACTCCTTCTGCTTTTAGTGTAAATCGTAATGGGTCTCCATTTCCTATACTTGCTTCTTTTACAGAAAATATATCTTCTACTTTTGGAGTTGGTGGTATTGGTTCTACTTCTACCTTTCTACATGCAAAAAGTAATACTAAAAATAATATAAATAATATCTTTTTCATTAAAATTGAAAGTTTGTTCCTATCATAAATAGGATTGGGTTACTCTTTTTATATCCAACTGATTCACTTAATTTATCCCAAGTTGTGTTATATCTAACATTGGTATTCAACACAAATCTTTTAGTTATTTTCCAATCCATAGATACTCCATAATATAAATCCAAATTAAAATCATCTACATACGCCAAATCTGATTCAGTACCATCTTTGAATATTTTATATACATCACTCATTGCGAATACCTGTGGTGAGATGTTTACTCTTTTAGTTTTGAATGTATATGTGTACATTGCCATACCTCTATAAGTAAGTTCAGATGATGCCGGCATTTGTGGATATATTAAATCTTTAAAATCACCATTTTCATCTACCGTATATTTTCCTTCCCACTCACCTTGATAACTTCCCCAAAAGGATTTTGATGCAATTAAGCTATATCCAAATGTTCCAAACTTTTTAGTTCTGAATACATCAATGAATGATAATGTAATATCTTTTTGGAAATCAAAATCGGTTGAATAGAATGTTTGTATTGTAGTTGTTCTCTTTTCGGTATTTCTACTAAGACCATAACCCAAACCATAATAGTTCCATAGCGGATTTATTGATGCTGCAAATGTATGTCCCCACTTTCCATTCATAGATGATTTATGATATCCTAAATTAAGAGTAGTAGATACTTGTTTTCCAATTATACCAATCGAAAGGTTTGAAGATGAAAGAACATCTTTTGAAAAATCAATATAAGATTCCAATATACCCAAATCATTCCAATCATCGCTTTCATCAAATAATTCTTTTGGTGATAGTTGTAATGTATCGGGTGTTTGTATTTGTGCGTTTGATACAAATACAATTAAAAATAATGATATGATTAATAATATTTTTTTCATTATTGCATTTTAATTTTTAATGATGTTCCTTCTTTATTAACCGCATCCGTAAATGCAACTACAATCAAACCCAATATATTATCTAATTTTGTTTTTGCCGTAAATGATATTTTATATTCAGTAGTGTTATCTAAAAATCCACCATCCGTAATCAATGAACCTAAATTTATATAAGTTCCTTTATCAGTTCCATAGTTAGTTGGTGAACCTTTTGTTTTATAAGATACATTATTAAATTTTAATAAACTATTATCATAATTTAATTGTAATTGAGTTCCTACTAATTCTTGTCCTAATGGGTCTATCGTAATATAAGCATACACACTATCACCAATAATTTCCGTTATAATTGATGCATTAATTTGATTTGGTAATGATGTACTCATTGTTCTAACACTCATACCCGCAATTGAATTTGGATTAGTACTACTGATAGCAGGTGTTGCTGAGTGTGATAAGTTTACATCACCTCTCCAACTTACACTCAAATTATATGTATTATTTAATGTTCCAGTGTTCAAATTAAATGGAATTAAATTACGAGTATAATTGAATTGTGTATTCCAATTTGTTTTAGTAATTGTATCATATTCCGATTTGTTGTATAATTTCATCAAATATGTTAATGCGGAATATTCGTTTATAGGTTGCAATCCAACCAAATGTTGTAATAATTTGTAAGTATCAGCTTCATTAAACACACCATTACCATCAACATCAGCATTCATATATTGAATACCAGAAGTGAATTCCAATCCACTTTGATTTCCAAATATCCCACCATTTGATAATTCTTTAAATGCCAAATATACATCGGATACACTTACAATACTATTGTATAATGTGTTTAGCTCCGTTTGGTTGGTATATGATAAATCAATTCCATGTTGTTTGAAAATACCATTATTATTAAATCCTATTTGGCAACTAAATGCCCAATTATCATATCCTGCATTTCTTATATTTGCTACATATGTTGAAGTCCCATCAGTTACTTTTGTTAGAGTTGATGGAACAATATAATGAGCCCAATAAGTAGATGTTTGTTGATATGTTACGGGCCCATTATATACATCTAAAATAGAAACTAATTTTACATCGGATGGTTGTGTTGAATCAAATACTCTTAAATCAATATAAAGTGTTGTAATACCATTTGAAATGTTTACATAGGAATATTCAACTTGTCCGGCTGATATTGTTGCCTTTTTACCATCATTTATCTTTGTAGTATCTAAATCATTTGTAATATCTACTTTACCCAATCCACTTAGTGTTCTTGATGTATTGGTTGTAACACCCCACAAATTATTTACATATGTGTTTGCTTTTGCTGAGAATTTAGTTTCATCTATATTATTACCAAAATCAATATTGAATCTTGCGGTTAATACATCTCCGTTTGTATGCGTTACGGAATTAGTGTAAAACTCAGTAAATGTTGCGTTATCAGGATTAGTCCAAGTTCCAAATTCTACAACATAAGCACAACTAAAGTTAGCGGGCAAATCATTCCATTGAGAACCACCACCCCATTTAGTTACTGCATAATCTTCATTACCACTATTATTAGGTTCACCACCTGCCCAGTTGTTATATTGCCCAACTATATTTCCATTTAGTTGTCCGTTTGATGTTTTGATTAAAGTTCCAGCTTCAGGCCCTGCATCAATTCTCCATTGTCCTTCCACCACTTCATCGGTTAGAGCAAACCATATATTTTGTTGGGGAACATTTGCAAACACAAACGCATCTTCATCTGCTGAAGTGATTGTTACCAAATAACCAGTTTGACCTTTGAATGTTTGTTGAGATGAAAGTGTTTTTGCGTTTGGATATGTTGCTCCTGTTGATATAGGTCTATAAAAGTGTCCATTTACACCATTATAATAATATCCAGTCGGATTTACAGTTGCTGCTACTGATAGTAAAACATTTCCTTTTATCGAACCCGTATTTACTTTTAATGATGCTAATGCTGTATTGATATTGGCCATAGTTCCCATTATCACCAAACGAGTCTTATTACCTACTAAAGTGAATCCACTTGCAGCAGTTAAACCTGTTGTTGTATTAAGATAAAAAGTTGTACCGGTTGGTGGATTTACCAAACTAATTGATGTTAGTAAAGTAGCTGTTGAATTAAACCCACTTAATACAAATCCACTTGCATCTTGTCCGCTTGTAGATTGTAAAAAAGATTTAGAGTCCGGTGCAGATACACTCTGACCGAACCCTAAATTTGTAATTAATAATAATAAAAATATTAATAAGTTTCTCATTAGTCTACTACAAGTTCTATCTTCTTACCAGTTGCATCAACCGCATCTGCTAGTACAAAGAAGAATAAACCGGCAGTATTGCTTAATGGAACTTTTGGTGTGAAGATTAATTTATATGGAATTCCAGCTTTGATTCTAGAAACTTTTATTTGGTCAATAGAACCAAATGTCAATCTACCATTATCATGCGTTGAAAAATTAGTGATTGTAGAACCAGAATCAAATATTACATTATCCAATGTTAGTTTAGTTGAATCATAATTCATAATAATTTGCAAACCTGCCAAATCTTCTTTTGTCAATCTAGTACTCAATACAACTTTACCATTCTCTAAAGTAGATACTACACTTAAAGATGCTTGTTCTAATTTAGCTGCTTCATATGAATTTGATTGATATGAAGTCATTGCCATTGTTGACATACTCTTTATAGTAGCAACATCCGATGTACCAGGATTAACTGCGTTTGTATAGATACCACTTGCTATTCTTGCAGCTACAGTATCAGGATGAGATGAATGTGACCAATCTAAGTCACCACCCCATGCAAATACTGCATCTACAGTTTGTGCAGGTTGTGTAACATACACTCTATATTTTGAAGTACCATCTAACCAACTTTGATTTAATAATCCAGTATTCCATCTCCAAGAAGTTGCAGTTGATGTTGGTACAAATGCGTTAGCCGATACATCTTGTCCCATTACATATGCAAATGCGTAATAAGCATCTGCTTCGGTAAAGGTCATATCATTTTTAGTAATGTTACCAATTTTCTTTTCTAAATTTGGTCTTGTAAAGTAGTTTGCAACACCACTAATATCAGTTTGTGAAACACCTAAGAATGATTTGTATGCATCCGATACAGTTATCACATTGTTCATCCAAGTCTTTTGTGAAGCAGGTGATACAAATACACCCAATGAATCACCAACTTTAATACCAGAAGTGAATAGAGCTTCACCACTACCATCTAATGCTTTTTGTTGGATTGGTTGTTGTGACCAATCTATATCACCAGTACCATCGGTTTTTAATTTCATTAACTGAACATTAT
>JACCEC010509427.1_pt1 | contig 13730 bp, 30 predicted proteins | sample 7450121 | NCBI WGS metagenome assembly JACCEC01 (sample SAMN15323455, study PRJNA562643) | freshwater metagenome | isolation source: river surface water | place: USA:Blue River Watershed | collected 2017-08-18 | reverse complement strand
GTATTCGCGAGCATACAGAACACCAGAAATAGTATCACTGCCCATGAAGTTAACCAAGTGTGCCGCACCTCCGATAGCCGCTGATTCCAAGCTAGAAACACCACGAGCACCGAAATCGTGCAACTTAAAGTCAATAAGGGAAGGGTCACCTGTTTTCTCCAAAGCGTCTAAGATCACTGCGCGGATCTTGTGCGACTGTGTTGCCACAGTAGTTGGGTACCAAATAGCACGAAGCAAGGCTGTTTCAAGCCAAGTAGTTAACCAGAAGCATTCTGGATCAGTGTTTTCAATCGTGGCAAGTACGTTGCCAACCGGAACCACTGTTCCTTCTGGGACTGATCGAATGACCACTGGGAGTCGTCCGTTGTGCTTGTCAAGAATGTATTGCCATCCTGATCGGTTGAAAGGCTCACCGTGTGCGGTAAGGATTTCGTCAGCAATGTCAATGTCTGACTGTGTAATAGCTTCGAGAAGGTATTCCTTGATAAAGGCCTGTAGTCCAAAGAACACAGTTCGATCATATCGACCTCCCCTTGATTCGATGTAAGAATATACATTTGTGGTACCTACTGGATACTGTTTGAACATACTGACTTTGTAGCTGTCAGTGTTGAGAATAATGTTTTTAGAGAGTTTCATTTTAAAGTTCCTTTAAAAAATAGCAAGAACGTCTATCGTTCAAGCACCTACAAATGTCTGTAGGATTTCGTAGTGGTCTTCAAAGCATTGGTCACTACGGACTTCTGCAATAGGCACCCACCGAGCCTTTTCCGCATCATCCATTCCTTTAACTTTAGGCAGTTCACCGTCGGCTAAGACAATTTTAAATGCGTGGGTGATAGTGCGTCCTCGAGCTGATCGCCCGATAGCATCGAACACACGGTTATCTTGAATGCTACCTTTCAACACAGGAGCCGGCACTTTAATACCAGTCTCTTCTCGCAGTTCACGGATCATAGCGTCTTCAACACTTTTATCTGTGTTAGCGTTCAAGAAGCCGCCGGGCAGAGCCCACAAACCTTTTCCAGGTTCACTGCGGCGCTTGATCATTAATACGTGTCCACTCTGGATAACCACTGCGTCTGTAGTTACAAACACAGGAGGGTAAGGAAGCGACTCATATTGTTTTTTGTAATTGGCAACAAATTCACGTTCACGAATAATTTGTGCAAACTCTTCAGTCTTACGAAACTCCATAAGGAAATCGTAAGTGCTATCAGGAACAACATTCTTAATAAAGTTGCTGTTGAATGTATGCTTAAAGTAGAGATCGCGAATGTCAGTAGCACCAAGAGGTTCAATTTGCTCTACGTTAACAAATTCCCATTGAGGAAACATATCAAGATAAAAGCTAGATTCGTCTTTCTTATGACCAATAATACCTGTTTTGGTACCAAGGCAAACATATTTGCTGACAATGCCTTGCACACGAACGGCCCAGGCTTGATCGTTATAGATTGTGTCAATGTTTGGTTCAACGTGAACTTGCATACTGAGTCCGGCAGTAGCGGCTCGAATCATTCGACTGCGTTCGTCAAATGTAAAGGGATTCTTATAAGTACGAGGTTGTTTTGCACTGCCACAGATAATAACCAAATGATCTGTCAGTGCTGTAGCTCTCTTGATAATCTCAAGGTGAGCGTTATGTAAGGGTTGAAAACGTCCAATAAGGACAAGGGTACCGTATTGCTTTGACATAGAAAAATCCTTTCTATAGTATGTCTGAAAGCGTCTATCGCTTTGCTATTTGTATTTAGTATATGATCTTTTAAACTGTATGTAAAGTGATTTTTAAGCCAATTTAGACTTTAGACCATCGTAAAATAAACCAATCTCTTTGGCTTTCTTTTCGAAAGCTAAAAAGACGACCAGTCATCCGCATACCTGTGCCAAATTCGCTGTTACACCAGTCTTCCATTTCTTTTAACTGTTCTTCGGAAACAGGTGTTGCATTTTCTTCATCGTCGTCTTCAATAATAACACCTGGCAATCTAAACATTCCTACTTCGCAAGTTTTTAATTTCATTATAGCCACCTAAGTTTAAACCACATTGCTTCTTTGTCATCTTTGAACATCCAAACAGGTCCGTAAGTCCAAACACCGTTTTTGATATTGTCTTGTGCCCATTGCTCAATAATTTGTTTTTCTGGTTTGTGCATTCTTTCTAATTCAACTTCGTTCCAGCCACATTCTTTGAGCAAACCTATCATGATTTCAGCATCGATTTCTTCCTGCAAGGTTTTAGCTAATTCGTTTTCTAAATCTTCGTGCAGTTGACCAGAACGATCAGTGAGTAAGCGTTTTTTCTTCATAGGTTAATAAATCAAATGCTGTTGCATATTGTGTTTCTGGCTCCATATGAAAGCCCGTGCCCCATACAACCCATACCTTTCGTTTATAAACTCGCTTCCACCAAACACCACGTCCGGTAACAGTTTTAACTGGCCACCAAGCAAATACTTCGCGCCAAGGATAGCAGTCTGCACCGTCTTCAATAATCGTGTATTCCATTTTACGTTTCTTATAGCCTTGCAACTCTATGTTCCAACCTATGCTTCTACCCCAGACTATCTTAAGCATATTTTAATAAAAATAACATATACTTCTTTTCGTCTGTGACTGCGGCCTGTACGAGTTGATAGCCAAACTTACCGCCTCGAGTAACTGGCGTAAAGTCCAACAGTAGTCCTGCTGTTCGTTCAAGATACCATTTGAAAGAGCCCATACGGTCTTGCCCGTTGTTAGGCCATTCGGGATCAAAGTCTAGATAGCATCTGTTAATCTGTGCGTTAATGGTGTTATGGTCTATCAATTTCATATATACTCTTGTTTTCTATTATATACTCACTGTAGGCAATACTAAAGAGATAAGCAGCCTTTCGGCTTTCAAACTGAATTAAAGGAGTTTCTTTACTATCTCCATTAGTAGCCGGACCAAAATTATAGATAACGTGCCACCGTTGAAAGTATCCTGTTTCTGGATAACGCTCGCACCACTCCCACATTTCAGTAGTGAGATCTTTGAGTATAAACGAATAAGCAAAACTTGGACGATTGTTGCCGCCGTCACTATAAAAGTATTCCATTATGCCCACCTCAATGCAAACCACATAGCATCTTTGCTATCTTCAAATTCAATAAACTTTTCTGTAAGATAACCAGGGCTATGATAGTATAGATACTTGCAGTTTTCTTTAAGCCACTCGTTTACTAAGTAATCCTTATAACTTTGTTGATATTGTGCTTGCACCTGATCTACAGTATGTGCATAGACTACTTTATGTAGCTTTGGCAACTTAATATCAATCACATCCATTTTAGCACAAACCACTCGTGATTTTCACGTATTTGAAAAGTATATCCGGTACTGCCAGAACTTAATAAAAAATGTTCAACCTTCCATTTGTACATCCATTGACAAAGTTCCATCCATTCTTTGAATGTGCTGACACGATAACAAGGATGATTATTCCAACCAGGATAACTTGTAGATTCTATTTTCATAACCATCTTAATGTAAACCAATTAGCATCTTTTCTATTTCTAAAGTAATAATCAACACCTTTATAACGAGGAACAATATTCCATCGATCTTTAAATGGTCCGTACTGTTCTCCTAGCCAGCATTCAATTTCATAATGCCCTGCGTCAAACTCGTCTATAGGAATAGTTACTTTAACCGGCCATAGCTCTTTCTTTAGTACTCTCATCTTGCTAGTTCTAGTAATGTGATATAGTTACGCCAGGCTTTTTGAACAGCAGGATTAGAATCTCTAACACGTTCATCAGCTCTATACTGTTCTACAATACGTTTATAGTATTGTGCTTCTTCTTCAACCTTGCCGTACCAACGTTGTTTTTCTACAAGATCTCTAAAACGATTCTGCGGTATATACATTTCTACCATAGGCTCGCGTTCTACTTCTTGATGAAAAGGTATAGATCCGCCGTCCTTTAGCCAATCATTATATCGAACAGGTATGCGTCGAGCATACATTTTGTGTCGACTTAGTCCTGCTGTAGCTTCGTAACTTTTGAGAAAATCATTTACTTCTTGATCTGCTGAAGTATATTGGCTGTTATAATCATAGAGTGTGTTGTTATAATAGTAAGTCATCCATACCACCTTAATTCAAATAGCATAGCATCTTTTTCTTGTAAAAAATAGAAGCTATGGTTAGATACAAACCAGCGTTTTCCCGGATAACCAAAAGATTTAATACACCATTGTAGTGCTGGTCCAATGTTACCTTCTACAGTAATAACATCGTAGGTTTGATTAAGCGCAATATCTGGATGAATCATGAGGACCACTTGAGAATAAACATAGTCCGATCTTTTTCGGAACGAAACCAAAACTTACGATCATTCATATACCAACGCTGTGCAGGTTCGGGCGCTTTCTTTTCACCCCACAGGCTGCGACTGCCTGGTCCAAAAACTTGTCCGCACCACCTTTCCATTTCGATCCAGTTGCCGCCTATGGGTGCGGCTGTGTAATAACGTGAACCATAGATAGTGCCTTCCCCAAGTTTAACTTCAGTTATAGGATTGCCATTTAAGTCATCCATTAGGCGTTTAATGGCTTGATTGGTCCAAACACTCTTTCCAACCTGTCTACCAGACATACAGATTTTGAGCTCTGTGCCCGCCTTCATTTTTTCTAGCAATATTTCTTGGTACAGGTTAGTTTCCATACTTTAATGCGAATAAGGTTGCGTACTTTTCTGTGTAAAATGTAAACGTGGTATATCTTTCTCGCAAAGGCTCCATACTAAATCCGTCGCTGGATTCAGCAGGGGTATAAGCAAAATCAAAATCAACTCCTTGAGATAGCCCTTGATTTCTAAGTTCCCTTACCACATCCATTACCTCGGGAACTGCTAATTTTTTTACCACTACGGTTACAGCCATTTGAGTTTGAACCAGTTAACATCTGCGTCGGTTCTTAGATATATTTTGTAATTGTTAAAATTAGTGTGCCAACACCATCTTTTGTTTTTACCAAAGCCTCCTTCGGGGATACACATCCAAAATTCCAATTCACAACTAGGACCCATGGTTGCCCAGCACCATTCTCTAATTTCGTTTATGTGCTGTTGTCGTTGAACAGTTGAAGCTTGACCAAAGTTTACTGTAGGCACTCTTTCAATAATTGCCACGTACTTCCATTCAGCATTACCTGTATGCCTTTTATCAGTCTTTTTAATGGTTAACTTCATTTGATATATCCAACGTCTGCCGCTAAAATAAATCTAAATTCGCTGTTGTTATTCTCGCCTGGTCTATGCCAAGTCTCACTAGGATAGATAAACCAAGTATGCTTTATTGGTTCAATAGTAAATGTGTTGCCGTTTTCGGGTCCACTAGGAGCCATTTCTGTTCCGGTACATCCTTCAGGAATGTGCAGATATAAAATACCACTAAGCCCTTGCATTCCGTGTTTGTTGTGATGATGCCACAGAACTTTTCTATCTGGCTGAGTATCTTTGTTAGTCATATAGCCCCAGGCCATCATATTAGACACACGATGTTCATTACCAAGATAAAGAAACACACTGGTTAAAAACGTCATACGATACTTGAGCCATACAGCCTCTGGCCTCCCAAAAATATTTTCTTGAGTTTGATAAGGCGGACTGTTCTTAAAATAATTTCCAGAGTCAACTATGAACTTTATACACTGTATGGCATCCTGACAGTCTTGATCAGTAATCAAACTGCTGTAATCGTAACTTTTAACTAGACTCATACGTCTCCATTTTTTAACATAAACCAGGTCATATCGCTAGCCTCAAGACGAACGACATCGCTGGGGTATTTATTGTAGTCACTTTTAGCTTTTGGCAGACTTAATACTTTAACCATTTTAGGATTAATTTTAGTAATCTTACCAACGTAGAGCATATTGCTCTGTGGGAAAGCAACAAAGTCTCCTACATTGATAACTCTGCCTAGCTTGTCTTTGTGTACGGGAATTTCTTTAGTCATAGCAATTTCTTAACAAAACTGAACACGATCATAAAGATTGTAAAGTAAGCGGCAGCACCTATCATCAGTAGATACGCAACAGCCCACCACCCTGCTCGATCACCTTCAGTCATTCTTCAACTCCGAAATGTTCTAGCAAATGGGCATAAATCATATTATCATTGCCTTCAACACATACCCTGCGGTGTGCTTCTGCGGCACATTCCTTGACAATCAACTCGGCGAACTTTTCTTTGCTAAAGATTAACTCACCGTCGTGTTCTACAAGACTCTGTGCGGCAAATTTTTCTAACATCGGTATCTTACTCATTCTACTTCCTTAAACAACGGTACACCGTCAGTTAGATGTCGGACGTATTCTAGATTAGTAGGAAATGTGTCTAGTGTGCCTTTATGACGCATAATACGTAATGTATGTGGCTCTTGTGTTTCTAGACCATAGAAAAACATCTCAGTAGCGCCTTCGTCAATTTGATTTTTAAAGTGTTCGTTCATATCATTGCCTCTGCTGTGTGCTTACAGCTTTTTCGAAACTGGAATCCTGGGCAGGTGCAGTTCCATTTACCATTTGATCCTGTGACAACATACTCGTTGCCTTTGCTACCTTTAATTACTTTAGTGACAACTTTGGCCTCTGCTGGCTTAACAGTCTTGCCATCAATCTTAACAATTCTTTTACGCTGTATGATACGAAAAGGAAATTCAGGGTTACCGGTGCTTAAAGCAAGCTCATCGGGGTTAGCCCATTTGACCTTTACTTCTTCCCCTTCGTATTCAAAAAATTCTGGCTGCTCAAAAAACCAAACACCTTTACGGGCAAATTCCGGATTAAGCACAGTGACTTTCATAACGCCTCGCAGGAGTGAATCAATACCATATTTTACACTCTATTAACTAAAACGTCAACCTTATTTGAATTAGATTGAGCCAATGTTAAATATCACAGTGAGGTATACTATGAAAATTTTGGTAACTGGATCAGAAGGATTTATTGGCAAAAACATGATGGCCTTTTTGAGCTTAAATCCAGAATGGCAAATAGACGGATATGATTATGATCCAGAAATTTTTCCAGATGTAAAACCCTATGATTGGGTAATTCATTTGGGCGCGATTGCCGATATGACTGAAACAGATGTTGATCGTGTGCTAAGGCAAAATTTTGACTTTAGTCAAAAGTTATTTGAAGAATGTAATAGTGCAGGAACCCATTTACAATATGCTAGTTCCAGCAGTGTCTACGGCAATACCAAAGACTTTAGTGAATACGCGGAATGCCATCCACAAACTCCGTATGCCTGGTCAAAATATCTTTTTGATCGTTGGGTTTTCCAACAAGAACATCATATTATGGTCCAGGGTTTTCGATATTTTAATGTTTACGGCAAGTGGATGCATTTGCGTGGACACAGAGCAAATGCTATACACAAGTGGCAAGAACAAGCTCGTAAGCAAGGGTTTATCGAAGTATGGGAAAACGCTGATCACATTTATAGAGATTGGACCTGGGTAGGCGATATCTGCCAGCTACAATTAGATTTTATTAATACTGTTAAAGGCAGTGGAATCTGGAACGTAGGATCGGGCCTGCCGCACTCGTTTTTGGATATAGCCGAGGCTATTGCAGAACGAGAGGGTGTAGAGTTAAAAGTTATCAGTATGCCCGAAGAAGAAAAGTCTAGATTTAGATCAAGAACCTGTGCAGATCTAGCTAAATTAAAAGCCACAATAGGAAAACGTAAGTGGCTAAACGTCTACGAATGGATTGATCTAGGTTAAATACACTATGCTAATCAACGAATTTATTACCGATCAAGAACTTGCGGCTTTAGACGAAAAAGCTAGCAGAAAACTATGCCTAAGCACTAAACCTAACAGTGAGCTTGGAGCCAGCAACCTAGCCAGCTGTAAGAGCCAAGGACTACGTGCTAGAGAAGGCAACAAGAGTCATAAGCTAGGTAAAGGTCCAGAAAGCCGCGTTGTTATGGGTGGACATAAGATCAAAGGTAAAAAATACGGCGGCAAGATCCCTGATTGGGGCACACGCAAAGGACAACTATGAGATTTAATGAGTTTAAACCGCTATTCGAAGCTGCCGGTAAATTTTATACAATAGGAGATAGCCACGCTGTTGCTGTCGCTACAGCAGGCGGCAAAGACTGGGTTAATTTAGCAATTGGTGGCCGTAGTAGCACTGACAGCGAAATGCTGGCAAATATTAATAAAATACCTAGAGGAGTAACAGTGCTAGTTAGTCAAGGTGCTAACGATACAGCCAATGCTATGAGGGCTTCTATTGAATCTAAGAAACCGCCCAGGGACCCAAAGCAAATTGCATCCAATGTTGCTAATGTAGTTAGTAAGGTACAGGCACAGGGTGCTACAGTCATTTTTATGCTATTTCCAAATGGTCCAGGTAGAGGATCTTCTTTAGCAAAGTACTACGGTGGCGACTATCAAGATGATGTTCGAGCAGCTATCAAAAGTGCAATCAGTGTACCTATTATAGATATTAATGGCAGACCTTTAACAGATGGTGTTCACGCTACTATGGCAGTGTACAAGGACGTGGCTAATCAAGTTAGAGCTAAAGCTGGCACAGGCGTAACACTGGGCCCGTCAGATGCCAAACCTGGAAGCCCTGCTACTAAAGATAAAGTAGGAGCAGGAACTAAGCAAAGCAATGATTATAGCAAATATAAAGTTAGTCCTAGCTTTGATCCAAGTGTGTTAGAATTACAGAAAGAATTAAAAGCCAAAGGCGCTGACCTAGGGCCATTTGGTCCTGACAAAGACGGACTCGATGGACTTATGGGTTCATATACACGCAGAGCTGCCGCTAAGTTTCCCGACATTGCAGCCAAGTATAAAGACGTACTGGCCAAACCTAATGCATCTACTGCGTTTAGAAATGTAAGTAATATTGACCTAAGTGTAATACAGGATCCCGACTTCAATAAAAAGCTAGACAAGATTGCTAAAGACCTAGGTGTTAAGTCTAACGATCTTCTTGCAGTTATGAAACAGGAATCTGGTGTTAATCCTAAAGCACAAAATAAAACAAGTGGAGCCACTGGTCTAATACAGTTTATGCCTAAGACTGCTGCCAGCCTAGGTACTAGCACATCTGATTTATTACAGATGGATGCTGTTCAGCAATTAGACTATGTGTACAAGTATTTTAAAATGACTGGTGTAGGCGATGGTAGTTTAGGTGACTTATATATGGCAGTGTTTATGCCTAAGTATGTTGGTCGCTCTGATGATACTGTTCTAGGACAGCAAGGTGCTAGTGGATTTAGCGGTAAGGTCTATGATCAAAACAAAGGACTAGATAGAAACAAAGACGGAACAATTACAGTCGCTGACGTAAAACAATCCGTAGCTAGATTTGCATAATGAATTTAACAGGAAAATTATTAATTGCTCCTCCAGGAATGAGAGGAAACTTTTGGCAGAAGTCAGTTATATTTGTAACTGAAAATCACGATAAAGGTAGTATGGGTCTAGTACTGAACAAGCGTAGCAAAATGCCCATACGAGAGTTCGCTACTCAATGCGGAGTAGAATGTAACATTCCTGGGTTTATGTACATTGGCGGACCAGTAAACGTCAAAGCATTGACACTGGTTCATAGTTCAGAATGGAGCTGTTCAAACACTCTGCATATCAACAACGAATTTAGTATCAGTAGTAGTCAGGACATATTAGAAAGACTAGCATCCGGAGACAAACCCTATCGATGGAAATTAGTCTTAGGTTTATGTGCTTGGACTGCTGAGCAACTAGAAAACGAAATCAAAGGTAACAATCCTTACGATCACAATCTAAGTTGGTTATTGGCTACACCAAATCATCATTTAATTTTTGATTTGGAATCTACCCAACTTTGGACTAGTGCAATTGAGCAATCTGGTTTGGAATTTGTCCAAACGGTACTTGCTTAAATACAAAAATGGCTGTATAATCAGCTATGTTTTAACTTTATGGAACCCCAAAATGAGCGACACACTGCTACTCAACGCCGACGGCGCACCAGTTAGCTTCCTGCCGCTATCAGTTATTGACTGGCAAGAAGCAATCAAATACATGGTCTTAGACAAGGCCAATGTATTAGCTTATCACGACAATTGGATCGTGAGATCAGCTCGTTGGGAGACACAAGTTCCTAGTATTCTAATGCTTCGTGAATATATGAAGCCTAAAACTACAATTAGATTCAGCAAGGGCAATGTCTTCTTACGAGACAACTACACCTGCGCATATTGCGGCACATCTTTGAACAAGAAAGAATGTACTCTTGACCACGTACTGCCTACCAGTTTAGGAGGTAAGACCACCTTTGAAAACACAGTAACAGCCTGTGGTCCGTGCAATGCATCTAAGGGTAATAACAAAAAGATTGTTCCTAAGTTTAGGCCTCACAAACCTGACTTTTACGAACTTGTCAACAAGCGTAAGAAGATGCCATTTAATGTAAGACACGAAGCGTGGCTTGACTATATTTCGTGATCGATACATTAACTGTTGATTGGAATCTTGGTAACAGTTGCGATTTAAAATGTAGCTACTGTCACAAAGAGCTGTACGACGGAGCTAATCCGTTTCCATCAATAGAAACTTTTGCTCCGGCGTTTGCTCATTTAATTGAGCAAGCCCGGGGCTTTTCTTTTATTAGAATAGAGTTTTCAGGCGGAGAACCTAGTCAAAGCTCTGCTATACAAGAAACAATTTTAAAAAATCTAGATAGTCGTATAAAGTTTAAAATGATATCTAACGGTCAAGCATCGTTAGATTGGTGGAGCGAGATAGCCAGTCATTTGTACAATCTAACCTTGAGCTATCACAATACAACAAGTTTTGATCATTTCTGTCAAGTGGTTAAAATTGTAAGCAACTTTGTTAACCCTAAAATCTTTATTCCAACTAGCCCAGAAACCTGGTTAGTTCAAAAGATTGCATACGATAGACTAAAAGCACTAGGGTACGATGTAGAATTACAGTTATTGTACTCAAATTTTACAAGAGGTAACAACGAATACCTTAAATATTCTGCAGAACAATGGCAAGAGTATTACACAGAAAAAGGTATAGACACTAGTGTACCTAAACAAGTTGAGTCAACTGTTGAGTTTCGACGTGTAAATAATTTAAATAATTTTTATGGACATCTATGCTGGGCAGGGTACAATCAAATTGTTATAGACAATTTTGGAGATGTATATCGTGGTTGGTGTAAAGCAGGACGTTCGTTGGGAAATGTTTTCCAACAGAATGTAGTCCTAGATAAGAAACCAGAAGTCTGTCCTAAACAACAATGCAAAAATGGTTTTGACTTGTTGGCACAAAAAAGTAAAGGAACTTGGGGAATAGCATGAAAAATATATTTTGGAAAATTTTAGGATTTTTAAGTTTAGGTATGGCCTATATTGGAGTAGTCACCCCGGGATTACCTTACTCACCATTTGTAGTTTTTGCCGCGTATTGTTTTGCCAAGAGCAGTCCTCGTATGCACGCCTGGATCATGAATCATAAGACATTTGGGCCATTTATTACGAACTGGAATCACAAGCGAGTTTTTCCTTTAAAACTCAAGTTCTTTATGTTGGCCAGTATGAGTGTTAGTTTGATTCTAATGTTTACCGGTGGTGTGCCTGCACGTGGTATCATTTACACAGGTATCTTTATGGCTCTAGTAGCAGTATGGGCCTGGCGTTTCCCTAGCACTCCAGAAGAGTACGACCGTCGTATTGCAGAAGGACGCAAAATAGGTTGGTTCAACAACAGTTTTTGAGTAAATAGTAGTAGTTTACAAGGAACTACTATGAAGAAATTTTTATTATTGTTGTTAGCAGTACCCCTGCTAGCATTTGCACAAAAACAACCTAAAGGCGTTACCTATGACGCACAAATTTTAAGAGTGAGTGACGGCGACACAGTTGTGATCGCCGCCCCGTTTCTACCAGCACCACTTAAACCAGAACTTGCTGTACGAGTCTACGGTGTTGACACTCCAGAAAAAGGACACAGAGCGCAATGTCCTTCTGAAGCCCAAAGAGGAGAAGCCGCTACCGCTTTCACTAAAAATGCAATTGCCACCGCAGCCGCTCAAGGTGGAAAGTTTCAGGCAACTCTATATGGATGGGACAAGTTTGGTGGTCGTATTCTCGGCGACATTCTAATCAATGGTCAAAGCCTACGTGCTGGCCTAATCGCTAACGGCTTTGCTCGTGAATACTATGGCGATGCAAAACAAAGTTGGTGTAACTAAAATGCGCGGCCTTGTTCTAGCAGTTAGTCTAGTTGTTCTTACAGGATGCAGTTCTCTAAAAGAATACATTCCAGTTAAGTGGGACAGTAATCAAAGCGCCAGTATTACTACAATACAACAGACTACTCGTAATTTTGATTGCAAAGGCGATATAGCACAACAAGCTCAAACACTTAATCAACAAGTAGAATGGCTTAAACTATATTCAGAATCTAAACCTACTAGGGATATTATAACTCCTATAGGCTATATGCATACTACTGTAAAAGAGCTTGTAGAAAGAACTAGCAAAGGTTCAGTCAGTGTAACCTACTGTGAAATTAAGAAAGCTATAGTTATTAAACAGGCTGATATAGTAGCACATACAATTCACGGGAGACTATTCTAATGCAACAAGAACTATTACAATTAGCAGGATGTGGACTGCCGTGGGCAGAGCAACGTGCTCAGATGGCCTTGCAAATCGCAGAAGCTGTACAGAATGGACAGATCAGTAAAGACGAAGCTCGTGCTCTATTGGAAGATCTAGTCAATACTGATAAACTAAATGAAGAAGCAACTAACGCCGAAGCACGTCAGATGTTAGTATTTGGTGTTAGTCAAATTGCGAGAATGTGTCTTTAAGAGCAGACACTAAGTCTTCAATCATTCCTTCGTCGTGATGAGGTGTAGGAGCAAAGCGCAAACGTTCTGTTCCTACATCAACTGTTGGATAATTTATGGGCTGTACATAAATGTTATGCTCATTTAACAAATAGTCGCTCATAGCCTTGCAACGTTTGGCATCGCCAACTAGTACAGGTACAATATGCGTAGTTGAGCATTCCATTAAAGGCAGATTGTGTTTGATTAATTTGTGCTTTAATCGTGCCGCACGATCTTGATGCTGTTCTCGTATTTCGTTATGCTCTTTCAAATACTTTACAGCAGCCAGTGCACCGGCACAAGTAACAGGGCTCATTGAAGTAGTAAAGATAAATCCGGCAGCAATACTACGAATGGCATCAACGACTACACTATCGGCAGCTATATAGCCACCTTGGACTCCAAATGCTTTACCTAGAGTTCCGTTGACTATGTCTACTCTATCTTGCAATCCATATTGTTCTAATTTGCCAGCGCCGTGCTGACCATAGAGTCCTACTGCGTGTACTTCGTCAATATAGGTAATTGCTTCATATTGATCCGCAATATCGCAAATTTCTCTGATGCGTCCAACATCACCGTCCATTGAATAAACACTTTCAAATACTATGCAAGGAACATTACCTGCTTCTCTGCTAGCCAAACACATTTCAGCTAACATTTCCATGTCATTGTGACGGAAAACGCTTTTCTTTGCACGACTATGACTAATGCCTACAATGATACTGTTATGATTATTGCTATCACTGATAAACTAAATGAAGAAGCAACTAACGCCGAAGCACGTCAGATGTTAGTATTTGGTGTTAGTCAAATTGCGAG
>JACCEC012314026.1_pt1 | contig 13735 bp, 11 predicted proteins | sample 7450121 | NCBI WGS metagenome assembly JACCEC01 (sample SAMN15323455, study PRJNA562643) | freshwater metagenome | isolation source: river surface water | place: USA:Blue River Watershed | collected 2017-08-18 | reverse complement strand
GGCATCGCCAAACACGAACACGCGCTTGCCGGTCAGGTAGGTGGAGTCAACGGACTTGGCATACCAGGGCGCATGCGATGCGGCATCTTCGATCGCGGTGTCGACGTCGATCCCGGCCAGCTGCGCCACCTCGGCAATGAAATCCCGCGTAGCCTGCGCGCCGATCGGCACAACCTTTGTGAAGGGCATCTGGTGATTCTTCTGCAGCCAGTTCGCTGCTGACATCGCGACTTCCGGATACAGCACGACATTGAAATCGGCATTGGGCAGGTGAGCGAGATCATCCGGTGTCGCGCCCAACGGAGCGACCACATTCACGGCAATACCCATGCGCTCCAGCAGCCCGGTGATCTCTCGCAAATCATCGCGATGACGAAAGCCGAGCGCGCTCGGCCCGAGGATGTTGCAACTGGGTGTGGCGTTAGCTGTCGCGGACTTGGGCTTCGCCAGCGCGCGCACCATCTGATAGAAGGTCTCGGCAGCGCCCCAGTTTTCTTTTTTCTGGTACGACGGCAGCTCCAGCGGGACGACCGGCACCGGCAGGTTCAGCGCTTTCGCCAGCCCGCCGGGATCATCCTGAATCAGCTCGGCGGTGCAGGAGGCGCCGACCATCATCGCCTTGGGCGCAAAGCGCTCATACGCATCGCGGGCGGCATTCTTGAACAGCTCAGCGGTGTCACCCCCGAGATCGCGAGCCTGAAACGTGGTGTAGGTGACCGGCGGGCGCTTGGGCAGGCGCTCGATCATCGTGAACAGCAGATCGGCATAGGTATCGCCCTGCGGCGCATGCATCACGTAATGCACATCCTTCATCGCCGTCGCGATGCGCATCGCGCCAATGTGCGGCGGGCCTTCATAGGTCCACAGGGTCAACTGCATGCGGCCTCCTCTGCGCCTGAGCGGGCAAGTTTGTCTCTGCGCAGCAGAGGCCGTGCAAATAATTCGGCCAGATCGGCGCTCTGCTCATAACCATGCACTGGCGAGAACACCAGCTCGATCGCCCATTTGGTCGTGATGCCTTCGGCCTCCAGCGGATTGGCCAGCCCCAGTCCGCAGACGACGATGTCGGGCTTCTGCGCGCGGCAGCGGTCGAGCTGCTTTTCCACGTCCTGCCCCTCGGACAGCACGGTGGTCGAGGGCAGCAAGGCCAGCTCATGCTTCAGATGTTCGCGGTGCAGATAGGGTGTGCCGACTTCGGTCAGCGCCATGCCCAGCTCTCTGCTCAGGAAGCGCGCCAGCGGTATTTCAAGCTGTGAATCCGGGAAGAAGAAAATGCGCTTGCCCTGCAAGCGCTCGCGATGACGTTCCAGCGCACGCTGCGCGCGCTCGCGCGAGAGCTGTGTCGCCTGCTCGAAGCGTTCCGTCGCAATGCCGAATTGGTGGGCCGCGATGCGCAGCCACTCGGTCGTGCCTTCGACACCAAATGGAAACGGTGCGGTCAGGTGTGTTGCGCCGCGCTCGCTCAGGGCGCGCGCGGTCTCACCGAGGAAGGGCTGGGCGAGCAGGAAGCGGGTGTTCTTGCCCACCGCCGGCAGGCTGCGCGACGAACGTGGCGGGAAGAATTGCACGCCCTCCAGCCCCATGGCGTTGAACAGGCGCGCGAACTGATCTTCGACGACATCCGGCAGACAGCCGACGACCAGCAGCGACGGGGCCTCAGACACCGACTGCGGCAGTTCCGGCACCAGTGACGCGAGACAGGCATCTTCACCCTGCGTGAACGTGGTCTCGATGCCGCTGCCGGAGTAATTCAGTATGCGAACCTGATTCAGGTATTCGCGGGAGAGCCTGGCCGCGGCGCGCGACAGGTCAAGCTTGATCACCTCGGACGGGCACGAACCCACCAGAAACAGCATCTTGATATCCGGGCGGCGGCTCAGCAGCTGGCGCACCACGCGGTCGAGTTCTTCATTCGCATCGGCGATGCCGGCGAGATCACGCTCATCGATGATGGCCGTGCCGAAGCGCGGCTCGGCGAAGATCATCACGCCGGCAGCCGACTGAATCAGGTGGGCGCAGGTGCGGGAACCGACGACGAGGAAAAACGCATCCTGAATCTTGCGATGCATCCAGATGATGCCGGTCAGGCCGCAGAACACTTCACGCTGGCCGCGCTCGCGCAGCACCGGCGCATCGAGGCAGCCTTCCTCGCGTTGAATAGGTATGACGGCGCTCATGCGGCCACCTCGCCCGATCCGGTCGGCGTCTGTGATGAAGACTGCAGCCGCGCAGCGCGCAGCTTGAGCAGGAACTGTCCGGCGTTGATCACATACGCCGCATAGCCGGCCAGCGCCAGCAGCATCTGCTCACGCACCGGCAGGCGGCCGGTAAACAGCGCTACCAGATAGGCGGTATGCAGCGCCAGCACCAGCATGCTGAACACGTCTTCCCAGAAGAAGCTGGGGGCAAAGAGGTAGCGGCCGAAGACCACCTTCTCCCAGATGCAGCCGGTGATCATGATGGTGTACAGCAGCAGGGTCTTGACGACGATGGAGACCGTGGCCTCGGCCTCGCCCTGCCCGGTCTGCAAAAAGCGCACGACCAGCACGACGCTGACCAGAAAGACCAAAAATTGCAAAGGCGCTAACAGGCCCTGCACCAGCGTCCAGCGCGTGGCATCGCGCCGCGCCCGTTCTTCGCTGGTGTAGAGCGGCCGGATGGTCGGCGCTGCCCCTGCTGTCCCCGTGTTTTCGTACATGAAATGTGCTCCGCCCTCTGAGGGGTGATTCATGCACTGTAGGACTGACCCGTGGGTATGTCAATCTAAGATTACGTAAGGCTTTATTGACACAAAACCCGGCTTCGGGCATCGTTCGAATAAAGCCGCGCCGGTCTGGATTATTCCTTTGACACAAGCAGGTAGCACGCGTACAACGGAAAACGTTCCTTTGCACAAGGTTCGCTTCAGGTAACAAGCTAGCTCATCCGACACCACAAGAGGATCCACGCAGCGCCAGACGGAACATTTCCCGGAGAGGAAGGACGCCAGGTTCTCCCTGAGACCCCAGCAGCGCCTGCAGGAGACAAGAATGGACAAAGCCTCAAACGGCTCCGACGGCAATACCGTCGAGGCCAGCAGCGCGGGGGCGCTGACAGAGGCGGCGAGCGACAGACGGCTGCTCACTCTGGTAGAAGCCGAAATCATCCCGCGACTGATGCTTGCCCACCGTGACCCGCGCCATGATGCGCAGGGCGCCTCCGTCCGCCCGGACGATGTGGCGGATTTTGCGCGTGCGCTGCTGACCCATAACATCCCCGATGCGACCGAACTGATCGGCCAGCTCTGCGAGCGCGGCGTGAACATGGAAGCGATCTACCTGCGCCTGCTGGCGCCGGCGGCGCGCTATCTGGGCGAGCTGTGGGAATCTGATCAGTGCAATTTCTCTGAAGTGACGCTCTGCCTGTGGCGCATGCAGACCCTGATGTACGACCTCGGCGCCGCCTTCCACGGCGGCGACAAGCGTCCCGCACCGCGCGGCGGCGCTGAGCGGCGCATCCTGATGGCCTCGCTGCCCGGACAGCAGCACACCTTCGGGCTGTCCATGCTCTCTGAATTCTTCCGCAAAGAAGGCTGGGTCGTGCTGACCATTCCCTCCCCGCAGGCGGGAGAGGTGCTGGATTCGCTGTCGACGCACTGGTTCGATGTGCTCGCCCTATCGGCCAGCATGGATGGCGAAGTCAAAGACCTCGGCAAGACCATCAAGGCCGCCCGCAAGACCTCCCGCAATCCGCGTCTGGCCATCATGGTCGGCGGTCCGTTATTCCTGCGCCAGCCTGAGCTGGCTCACACCGTAGGCGCCGACGGCATGTCCGAAGACGCTCCCGCCGCGCTGGCGCTCGCTGGCCATCTTTACCAGCAGCAACAGGAAGTCAGGTTAAATTGACGCTTAGAGTTGACAATTTCGGTTGAAAAAGCCCGGGATTGCGCTCACAATACACTCAACCGTATGTCAATTTACTGCCCGGTCACATTTATGCGTTGGCCGGCCCTGCAATCCAATGCGACCAGCAACCGGCTCCCCCTACGTGACTCAATTCGAGACTCCCAAGCAATCGCTCTCCGGCCTGAGCGCAGAAGCGAATGCTGCGCTGCTGTCCGCAGCGGCCGACGTGGTGCTGGTCATCGACGGTGACGGGGTCGTGCAGGATGTCTCCACCAGCCACGGCGCGCTGCCGGTCGCCGGCGGCCAGCACAACTGGATCGGCAAGGCGTGGGAAGACACCGTCACCATTGAGAGCCGCCCCAAGATCGCCAAGCTGATTCGTGAGTCCGGCAACGATGCGCGCCCGGTATGGCGGCAGGTGAACGTGGCCGCGACCAGCGGCGCGGACATCCCGCTGTCTTTCTGCGCGATCCATGTCGGCCCCAAAGGACGCCTCGTCGCGCTGGGCCGCGACCTGCGCGCGCAGTCGGAACTCCAGCAGCAGCTGGTCGATGCGCAGCAGACCATGGAACGCGACTATCTGCGGCTGCGCCACCTCGAATCGCGCTACCGGATCCTGTTCGACCTGACCAGCGAGGGCGTGCTGGTGCTTGATGGCCGCAGCCTGAAAATCATCGAAGCCAATCCCGCGGCCTCGCACACGCTGGGCGAAGGCGTGCGCAAGCTGCTGGGCAAGAGCCTGCTCGACTGCCTCGACGCCGGCTCGCGCAGCAGTGTCAGCAAACTGCTCGACACCGTGCGCGCCAGCGGCAAACCCGATCAGACCTCGGCCCGCGTCGCGGCCGCACCGCATGGGCGCCTCAGCTTGTCGGTCTCGGTAATGCATGAAGAGTCCGGCGAATTATTCCTCGTGCGCGTGGCCGGCGATGCGCAGGCCGCCCCGGTCGGTAACAGCGCGACACAGGCGGACACCGTACTGCGCGTGCTCGAGCAGGCGCCCGATGCCTTTGTCGTCACCGACAACGATGGCGAAATCCTCGCCGCGAACCGCGCGTTCACCGACATGATCCAGCTCGGCCGCCCCGAACAGGCGCTCGGCCAGTCACTCGACCGCTGGCTCGGTCGCGCCGGTGTCGACCTGAACGTGCTGCTGGCCAATCTGCGCCAGCGCGGCACCGTCAGGCTGTTCGCGACCACGATGCGCAATGAAAACGGCGCGACGATTCCCGTCGAGATTTCAGCCGTCTCCGTGCCGCACGGCGACGCCAGCGGCCTGGGCTTCACCATTCGTGACATCGGCCGCCGGCTGGGCAGCGAGGGCCGGCACGATGCACCGCGCTCTGCCGAACAACTCACCGAACTGGTCGGCCGCGTGCCGCTGCGAGAGATCGTCGGCGAGACCACCGAGCTGATCGAAAAGCTCTGCATTGAAGCCGCACTCCAACTAACCCAAGACAACCGCGCCACCGCCGCCGAGATCCTCGGCCTGTCGCGGCAGAGTCTGTATGTGAAGCTGCGGCAGTACAGGCTGGGGAACCTCGGGGAGTAAAAATCCGCCGCATGTCCTTTCTACAAAGGGACACTCACTTTGTTTGGTCGGGCATCGGTCGGGCTGAGTGAGTGTTCCTTTGTTGTTTCCGTTGCTGTTCGATTTTTCCCCAGACCAAAGACGCATCCAGCCAAGCCAATAGTCTTTATAAATCAATAAATTACAGTCGATTCATGCCAAATTTCATATTATTAGTTCCGTAATTTACGCCGTTAAATTCCGTAATTTACGTTGATTGATTCCGAAATTTACGGTAGCTTGTCTTTCATGGGCACGACTTTCTCGACACCGCCGCCAACGTTTTTTTACCCTCGCCGTATCGAGCCGCGGATCGCCGAGGCCATGCTGGACACGCCAGTCGTCTTGTTGGCAGGACCGCGTCAGGCAGGCAAGACCACCCTGGTCCGGCAAATTGCCCAGCAACAGGGGCTGCGCTACCTGACCATGGACGATGAGCTGGTCCTGCTGTCCGCCCGAGAAGATCCCGTCGGCATGATTCGCAGTCTTGATCGTGCCGTCATCGATGAGATCCAGCGCGCTCCCCAGCTGCTCATGGCAATCAAGAAGAGTGTGGACGAAGACCGTCGTCCGGGCCGTTTCTTGTTGACCGGTTCTTCCAATTTGATGGCTTTGCCTGCGGTAGCCGACTCGCTTGCCGGCCGGATGGAAACTTTATCGCTCTTACCTTTGTTGCAAAGCGAAATCGAATCGCGCTCGGCCAATTGGATTGACGGTGTTTTCGAAGGTCGGGTTCTGAAAGCAGATCCCTATGTCGCAGGGAACGATCTGGCCGAACGAGTCTTGCGAGGCGGTTACCCGGAAGTGATTTCACGAAGCTCGTCCAAGCGCCGTGTGGCTTGGGCCCGGCAATATATTGACGCCATTATCCAGCGCGATGTTCGCGATATCGCAGGCATAGAAAAGCTGGACCAGCTGCCCCGCTTGCTGCGTGCGCTGGCTGTGACGGCTGGCCAGCAGTGCAATTACACGCAGCTAGGCGCTCAGATCGGCCTCGATGGAAAAACGGTCTCCCGCTATGTCGGCGTCTTTGAGCAGATGTATCTACTCAAACGGGTCGAGGTCTGGGCCAGAAACAGGCTGAACCGGGTGGTCAAGACACCCAAACTGCAGTTCATTGATTCAGGCTTGCTATCAACACTCCTGGATTTGAATGCCGAAGAAATACAAGCGGATCGCACGCGCTTCGGACATGTCCTGGAAACCTTTGTCTTCAGTGAGCTGCTCAAACATTCAACCACCGCTGAGGGCGCTTATCACCTCATGTATTACCGGGATGCGGATAAGGTTGAAGTGGACATCATTATCGAAAATGCCGCCGGCAATCTGGTGGGCATAAAGGTAAAGGCTTCTGCCACCGTCAAGGAGGGCGACTTTCGTGGCCTGAAAAAACTTGCCAGCCTCTCAGGCGATCAATTCAAGATGGGCGTGCTTCTCTACGATGGTGACGAAACACTGCCCGTAGGTGATTCGCTCTGGGCGGTACCCTTGTCGAGCTTGTGGGGCAGATAGGGAATTTTTGCAATTCTATAAAGATTACAAAGGGACACTTACTTTGTTTGGCCGAGCGTCGGTCGGGCTGGGTGAGTGTCCCTTTGTTTTCGCACTTTGTCTGGCCGAACACCGGTCTTTCTGAGTGAGTGTCCCTTTGTTTTTTGTGTCCCTTTGTTTGCACTGCCAAAATCGTTCGGCCAAAGCTGGCTTCTGGGATAATCGTACTTTTGATTAACACTTCCCAGAAGTCCATCAATGACAAACCCACCCAAAGTCGCGCTAATTACCGGCATCACCGGCCAAGATGGCGCCTATCTCGCCGAATTTCTGCTTAAAAAGGGCTATGTGGTTCATGGCATCAAGCGCCGCAGCTCTCTGTTCAACACGGATCGCATCGACCATCTGTACAAAGACCCGCACGTCGACGACCGCAAGTTCATCCTGCATTTCGGCGACCTGACCGACAGCACCAACCTGATTCGCATTGTCCAGCAGACGCAGCCCGACGAGATCTACAATCTCGCCGCACAAAGCCACGTGGCTGTCAGCTTCGAAGAGCCTGAATACACCGCCAACGCCGACGGCATCGGCGCGTTGCGCTTGCTGGAGGCGATACGCATCTGCGGGCTGGAGAAAAAGACCCGCTTCTATCAGGCCTCGACCAGCGAACTGTATGGACTTGTACAGGAAATCCCGCAAAAAGAGACCACGCCTTTCTATCCGCGCAGCCCCTATGCGGTGGCCAAGCTGTATGCGTACTGGATCACTGTGAATTACCGCGAGGCCTATGGCATCTATGCCTGCAACGGCATCCTGTTCAATCACGAAAGCCCGATTCGCGGCGAGACCTTCGTCACGCGCAAGATCACCCGTGCCATTGCTCGCATTGCGCTCGGTCTGCAGGAGTGTCTGTATCTCGGCAATCTGTCCGCACTGCGCGACTGGGGCCATGCGAAAGACTATGTCGAGATGCAGTGGCTGATGCTGCAGCAGGAAAAGCCCGAAGATTTCGTGATCGCGACCGGCGTGCAGGTCAGCGTGCGCCAGTTCGTCGAGATGGCGGCCAAAGAGTTGGGCATAGAGCTCGCCTTCGAAGGCGAAGGTGAACAGGAAATCGCCCGCATCACGGCGCTGAACAATGCCGACCTGAAGTGCAAGGTGGGCGATATCGTCGTGCGCGTCGACCCGCGCTATTTCCGCCCGACCGAAGTCGAGACTCTGCTCGGCGATCCGAGCAAGGCAAAGCAAAAACTCGGCTGGAGCCCGACGACCTCACTGCAACAGCTGGTCAGCGAGATGGCACAGAGCGATTTCATCTCCGCGAAGCGCGACAGCCTGGTCAAAGAGCATGGCTTCCAGGCTTTCGACCATCATGAATAAATCCGCCAGAATCTTCGTCGCCGGCCATCGCGGCATGGTCGGCAGCGCGATCGTGCGCTCGCTGCAGGCGAAGGGCTATACGAATGTGCTCACCGCGTCGCGCGAACAGCTCGATCTGCTCGACCAGTCCGCAGTGCAGGCCTTTCTGCAGGCAGAAAAACCGGAATATATTTTCATCGCTGCGGCGAAGGTCGGCGGGATTCATGCCAATAACACCTATCGCGCTGATTTCATCTATCAGAACCTGACCATCGAGGCCAATCTGATTCATGGCGCTCATGAAGCCGGTGTTCAGCGGCTGATGTTCCTCGGCAGCAGCTGCATCTATCCCCGTGACTGCCCGCAGCCGATCAAAGAATCGTACCTGCTGACTGGGCCACTCGAGCCCACCAACGAGATGTACGCGATCGCCAAGATCGCCGGTATCAAGCTCTGCGAAGCGTATAACCATCAGCACGGACGACAGTATGTGAGCGTCATGCCGACCAATCTCTACGGGCTGAACGACAACTACGACCTGAACAATTCCCACGTACTGCCCGCGCTGATTCACAAATCGCACAAGGCCAAACTGGCTGGCGACCACACCTATACCGTCTGGGGCACAGGTACCCCGAGGCGCGAGTTCCTGTTTGCCGATGACCTGGCCGATGCCTGCACCTTCCTGATGGAGAGCGATTATTCCGGGCCGCTACTGAACATCGGCACCGGCGAAGACCTGACCATCCGCGAGCTGGCCAACACCGTCATGGACGTCGTCGGCTTTCAGGGCGAACTGCTGTTCGACAGCACCAAACCCGACGGCACACCGCGCAAGCTGCTGGATGTATCAGCGCTGCATGCGCTGGGGTGGAAAGCAAAGACCTCGCTACGCGAAGGCATCGCCGTCAGCTATGCGGACTTTCTGAAGCGCTACGGCGACTGAGCCCTTACAAAGGGATTACAAAGGGACACTCACTTCGTTTTTGTTGAATGAGTGTTCTTTTGTCCGCCCTGAAGTCCTCTAAAATAAAATGAGTGTCCCTTTGTTTTATTTGTTTTTCTAGGATTTTTTGTTCATCAGCTTGCGTATCGTTGTCCGCGTCAGCTGCATCGCCAGTGCCTGCTGCTTTGCCTGCATGGCTTCGTAGATCCCCGGATGCACGACATCGAGCTTGAGGAAATCGGGCTTTTTGCGCGGCAGCTTTGCCGCGCGTGTATACAGCACGCAGTTTTGCCGGAATATCGGGTCGACACCCGGATCGCTCCAGGTCATTTCCCTCAGCTTGAGGTCGGGCACAAAACCCTGCTCAAAAAACAGCCTGGCCCAGTAGGACGGCCAGCGCAGATTGAGATCCTGGTTATGCACCTGATAGGGAATACCGGCGCTGAACAGGATCTTGTCTGAGCTGGCGCACATATCCTCGACCATCATCTTCGCGCGCTCTGCATTTAGTCCATGCGCATACTCGACGCAGATCAGCAAATCAGCCTTCAGCGGCAGGGCCACTTTGACGTTGGCAAGGTCGATATCCTGGAACTCGCCGGGTTCGAGGCAGGTGACGGATTCCAGCGCTGCTTTGGTGTCCACGCCCATCACACGCTGCGTGCCCAAAGCCTTTGCTGCGGCCAGCCACACGCCCTCGCGGCACGCGAACTGTGCGACATAGGGGAAGGGATTGTCGGTCTTCTGCTTGCGGCGAGCGAGCGCGAACAATGCTTTCAGTATCGCGTAGGCGCTCGCATATTCGACATCGAAGGTGTGCAGTCTTCTCAGGCCCATAGCGTCACTCCTCGCAGCCCACAAAACCCGATGACTGCTGTCGCCACATCCTGGCATATTTGCCATCGAGGGCCAGCAACTCGGCATGCGAGCCTTGCTCAAGAATGCGGCCCGCTTCCATGTAGACGATGCGATCCATCGCGGTCAGCGTCGACAATCGATGCGCAATGGCGATCACGGTGCGGCCGGCGATGGCTTTTTCGATCGCGTCCGTGATCAGCGATTCGGTATGCGAATCCAGCGCCGAGGTCGCTTCGTCCATCACCAGGATCGGCGCGTCTTTCAGGATCGCGCGCGCAATGGCGATCCGCTGGCGCTCACCCCCTGACAGATGCGTGCCCCGCTCGCCGACTACCGACGCCAGTCCCTGCTCGCGCTGCTCGATGAAATGCCGGCTCTGTGATTGCTCCATCACCTGCAGCAGCTCGTCGTCGGTCAGCTGCGGCGTGGAGTACGCAATGTTCTCTCTCAGCGTGCGGTGGAACATCGTCGAATCCTGCGGTATCTCGGCAATCGCCAGATTCAGGCTGGACAAGGTGACCAGTGAGATATCCTGCCCATCGATGAGTATGCGTCCGCCTTTCAGGTTGTACTGCCGCGTCAGCAGCTTCAGCAGCGTGCTCTTGCCTGAGCCGGACGGGCCGACCAGTCCGATCTTCTCTCCTGCCGAGACTTTCAGGTCAAAACCGGGAAGCACATGCTTTCCATCGTGATAGCTGAACTGCACCTGCTCAAAGACGATCGCGCCGGAATGCACATTCAGCGCCGTCGCTGATTTTGTCTCGCGGATTTCATGCGGCTGCAAGATCGTTTCGAGCGCACTGTTGAGGCTCCCCATCTGCTCGAAGAAATTCAGCAATTGCCCGCACAGGCCATTCACATTCGCCACGACAATCGCGGCCAGCGAGATCGCCAGCGCCACATCGCCCAGGGTCAGCTGACCGAGCTGGAACAGATGAATCGTGTAGGCGATAAAGCCGATCTGGAACAGCAGCACTCCACCAAACAAGATGGTGTTCATGAAGACAATGTACTTGCGATTGTGCTGCGAGGTTTCACGCTCGACGGTCAGGTCGCTTCCCGCCGTTTGATGCTCGCGCTGGTGCGTGGCAAACGAACGCACGAGATCGATATTGGTCAGGATATCCACGAGCGTGCCCGTCGCTTTCGCGCCCGCCGTCGTGAATTGCTTGAACATCGGCGCGGTCTTGCGCGCGAACCAGTAGCACAGCGAGTAATACGCAGTCATCCACAGCGCGATCACCCACAGGAACTGCAGCGACAACTGCGCTGCAATCGCCAGCGTGAGGACCGTGGTCACCAGCAGGCGCACGGCATCATTGAACATCAGCGATACCAGCACCGCCATTGCGGTGCCCGCCTGCTTGACGTTTTGCGCGAGGCTGCCCGCCAGTCGCTGACGAAAGAATCCGGCGGAATGTTTCATCAGCCAGTCGAGCAGAAATTCCTGTATCTCTTGCCGCACGACGGGTGCCGTGTAAGCCTCGACCCATTCGCGCAGACGGTTCATCGCGAATGAGGCTAGCCAGACAACGGCCACCCAGAAAAACAGCATCAGCGCCGCGCTGTCATCGCCCACCTTGCCGCCGCTCTGCTGCAGCAGGTCGAAGAGTTTTTTCAGCAGCGTAGGCTCAAAACCCATCAGCCCGATGCCAGCGCCGGCGGTGAGGATCAGGATCAGCGAGCGTACCGGCTTCTTGCGCATCACCAGATGGCTGAACATCAGCAGCGGGTTTTTCAGCGACAGCGGATCGACCGCCAACCCACCCTCCTTCGGCAAGGTGATCGCAGTGGCGGATTGGTCCGCAACGGGACTGAGCGCGGCTTGCGCGGACTTGGGCATGGGGGATTTCGTCGGGCGGTCGCCGCCAGGTCGTTATTTATTTACGTATTTTATTGCGATTCGGAAAATGGGAGGGAAACCAAGGCGGAAAGAAAGGGACACTCTGAACTGTTCAGAGTGTCCCTCTGTTTTGCCTGGCACTCAACCGAGCGCCTGAAGTGCCGACTCCGGCGCTCTATCCAGCACACGAAGTAGCGCCTTGGCGGCACCGGTTGGAGAGCGCTTCCCCTGCTCCCAATTGCGGATAGTGTTCACAGGCACCTCGATCCGAACCGAAAACTCCTCCTGAGTCAGACCCAAACGCTTCCTGACGCGCCGTGCAAACTTTGCTGAATCCTGAAGCGCAGAAGCGTCGTCCTCGCGCTGCTGGGCAGCGATATCCATTTCGGAAGTAGCGTCAAGCTTGCGGCGATTCACGCGCCCTTTGGGTAACTGCGGGTTCGAAGGATCAAGCTTCACTCGAATTGTTTTCGTTTTCATAGTCTCGGATCTCTCTGCGGTTGGCCTTTCTGGCGGAGATTATTCGAATCACCCGCTTCCTGACCGTATAGGCGACAAAAAACAGGCGGCCTTCGACTTTCCCAAGCAGCTGATAGCGCTCCTCGCCGTAGTCCCAGCGTCGGTCATGCCTGAGCAAGCGATTGTTATCAAAAAAAGCCGCAAGAACATAGGAAAAGTCAAAACCGCGCTCGGCATAGCAAGCGTCGCTTTTGTCTTCGTCCCATTCGAACTCCATACCAAAAAGTAGTTCAATGGCCTAGTTTTGTCAAACATACCTTGGCCCCGCAGGCGGCGACAAACAAAAGTTGAAGACCATGGGACACCCACTTTGTTTCAATTTACGAAACAGGGAGTACCAAGTGAGTGCCCGTCTATTTTGTTCTTCTATTTTGTTCGGCTGCTATGCACCCCAAAGTGTCAATATTAATTGACGCTCAATAATGTCACGTGCAAAATCGGCTGCATGGCTCGCCCTTCCTTTTCCGCCGTTGCCGAGCTGCTCAAACCGATCACCTGGTTTCCCCCGATGTGGGCTTTTGCCTGCGGGGCAGTGTCTTCGGGTGTTGCGCCTGACGGGCAATGGCCTCTGATCATCACCGGCATTCTTCTGGCCGGGCCGATGGTGTGCGCCACCAGCCAAGCGGTGAATGACTGGTTCGATCGTCATGTGGATGCCATCAACGAGCCGCAGCGGCCGATTCCCTCGGGGCGCATGCCGGGCCGCTGGGGTCTGTACATCGCCGTCCTGTGGACAGGCCTCTCGCTACTCGTGGCCACTGCGCTTGGCCCTTGGGGATTCATCGCCGCGATGCTGGGACTGGTGCTCGCCTGGGCGTACAGCGCGCCGCCCTTGCGCCTGAAAGAAAACGGCTGGTGGGGCAATGCGGCTTGCGGTCTGTCGTATGAAGGCCTGGCCTGGGTGACGGGCGCTGCAGTGATGGCGGGCGGCGCGTTTCCGGATTCGCGCTCGCTGCTGCTGGCGCTGCTCTACAGTCTGGCCGCGCACGGCATCATGACGCTCAACGACTTTAAGTCGGTCGAAGGTGACCGACAGATGGGCGTTGGTTCGCTTCCGGTGCGACTCGGTGTGGGTCTGGCCGCCTATACTGCGTGCTGGGTGATGATCGTGCCGCAAATCGGCGTGATCGCGCTGCTGGTCGGCTGGGATCAGCCCTGGCATGCGGCAGCGGTGCTGGCACTGGTGCTCGCCCAGATGAAGCTGATGCAGTATTTCGTGGCGAACCCGATAGAGAGGGCATTGAAGCTCTCCGCGTTCGGCGTTC
>JACCEC013283767.1_pt1 | contig 13736 bp, 8 predicted proteins | sample 7450121 | NCBI WGS metagenome assembly JACCEC01 (sample SAMN15323455, study PRJNA562643) | freshwater metagenome | isolation source: river surface water | place: USA:Blue River Watershed | collected 2017-08-18 | reverse complement strand
GTTTTTACGTGGTATTCATGCCCTTAGCTCTTATCATTTTACTTATGATATTTTAGTATATCCACAACATTTGCCCAATATTATAACCATGGTGGCCCAATTTCCCGAGCAAGTATTTATCTTGGATCACATCGCCAAACCACTCATCAAAGATGGTATTTTAGAAGATTGGGCATCCAACATAAAAATATTGGCTACTTTCGAGAATGTTTATTGTAAAATCTCAGGAATTATTACAGAAGCGGATTGGCATTCATGGACATTCGAACAAATAAAACCTTATTTAGATATTGTTTTTGAAGCTTTTGGGGTAGAACGGCTCATGTTTGGTTCTGATTGGCCAGTTTGTTTGTTAGCAGGAACTTACGAAGATACTAAAGTACTAATAGAACAATATTTGAAAGATTATTCTGCAAACGACCGAGAAAAAATTTTCGGATTAAACGCCCAAAGAATCTATTCGATTCAATTATAAAATGAATGGGAATGATTCGTTCGCATCATTCCCATTCAATATTACTCTTCAGATTTATTTTTTAAACTCATCAATAAAGAATAAGCTCCTTTTAAAACTATTTCATTTTGAGCTAAATTTTCGCCATTTATAATTTCAGTTAAGCCTTTTTCTGTATTTCCGAGACTAACTTCTATCATTTCAAAGCTCGTATTTGTCTTTTTTACAAAAATATAATGCTTATTTTCAAAACGAACAATGGCATCTTCTGGCAACAAATGAGCTTGAGCATTTGTAACAGCAATTTCAGCGTTCATAAAAGTTCCAGGAATCAAATTTTTATCGTACGTTTCAAAATGACAATGGACATCCGTGCTACTCTCCTCACTTAGACTTTTGCCCATCAATAAAATTTCACAATCATACTTTTTTTGCGGATTAGTGTTTGTATAAGCAACAACTTTTTGTCCAATTTGTAATTTCCCTAGATCTTTTTCAAATATTTTCAAAGCCAAGTGAATATCACTTGTATTCACCAATTCAAACATGACATCCGTAGGTGCAATGTACTTTCCGATATTGACATTGACCTTAGAAACATAGCCGTTGATAGGAGAAATTATATTTATGCTTTTTGAAATAGAATTTTCAGTTAATTTTTCAGGATTAATTCCTGCTAATCTCAATTTTTCGGATAAGGACTTAACCAGAATTTTTTGTGTTTTTAATTCCATTTCAGCTTGTTGAAAAATTTTATCGCTACTTGCTTTACTCTGATTCAATTCTCTTTGACGCTGAAACTCGTTTTCTAAAAAACTAATTTTTGAAGCATTGGTTAGATAATCTTGTTGTAATTGAATATATTGTTGGTCTTCTATAATGGCTATAGTTTCACCTTTTTTCACAAACATACCTGGAATCAAATGAGATGTTTTTAGATATCCACCCATCGGGACACTCACCGAAATTAGGTTTTGCGGAGGCACATCTACTTTTCCAGATACTTTCAAGATGGTAGAAAAAGACCGAGACTCGATTTTTCCCATTTCGATTCCTATATTTTTAATTTTGGCGGGTGACAATTCTGCAATACTCGACTCGACTGGTACCTCTTCCGAGGTATTTTCATTTGTAGCTTTGTTTCCACAAGAAAAAAGTGAATAAGCAAAACCCAAAATAATTATTGAGTGAAATGAGAATATATTTTTAACGATTTTTTTCATAATTAAGAGAATGTTTGTTGTTTGACAAAATATTTTCATGTGTCCAATCTACATGAGCAACAAAATTTGACTCACGTTTAGGACAGTTACTGATTGCACAGATATTACATTGGGTACTTGGAATACACCCATCTACATGAATAAAAAACTCAACTTTATTATCAAAATGTTGTTTAAAGAGATTCGTCAGGCTATCCAAAACTTCATGAGCTTCATTGACATTAATATAAAACGGAACAGTTAGATGGCAATCGATGTGATAAAATCCGGCATAATCAATCACTCGCATATTATGAACATCTACCCACTGAGCATTCCGATTTTCGTTAAGTACTTTTACAATCTGTTCGATGATAGCATCATCTGCTTCATCCATGATACCTGAAATTGATTTTCGGATAATTTTATACCCAGTTATGATGATAATAAAAGCAAAGATGATAGCAGTAATACTATCAATCCAATGATAGCCCGTCAGAAGAATTAGACCCACACCTAGCAAAAGCCCTAACGAAGAATAAGTATCAGAGATTAAATGTGAGCCACTAGCAACTAATACAGGAGAGTTTTCTTGTTTACCTTTCTTCACACAATAATAGCCTACCAAATAATTGACTAAACCAGAAAAAGCAACCAAAATAAGACCAAAATCCAAACTTTTCAATTCATGCGGATGAATAAAATTATTCATACCTTCATAAATAATGATAAAGCCGGCAATTGTAATCAAAATACCTTCGATAGCAGAGGATAAAAATTCTACTTTCCCATGCCCATAAGGATGCTCCTTATCCCGAGGCTTCGATGAGAGAGAAAGGCTGTATAAACCTATAAAACCTGCTATTACATTTACACTCCCCTCTAAAGCGTCTGTTAAAATAGCTACCGACGAAGTAAGCCACCAAGCCACCATTTTGACCACAAACAAAACGACAGATACCAACACCAAAATTTGTTGCATTCTGAAGGGATTTATTTTATTTTCGCTCATTTTATCTTTAAAATTGGTTTAAAAATCGAGTAAGTACTTCAATTCGATTGCACTTTCATTCAGATTACGTAATGCTTCGATATAATCATTCTTGATACTTGTAGATTGATTCACGAGCATCACCCACTCCAAATAATTGATATTTCCATTATATAATTGTTTGTGTGCAGTCTCATTGATTAAATCGGCATTAGTCAAAGCATTTTTTTCAAAATATTCTACATTTTGTTTGAATTTTTCAAAATTCGACAAGTTCATCTGAAATGTATTATTAATTTTCGACAAAGCATTAGACGCCGTCGATTCGGCAACTAATTTATTGATTTTTTCGGCATTAATTTTATTTTTCTGAGCTGACTTAAATATTGGAATTTCTAAGCCAATTTGTACACTCTGAAAGCGATACCAGCCTCCATAATAATTATTATCCGCCCCTATTCCTCTGATACTCACGTTATTATACCCCAAATTCAAATTTGGAATAAGTTTGTTTTTCTCAATAGAAATAGATGCCTCAGCAATATTTACCTGTTGATTCAGTAACTGAATCGACGGATGCTCTTTCAGTAAATCCTGATTCAAGGTATGATTGATACTCAATTTTTTTGAATCAATTTTAGGGAATAAAGGAACAGACGAATTTAGAATAAACTGAAAAAAATACAATTCTGTTTGTATATCTTGCTTTATTTGAGCCAATTGCGTACCTATTTGCCCTAACTGATTTTCGGCAGTTAATTTCTCCAAAATATTACTTTCACCTTTTTCAAAACGCAATTTAGCCCGCTCGAAAAATGCCCGATAAATACTATCAGTATAGCTTAATAAGGCTTGTTTTTCTTGTAAATATACAATCCTGAAAAAACTCTGTGCTACTATTTTTTTGATATTTTGTTCTGTAACTTTTTCGCCTATTAATCCTCCCTTCCATTGCTCAGTGAACCAATTTTTTTGAGCTTCATACACCTTCGGGAAATGAATTGTTTGTCCAATACTCCATTTGGTATCGACATACTTACTATTAATTTGTCCCAACTCACTCATGATATTCGTTGCCGGTATCATTTTGGCAGTTTGAATCAAACTTTCTTGATATTTGGACTTTAACTTTTCGTTTTGAATGTCTAAATTACTTTTCACTGCCATTTCGGTAGCCTCCTGAAGAGAAATCCCTCTTTGGGCATTAGCTGTAGTACCCAAAGTAATCAAGCATAGAATGATGATAACTTTCGGAGAAACAGATATTTTTTTACCTTCAAACAACAGATATAAAATTGGGAGTACAAATAAGGTTAAAAAAGTAGCAATCAGTAATCCACCAATCACAACAGTTGCTAAAGGTCTTTGCACCTCTGCCCCTGCCCCATTGCTGACAGCCATCGGCAAAAACCCTAAAGAAGCCACAAATGCCGTCATCAAAACTGGTCTCAACCTTGCTTTTGTACCAATCAGTACTACCTCTTTTAAATCATCCATTCCATCACTTTTAATACGATTGAATTCTGCAATTAAGACAATTCCATTCAACACAGCTACCCCAAATAAAGCGATAAAACCAACACCAGCACTGATACTAAAAGGCATCCCCCGAAGAGCCAAGAAGAAAATCCCACCAATAGTCGATAAAGGAATAGCAGAATAAATCAGCAAGCCATGTTTAACCGAATTGAATGCAAAAAACAACAATAAAAATATCAAAATCAGAGATACAGGAACAGCAATCATCAGCCTTTTCTTAGCTTCGTTTAAATTTTCAAAAGCCCCTCCATAAGTGATATAATATCCAGCAGGAAACTTGATTTTTTTATCGACTTTTTTCTGTAATTCATTCACGATACTTTCCACATCTCTTCCTCGTACGTTGAAACCTACAATAATTCTTCTTTTAGCATCTTCCCTTTGAATCTGATTAGGACCATCTTTAATAGCTACTTCTGCTACTTGCGAAAGCGGAATTTGTGTCCCAGCAGGAGTAGGAATTAATAAATTTTGAATATCTTGTAAATCTTTTCTCTTTTCACTAGCTAAGCGTACCACTAAATCAAAGCGTTTCTCACCCTCAAAGACCATTCCCGTACTTTGTCCAGCCAAGGCAGTATTGATTATCTTATTCACATCCGTGATAGTCAATCCATATTGAGCAATCATATTTCGTTTGTACTCAATAAGAATTTGTGGCATTCCAGAGACACTTTCCACATAAAGATTTTTAGCACCCTCCACGGTATTAATAATTTCGCCTAAATGATGAGCATAGTGAGTCAAAGTATCTAAATTTTCTCCAAATATTTTACATACAACATCTTGTCTGGCACCTGTCATCAATTCGTTGAAACGCATTTGTACTGGAAACTGAAAGCCAACCGTGACTCCAGGTACTTCCTCCAATGCTTTACCCATTTTTTCTGCCAACTCGTTGAACGTTTCGGCGGAAGTCCACTCACTTTTATCTTTCAAAATAACCATCATATCACTTGCTTCCATTGGCATCGGGTCTGTTGGTACTTCTCCACTTCCTATTTTTGTTACTACTTTCTCCACCTCCGGAAAACGAGTTTTCAGAATATGTACGGCTTTTTGTGTATTTTCAATAGTTGTATTCAGGCTACTTCCTGTCAATACACGGGTTTCAACGGCAAAATCTCCTTCTTCTAAAGCCGGAATAAATTCGCCACCTAAACTCAACATCACAACAATAGCTATCACAAATAATCCTATCGCCAGACCCACAATCATCTTAGGAAAACCAAGTACTTTTTCTAAGGTTTTTTGATACCAATTTTCGATTTTCCCCATTACTCTATCCGATAAATTTTCTTGAATTTTGACTTTTTTACTCAAAAAAATGGCACTCATCATGGGTATATAAGTCAAAGAAAGAATAAAAGCACCTAATAGAGCAAAAGCGACCGTTTGAGCCATTGGTTTGAACATTTTACCCTCGATACCTTGTAAAGTAAATATAGGTAAATAAACTACCAGAATGATAATTTGACCAAAAACGGCACTATTCATCATCTTTTTGGCAGATTTTCCAGTAATTTCATCCATTTCTTGTTGGGTATAAGCTAATTTTCCCAAAATATGTTTCCCCGCCAATAAGTGCATCACAGCCTCTACAATAATTACCGCACCATCTACAATCAAGCCAAAATCCAAAGCACCTAAACTCATTAAATTGCCACTAACACCAAATAAATTCATCATAATAATGGCAAAAAGCATCGATAAAGGAATAACAGATGCTACCAATATTCCAGCACGTAAATTGCCAAGGAAAATTACCAATACTAAAATTACTATTAATGCTCCTTCCAAAAGATTTTTCTCAACTGTCCCGATGGCGTTATTTACCATCTTAGTTCTATCTAAAAAAGGTTCGATAACCACCCCTTTAGGTAATGTTTTTTGGATTTGGGCAACTCGGGCTTTTACATTCTCGATAACTTCGCTACTATTAGCTCCTTTGAGCATCATTACTACTGCACCGGCAACTTCTCCCTCATCATTAAAAGTCATAGCTCCATACCGAGTCGCATGACCAATCTTAACTTCCGCAACATCTTTTAGATATAGTGGCGTACCTCCTCCGATATGTTTGATTGAAATATTTTCAATATCTTGTATATTGCCAATTAAACCTTCACTTCTAATAAACAATACAGTAGCTCCTTTTTCAATGTAAGCTCCTCCAGTATTTTGGTTATTTTTTTCTAAAGCAGCAAAAATATCCTCAATAGTCAATTGGTAAGCTTGAAGCTTTCTTGGTTCGATTTCGATAGAATATTGTTTCAATTTTCCACCAAAACTACTCACTTCAGCTACTCCTTTCACGCCTAAAAGCTGTCTTCTCACAATCCAATCTTGAATAGTTCGCAATTCTGTTGCATCGTATTTATTTTCATATCCCGGTAAAGGGCGAACTACATATTGATAAATTTCACCTAAACCTGTCGATACTGGTCCCAATTCGGGTACACCTATGCCCGCTGGAATTTCGGTTTGTACACGTTGCAATCGCTCTGCGACTTGCTGTCTAGCCCAATATACATCTGTTTCATCATCAAAAACAATTGTCACCAATGATAAACCAAATCTCGAAAAACTTCTAATTTCCTGAATCCCTGAAATATTACTATTGGCTTGTTCAATAGGAAAAGTAACCAAACGCTCGATGTCTGTTGCACCAAACGAAGGGGCAATTGTTATCACCTGAACCTGATTATTCGTAATATCTGGTACAGCATCAATAGGTAATCGGGTGGTTTCATACACACCATACCCAATCAGTGCAATTGTGAATAAGCCAACGATTAATTTATTTTTAATCGAAAAATTTATAATAGAATTTAACATAATAACGTGCTAATAACGAGCCTCGACTCGTAGTTTATAATATAAATACCAAGGTATAAACAATGTCCGACCCTATTATTTCTTCAATAGATCGAAATTGTAATCAATCACGATAGAATTTAGTATTGTGGCGGCTGCCAAATTGAAGATAAATACCGAGATAAAATATCGGCAGAAGAATGAACAATCGTTTTTGATTGAATTTCAAGTAAAGAATGTTTTAACGAAATTTGAATTTCCTCCAAAATTTCTATTGGAAAAACAAAAGACGCACAAGTATCATGAGATTTAAAAGGTAGTTTTCTGTCTGTTTCGGCATCTCCGTCGTCTTGATGTTCTACGGCATAATGGTGATAAATGAATTCATCAAAAGACATTTTCGGATTTTTTACTCGGTGTTCCAAAAAATGGGAAAACAAAATAGGCAATTTCAACAACTGGCTAACTTCAGTTGCAGAAAATAAATAAATAATAAATAGATATGTCGAAATTTTTGCTTTCACTCTGTAAAATTAGTTTATTTTATATTTTCCACAATAGTTTCAAGCGATTTTTGGCTTAATTTATAATCAATCTTTATTAGTGATTTTTTTCGACATAAAAATTGTCTTTGAAATTGCATCCTCAAACTATATTTTATCATTATATTTGTTGGGTTTACCCATAATCATTCAACCAATTTTATTTAAGCAATGAAAAAAACTATACTTCTTTCTTGTGTGCTTTTGTCGAGTATCTTGGCTTGTAAAAAAGCCCCCGAAAGACTTTCTGACGAAGCCTATTCCAAGCTCTCAGAAGACGACAGACGCAAAACAGAACACGCTCTGGACGGTATCCAAACGATTGATTCTGATTTGGAATTGACTCTTTTTGCATCCGAGCCAATGATGATGAACCCTACCAATATGGATATTGACGAAAAAGGTAGAATCTGGATATGTGAGGGTTTTAATTATCGTAATAAATTAAATCCGCTTAACCCTTATCACCCAAAAGGAGATAGAATTTTAATAATGGAAGATACTAACCATGATGGAAAAGCAGATAAATCGAGTGTTTTTTATCAAGGAGAAGATATCAACGCAGCTTTAGGTATTTCGGTTTTGGGAAATAAAGTCATCGTTTCTTGTAGTCCAAATGTTTTTTTATTTACCGATGAAAATAATGACGGAAAAGCAGATAAAAAAGAAATTATTTTCACGAATTTGAAAGGTGTTCAACACGACCATGCTATACATGCTTTCTCTTTCGGACCAGACGGAAAGCTATATTTTAACGGTGGGAATGAGGTTGAAACTCTGAGCGATAAAAATGGTAAAGAATTAGTGGATGATTTGGGCAGACCATTTTCTACTTATAAACAAGGTAAAGTTTTTAGATGTGATTTGGATGGCAGTAATGTTGAGATTTTAGGACATAATTTCAGAAATAATTATGAAGTTGCTTTAGATTCTTATGGAAGAATGTGGCAATCAGACAATGACGACGACGGCAACAAAGGCGTTCGGATTAATTATGTAATGGACTATGGAAATTACGGTTATAAAGATGAGATGACGGGTGCAAGTTGGCAAGAAAGACGCACGAATTGGGAAAATGAAATTCCTCAAAGGCATTGGCACTTAAATGACCCCGGAGTTGTACCTAATCTATTGCAAACTGGTGCTGGTTCTCCTACGGGCATGATAGTTTACGAGGGAGAATTATTACCTAAAAAATATCAAAATCAAGTTATTCACTGCGATGCAGGCCCTAATATTGTTCGTGCTTACCCTACTACTAAAAACGGGGCTGGTTTTAAAGCTGAAATTTTAAATATTTTGGATGGCTCTAAAAGAGACCAATGGTTCCGTCCTTCTGATATTTGCGTTGCCCCTGATGGCTCTGTTTTCGTGGCCGATTGGTACGATCCGGGCGTAGGTGGGCATGCCATGGGCGACTCTGTCAGGGGAAGAATTTATAGAATTACCCCAGCTGGTTCAACAAATTATAAAGTTCCTACTTTTGATTTTAATTCCATCAAAGGATGTATTGAGGCCTTACAAAATCCTAATATTTCGGTTAGATATTTAGCATGGACAAAACTTCATGAAGCACAAGACAAAGCCGAATCGGAATTGGTTGAATTGTGGCATCATAAAAATCCACGTATGCGTGCAAGAGCTTTGTGGCTGTTAAGTAAAATCAAAGGGAAAGAAGAAAAATACCTTCAAGAAGCGGCTCAAGATTCGGATGAAGATATTCGTGTAACAGCCATCAGAGCTTTAAGAGAAAGTAATATCAATCCGATAGCCTTACTACAAAAATTTGCTGCGGATACTTCTTCGCAAGTACGACGAGAAGTAGCTTTTGCTATTAGACACAATAAAAGTCCCGAAATACCAGCTATTTGGACCAAAATTGCCCAACAATATGACGGAAAAGACCGTTGGTATTTAGAAGCATTAGGTATTGCCGCTGAGAATCAATGGGATAGCTTTTTTGCTAATTATATTCAGACCATCGGAGAACAATGGAAAACAAATGCAGCCGCTAAAGATTTAGTTTGGTTGAGTAGGTCGTCTGATAATATTTATAGATTAGCAGAATTAATCCGTACTGAACCGAACAAATTGAGGTATTTCCGGGCATTTGATTTTCAAAATAACCCTGAAAAAACAAATGTATTATTCGGGCTATTAGACAATGGCAATGCTTCAAGCGAAATATTGACATTGGTATTCAAGCACCTCGACGTTAATATTGCTCCAAAACAAGCCATTTTCAAGCAATTATTACCTAAAGTTATGGCTGGAATTAACAATACAAGCGACTATTTAGATATTGTAAATAAATACAATCTCAAATCCGAAGAAACTCGATTGACCAATATTGTATTAAATGACTCGATTTTTGGCAAAGAAGCAGCCAAAATTCAAGTCAAAATTAATGGTATTGGAGCTTTGAAAACGTTATCAAACAATAAAGACGAAAAGATAGCCTTAAAAGCTATCAAATTGTATGGAAATGTAGATGAAACTCCAATTACTGATTTCTTAATCAGTATCTTCAATGACTCCAAAAGAAGTTTAGCTATCAGAGAAGAAGCCATGTGGGCAATGAATGGCTGGAAAAGTGAAGAGATTTTATGGGAATTGGTTCAACAAAACAAAATTTCTAAAGAAGTAGAGCCAATTGCACAAAAAATATTGATGGGAACTTGGCATAGTGATATTAGAACGGCAGCTATGAAACTATTCGGAAAATCAATTGATCAAACTTTGGGTTCAATTGATGCCCTAGTAAAAGTAAAAGGTAATAAAGATGCTGGACAAAATACTTTCAAAACCTATTGTATTGCATGCCATCAAGTGAAGGGAGAAGGTGTGAATTTCGGACCAGGATTGAGCGAAATTGGTTCAAAATTATCAAAAGAAGCTCTTTATTCTGCTATCCTCAACCCTAGCCAAGGGATTAGTTTTGGTTATGAAGGTTATAAAATCAAACTAAAAAATGGAGAGGAACTTGAAGGGATGATTATTAGTAAAACTGAAAATGATATCAATATTAAACAGTTAGGTTCTGCCAGTACTACTGCTATTAAACGTGCCAATGTTGCAGCAATCAAGGAAAATGAAATGTCTTTGATGCCTAAATTCCCATTGCAAAAACAAGAAATAGTTGATTTAGTAGAATATCTATCGACACTTAAAAAATAATAGAACATAAAATCAGTCCTCAATTAGCCAAATTGGTGGACTGATTTTTTCATCTCAGCAACAAATTCTTAAAAATTATATAATTCAGCATAAAATAAGCTATCTTTGCAAGATTCTTGCATAAAAACACATCTTGTACTTATTCGTTTTTAAATAGTATATAGATGCTGATGCCGAGATATTTTGTTGGTTATGTTAAATATTCTAGTCTAAAATGTTTGAAAATTTAAGCGATAAGCTCAATAAAGCCATAAAAACCCTTAAAGGGCAAGGCAGAATTTCTGATATTAATATTGCGGCAACGGTCAAAGAAGTGCGTCGAGCTTTGATGGATGCCGATGTAAACTATAAAGTTGCGAAAGAGGTAACCGACCGTGTCAGAGAAAAAGCAATTGACAGCAAGGTTATGATTGCCGTAGAACCAGGGCAATTATTTGTAAAAATTGTTCAAGAAGAATTGGCAGAACTCATGGGTGGTCAGGCTCAGAGTGTCAATATTAAGGGTTCTCCAGCTGTTGTATTAATTGCAGGATTACAAGGTTCTGGTAAAACAACTTTCTCGGGAAAATTTGCCAATTATCTAAAAAAACAAGGTCGTCAAGTATTATTAGTAGCCTGTGACGTATATCGTCCAGCTGCGATTACCCAGTTACAAGTATTAGGCGAACAAGTTGGTGTAGAGGTTTTTGCAGAGCCAGATAATAAAGATGCTGTCAGTATTGCCAAAAATGCCCTTGCCTATGCTAAAGCAAATGGAAAGAGCGTTGTAATCGTGGATACAGCGGGTCGATTAGCTGTTGATGAGGTATTGATGAAGGAGGTCGAGCAAATCAAAAATACAGTTTCTCCTAGCGAAATCTTATTTGTCGTCGATTCCATGACAGGTCAAGATGCAGTCAATACCGCAAAATCATTCAACGATAGACTTGATTTTGATGGAGTTGTACTGACAAAATTAGACGGAGATGCCCGAGGTGGGGCTGCCTTGTCAATCAAGGCGGTGGTAAATAAACCAATCAAGTTTATTTCTACTGGGGAAAAAATGGATGCTTTGGATATTTTCTACCCAGATAGGATGGCAAGTAGAATCCTCGGCATGGGTGATGTAATTTCCTTGGTAGAAAAAGCCCAGCAAGCTTTCGATGAAGAGGAATCTCGCCGCTTAAACAAAAAAATGCGTGAAAATAAATTTGATTTATCAGACTTTTTGACACAATTGGAGCAAATAAAGAAAATGGGGAATATCAAAGATTTGATGGGAATGATTCCAGGTGTTGGCTCTCAAATCAAAGATTTGGAAGTTAGCAATGATTCTTTCAAACCATTAGAAGCAATTATCCGCTCAATGACACCCAAGGAAAGAGAAAAACCAGAAATTATTGATGCCAGCCGGAAAAAAAGAATAGCGGCAGGTAGCGGTACAGATATTCAACAAGTAAATAATTTATTGAAACAATTCAATCAACTGAAGACAATGATGAAAAAAGTAAATCAGATGCAATCTTCAGGGAAAATGAAAATGTTTAAATAATTTTGGGTTTATCCAAGCAAAAAGCGACAATACTTTGCGGTATTGTCGCTTTTTGCTTTTCTAACTTTAACAAGGCTTCACTCAATAAAAAATACTCAGCTTTACAATTTAATCTAAAATTCTCCCAACAAATCCACGATTCAATTGCTGGTTCAAATTTAAATATCTCCAATGTTTGCACAGCCCACTTTCCTATTAGTTTATCTGATTCGATAATTGATTAAAATTCAAGGTAACAATTACAAAAAATGTCAAAAAATAAGCAAAATGCAATATTTTGGACAAGCTCATACACAATTCCGGACAACAACTCGGCATTTTGATATACAGCTATTACAGAAAGATTCTACTTTTGAGCGAGTAATTTTTCAAATTTAAACCTAAAAAACATGAAAACTCTATTCTCGCATTTAATCAAAACAATTAGCATCTGTTTGCTCTTCATCAATGCCCTTGTTACATTCGCTCAAGAGATTCCGACCTATGTTGCTATGTCTGAAATTAAGTATAAAGACAATGAACTGTACAAAAAGCATTATCCAACAATTAGAAAAGTCAATAATGAAATATTTTCTGTGCGTAACAGAGAGGCATTTGTAGCAGAATCAGGAAAAGTTTTGTCGCTTACGTGGATAGACGGAGATAATGAATTAGGGAAATATGTGGCATTCAGACAAGAAAATATTGCTAAAATTCGCAAAGCGATTCCAGCAATCATCAGCGAATTGGAAGAAAATACACTTGTTCCAAATAAACGAAGTACGTGGGTAATCAAACGAAACATGAGCCATACCGAACAAGGTTTCAAAACTTCTGATTATGCATTTAGAAGAGTAAATTATTATTCTGTTCCAGTCAATAAAATAAATGATTTTGAGGCAGCTGTTGAAAAATTAACCAAGCTTGAAACCGAAAATGGAATCATCTACAATAAAGTCTATTTCAAGTGTGTAGAAGGCTATCCTGGCAATACTTACGCCCTTTTCTTACCTGAAAAAAGCCGTGCAGAAGCATACAAAGCTATGGAAAATAGAACCGCTGCCAGAAAAGCGTTGAGACAAAAAAATGAGGAACTATACAAATTAGTCGAAGGGTATAGAACGATTTTAGACTTCGACCATTTGGAGAGAATCCCATATTAATTTCATACAACATAGGGCAAAGTGGACATAAACTTTGCCCTATTTCTATCTAATACTAAATTTTTTATAGCCATGAAAACAAAATTATCTTGCCTCCTATTTTATTGCATCTGCTTAAATATCTATGCCCAAAGCATACCTTATGGACATAATAAAGCTGCTGGGAAGTTTCTAAAAATTAGAGATTTCACCATGTATGTAGAAACCTATGGGCAAGGTAAGCCTCTTTTATTGATTCATGGAAATGGCTCTGATATCAGTGCCATGCACAAGCAAATTGAATATTTTAAAAAAAGTAGAAAAGTGATTGTCGCAGATTCTCGAGGACATGGGCAATCAAC
>JACCEC011044442.1_pt1 | contig 13737 bp, 13 predicted proteins | sample 7450121 | NCBI WGS metagenome assembly JACCEC01 (sample SAMN15323455, study PRJNA562643) | freshwater metagenome | isolation source: river surface water | place: USA:Blue River Watershed | collected 2017-08-18 | reverse complement strand
TGGATGTGGCGCGGCTGGCGGCCTTCGACCGGGATGGTGTTGCGCTGGACGATCATCGATTAGATCTTCCAGTCGCACCATCGCTCTCTCCGCGCTTTATCGCCGGCATTATCATAAGCCACGTTCCTGCTGTGATACCATGAATTTCCAGCGCGCCGACCCGGAAGTTGGTTTTTCAAAGCGATTCCCTGTCACAAGGTGAAAAGGCTTTGCTTGACCCGAACAAAGGGCCGCTCCAAGCCTTTTGCCAAGCGACACGCAGTAAGGCGCACGGCATGGAACACATCGTCATTATCGGGGCTGGCGCGATGGGGAGCTTGTTCGCCGCCCGGCTGGCGCTTGCCCAGAAAGCGGTCACGCTGGTCGATGTGGATGTGGCGCGGCTGGCGGCCTTCGACCGGGATGGTGTTGCGCTGGACGATCATCATGGCAAGCGTGTTGCCCAGGTGCGCGCGTGTCGCGCGGACGAAGTAGCCGGGCCGGTTGACCTTGTGATCCTGTTCACCAAGGCCATGCACAGCCGGGCGGCCATTGCCTCGGCGGCGCATCTTGCCAAGACGGGCTGTGCCGTCCTTACCTTGCAGAATGGACTGGGCAACGCAGAAGCCATTGCCGAGATCTTTCCCGAAGAGCAGGTCTTACTTGGCGTGACGGACTGGCCTGCAGATCTATTGCCCCCGAATGGCGTGGCGGCGCACGGCGAGGGGCATGTTTGGCTGGGGGCGTATCGGCCAGCGGGGGCAGCCTTTGCCCAAGCGGCGGTTGACCTTCTTAACCTGGCAGGCATGCACGCCGCTTACGACCCTGACGTAAAGGCAGCCTTGTGGGAAAAAGCAGCCTTTAACGCCGCGCTGAACGCGCTCGCGACGATATTGCAATGTCCGGTAGGCGGGCTCGACACCCCAGAAGGGCGCCGCATCGCGCAGCAGGTAGCAGAAGAAGCCGCCGCTGCAGCGGCCTTGCAAGGTGTGGCGCTCGATCAGGCGCGCCTGTCCGCCAAAATCGATTTCGCCTTAACCCACCACAAATTGCATAAGCCATCGATGCTGCAAGATCGCCTAGCAGGCCGGGCGACCGAGATCGACGCGATTAACGGGCAAATTGTCTTCTTTGCAGAACAAGCGGGGCTAACCGCGCCGGTGACGGCGACATTGGCGGCGTTGGTCAAGATGGGTGAGACAAGCGGCTCTTAACGATGAGGGGGTGGCGCACCCAAGAGGATTCGAACCTCTGGCCTTTGCCTTCGGAGGGCAACGCTCTATCCAGCTGAGCTATGGGTGCGTGCAAGCGCCGTTAGCAAAGCCGGACGCCGCCTGCCAGCCCTAAACCCGCTTTATTTCTTTGACGGCTTGGAAAGTTCGACGGGTTGGAATGTCCCCAGCCCGCAGCGCGTGCCTTCCTGCACATCGCCGCCATAGCTGTGGAGGACCGAGATGGTATCGACCGAACAGAGCTTATTGAGCGAGGTGGCGTAGCTAAACCGCTCTTCAAAGCCGAGCGCGGGGCAGCTATGTGGCAGCGTGTTGCGTACCCATTTATTGCCGACAAGGCGAAAATCGATAATCGAGTCGCTTCGAACCCGGCTTTCGCGGATTTGTTGGATCGAGATGCAGTCGAGTGGTTTGCCGATGGGCTTGGCCTCGGGCACAGGTTTGCGCGCTTGGGCGACACCGCCCAGCGAGAGGGTGGCAAGAAGCAGCGTTGCCAGAGCCTTGTTCATTTTCCGTCTCCTGACTTTGCCTTCTTCGCGACTTTAGCGGGCAATTCTGACTTGGACCTGAACGTGCATAAATCGGCGACGATACAGCGCCAACATTCGGGGGTTCGCGCCTTGCAGACATAGCGGCCGTGCAAGATCAGCCAATGATGCGCGCCGAGCCGAAAGGGCGCTGGGGTGTGCTTATCGAGCAGCTTTTCAACCGCAAGGGGCGTTTTCCCTTTGGCGAGGCCCGTCCGATTGCCGACGCGGAAGATATGCGTATCGACCGCAAAAGTTTCTGCGCCAAAGGCGGTATTCATGACGACATTGGCGGTCTTGCGACCGACGCCGGGCAGTTTCTCCAGCGCATCCCGATCTGCAGGAACCTGACCGGCGTAATCCCGGTCCAGGATCTCCGAGAGGGCGATCACATTCTTCGCCTTGGCGTTGAACAGGCCAATGGTCTTGATATGCTCTTTGAGGCCCGCTTCGCCTAAGGCGACCATCTGGGCAGGGGTCTTGACCGCTTCGAACAATCGGCGGGTCGCCTTGTTGACGCCGATATCGGTTGCCTGTGCCGAGAGAACGACGGCGACGAGCAACTGATACTCATTGCCATAAGCGAGTTCCGTTTCGGGGGCAGGGTTGTCTTCCGCCAACCTGCTATAAAATTCGAAGATATCGGCCTTTTTCATGCGCGTCAGACGCCAAGAACCTGATCCATTGTGTAGCGCCCCGGTGGCTGCCGCCGCAGCCACGCAGCCGCCTTTAGCGCCCCGCGCGCAAAGATCGCGCGGTTTTCTGCCCGGTGGATCAACTCGATCCGCTCATTGTCGGTCGCAAAAATCACGTCATGGTCACCCGCGACGCTGCCTCCGCGTAGGGCCGCAAAGCCGATCGCGCCTTCTTGTCGTGCACCCGTATGCCCGTCGCGACCCCGCTCGCTATGGTCAGCCAGCGAGATGCCCCGGCCCTTGGCCGCGGCTTCGCCCAGCAGGAGTGCGGTGCCCGAGGGGGCATCCACCTTCATCCGGTGATGCATTTCAACGATTTCAATGTCCCAATCCGGCCCCAATGCGCCAGCAGCTTCGCGCACAAGCCGGGCAAGCAGCGTCACCCCAAGCGACGTATTGCCCGTTTGTAGCACCGCGATGTGATGGGCCGCATCATCAATGGCGCGATGATGGTCATCGTTGAGGCCGGTTGTGCCAATAAGGATGGGCGTTCCCGAAGCGACAGCGGCGGAGAGATTGGCGACAAGCGCTTTGGGCGATGAAAAGTCGATCAGAACATCGGCGGCTTTTGCCAGCGCCGCCGGATCGCCACCGGCATCGATACCGCCAGCGACGGTCATGCTTGCCTCTGGTGCGGCTGATGCCAGCGCCTCGCCCATCCGCCCCTTGCTGCCAATAATGCCAATGCCGGTCATCAAAATTCCCCTTTGTGGGCCGTCATAGAGCCAAGAGGGGCAGGGCGACAAGGCCAGCCAGCGGTGGCGGCGCTTGTCTCCCTTTGCCCGTATCGGCATAGGTCGGGCCATGGCTGATATTCGCAATATTGTGATCCTCACAGGTGCTGGCATTAGTGCTGAAAGCGGGATCGATACTTTCCGCGCCTCTGGCGGGCTTTGGGAGCGGCATCGGATCGAGGATGTCGCCACTCCCGAAGCTTTTGCGCGCGATCCAGACCTTGTGCTGCGCTTTTACGATATGCGCCGGGAAAATATTCAGAAGGCAGAACCAAATGCCGCGCATCAGGCCTTGGCGCGGCTCGACCGTGAATGGTCGGGCGATCTCTTAATCGTGACCCAGAATGTCGATGACCTTCATGAGCGCGCGGGGGCACAGCGGCTGATCCATATGCATGGCGAGCATCTGTCGGTTTGGTGCACCGCGTGCGATGCGCGGCACCGCTGGACAGGGCCGTTGATCAACCGACCGGCTTGCCCGGCCTGCGCCGCGCCCGCGCTGCGGCCCGACATCGTCTGGTTTGGCGAAATGCCCTATCGCATGGACGAGATTGATCGGGCGATCAGCCAATGCGATCTGTTTGTCTCCATCGGGACGTCGGGGGCCGTCTATCCCGCGGCAGGGTATGTCCGCACCGCGCGGCATTTTGGCGCACGCACGCTGGAGCTTAATCTCGATCCCTCTCAAGGGAGCATCTTATTCCACGATTGCCGGCTTGGCCGGGCGACAGAACTCGTCCCGGCATGGGTCGAGGAAATGTTGGCGAAGGGTTAATCCACCCAATCAAGACCAATATCGCGATAAAGCCCGCGATCTTCATCCCATTTCGGGTCAACCTTTACGTGCAGATAGAGGTGGACGCGGCAGCCAAGCGATTTGGCGATCTCTGCGCGCGCGGTCGAACCAATCTGCTTCAGGCGCGCGCCGCCTTTGCCAAGAATAATCGCTTTCTGGCTATCGCGCTCCACCTTGATCTGCTGGTGAATTTCAACCGAGCCATCGTCGCGCTCGGTATATTTCTCGGTTTCGATGGCTGTTGCGTAAGGCAGTTCGGCATGAAGCTGCAGATAGAGCTGCTCGCGGGTCATTTCCGCGGCTGTCATGCGATCCGTCGCGTCGCTCACCTGATCTTCCGGGAAGTGCCATGGGCCTTCGGGAAGGTTGGCGGCAATAATGTCCTTCAACAGGTCGAGCCCATCGCCCGTTTCGGCGCTGACCATCAATACCTCTTGGAAATCCATCATCTGTGTCAGCCGGTCGATATGCACCAGGAGCTTGTCTTTGGCAGCGATATCAACCTTGTTGAGCACCAGCATTTTGGGCTCAGGCCGTTCTTTCAATCCTTCAATGATGCGTTCGACCTTCGCGCCAAGCCCCGCCTTCGCGTCAACGACAAGCAGGATGATATCGGCATCTTGCGCGCCTCCCCAAGCGGCTTGAACCATGGCTCGGTCCAAGCGACGATTAGGTTCAAAAATACCCGGCGTGTCGACCAGCATCATCTGCGTTTCGCCATGAAGGGCGATCCCCATCAGCCGGGTCCGCGTTGTCTGCGCCTTGGGGCTTACAATCGCGACCTTTTGGCCCACTAAAGCATTCACCAAGGTTGATTTACCGGCATTGGGCGCGCCCACAATGGCGACAAGCCCGCATTTCAACGTCATTTTTTCCTCAATCTTTCAAGAAGCGCCGCGGCCGCCAGCGTTTCCGCTTCTTGCTTTGACTTGCCCTCAGCCTCTGCATCGCCTGCAGATCCGAGCGACACCTTCACCCTGAACCGTGGTGCATGATGGGGCCCAAAACGATCCGTGATCTCATACATCGGGGGGCGGCGGTTATGCGCGGCGGCCCATTCCTGCAATTCAGATTTGGGATGCCTGCGCGCCGAACGCTGCACATCCATCAACGGTTCCCAGCGGCGGTGAATGAAGCGCCGGGCTGCGTCCAAGCCATGTTCCAAAAATACAGCGCCAATCAGCGCTTCGACCGCGTCGCCCAACACATTGTCGCTGTCATAGGCGCCGTCATCCAGCGCTTGTTTGCCAAGCCGCAGCCGACCGGCAAGGCCGATTTCACGACCCACCTCGGCACAGGTTTCCCCCGACACAAGATTATTGAACCGCGGCGAGAGCTTCCCCTCGCTGTCATTTGGGAAGCGCGCATAGCTCCAGTCGGCGATAACGAGGCCGAGGACACGGTCCCCGAGAAACTCGAGCCGCTCATATGTCTCTGCGCCATGGCTGCCATGGGTCAGCGCGCGGGCATAGAGCGCTTCATCTTTGGGCGTAACGCCAAAAATTTCGGCGATCCATTGGGTCAGCTCGCTCAAAACAGCTCCCCAATCCGGTTCCAGCGTGCTGCGGTTAACCATGTCCAGGGGAGCAGCCAGTTTGCCGACCCGTCAGTTGAAAAAATGCTGATCGTCGCACGACCAACCAGATTTTCGACAGGCACAAAGCCGATGCCTCCGCCGACTTCCGCCGGGAAGCGGCTATCCAGACTATTGTCGCGATTATCCCCCATCATGAAGACGTGGCCCTGAGGGACAGTATAGACATCAGTTGTGTCGGCCACGCTGTCTGCGAGATCGAGGACATAATAGCTGCGCCCATTCGGGAGGATCTCTTTAAAGCGCGGATAATGGCAGTTCATGGCCCCTGTCGTTGTTGTCCGTTCAAATACCGGCGCGATGCATCGCGTATTGGGGCTGACGGGGAGGACAAGGTCGGGCACCCGGATCTTGGGGATGGGGCGTCCGTTTAGGAAGATCTGCCCGGTCCGCATTTGGATACGGTCCCCCGGCAGCCCGATGACGCGCTTGATGTAATCCACGTTGTTGCCGGGAGGGGCCTTGAACACCACAACATCCCCGCGTTCTGGCACCGCGGCCATCACCCGACCGGGGATCAGCGGTAAAGAAAAGGGAAGCGAATGCCGTGAATAGCCATAAGGCCATTTGGCAACGAGGAGATAATCGCCCACGAATAATCTAGGCAGCATGGATTCGGACGGAATGTTGAAAGGCGCGAAGATAAAGCTGCGCAAAATGAAGATGAACAGTCCAAGCTTTGCCAGAAACACCAGAAATTCCCGAGTTTCCGAAGGCGCTGTTGACTTGACGCCTGCGGGAACTTTCGGCTCTGCGTCGAACTGTGTATCGCTCATGCGCGTGCTGTGCGTTGGCGTTGGGGGATCGTCAAGCAGAAGCCGCATCTGACAGGAGACTTCATGACCGCTGGCACGTCGCGTTTTCCGTTCTTGGCCGATGAAAAATCACCAACGCTTTCTGCGCTTTTTGCAGAGGATGGGGGGAGGCTCAACGCGTTGAGCCTAAGCGAACACGGCATTTATTTCGATTTTTCAAAGACACACCTGACCCCGGCCTTGGTGGCCAGCTTTTGCGACGCCATCCGAGCTGCTGGGTTGGACGCGCGTCGAGATGATGTGTTTAACGGCCGCATTGCCAATCCCAGCGAGAACCGAGCTGTCGAACATAGCGCTGAGCGCGGCGAAGGGACGGCTGAGTCGGTGGCGCGGGCACGCCAACTTCACGGACGGATGCGTTCCCTGATCGATGCGATCGAAGCCGGCGCTTTGGGGGATATTCGGCATGTGCTCCATATTGGGATTGGTGGCTCGGCGCTCGGGCCAGATCTGCTCATCGATGCACTGGGGCGGGATTCGGCGCGCTATGATGTCGCTGTCGTGTCCAATGTGGATGGGGCCGCGCTTAAAGAAGCGATTGATGGTTTTGATCCGCACAAGACGCTGATCGTTGTGGCGTCGAAGACGTTTACGACGACTGAAACCATGTTGAACGCCGAAACAGCGCTTAATTGGATGGTGGAAGCGGGGGTAGAAGACGCTTTGGGGCAGGTTGTGGCACTCACGGCGCATCCCGAGCGGGCGTTTGACTGGGGCGTTGATGAAACCCGCATTCTGCCTTTTTCCGAGGCCGTTGGTGGTCGGTATTCGCTGTGGTCAAGCATCGGCTTTCCAGCCGCCTTGGCGCTGGGCTGGGCGGCTTTTGAAGAGTTGTTGGAGGGCGCAGCCGCGATGGACCGCCATTTCCGACTGGCGCCGCTGGAGCGCAACGCACCTGTTCTCGCCGCCTTTGTCGACCAATATTATTCGTTGGCGCGCGGCGCTGAGACGCGGGCTGTTTTTGCCTATGATGAACGGCTGCGGCTGTTGCCCTTCTACCTTCAGCAATTGGAAATGGAATCCAACGGGAAGTCCGTGACGCTCGACGGAGGCGCGCTGGGCGTTGACAGTGCAGCGATCACATGGGGCGGCGTCGGCACTGACGCGCAGCACGCCGTGTTCCAGCTTCTCCATCAAGGGACGCGTCTCGTGCCTGTAGAGTTCGTCGCGAGCATCGAGCCGGGGCATGAATTTGACGATGCCCATCATCGCCAGTTGCTCGGCAATTGCTTTGCGCAAGGGGCGGCCTTGATGTCAGGTCGGCCGCACGAGGACCCCGCTCGGGCCTATGCCGGGGATCGGCCGTCGACAACCTTGTTGCTGGATGCCGTCGACCCCCGGACAGTAGGTGCGCTCATCGCTTTTTACGAGCACCGAACCTTTGCCAACGCCGTTCTGCTGGGCATTAACCCGTTTGATCAGTTTGGCGTTGAACTGGGCAAGCAAATGGCAAAAGCCATCGAAATGGGTGAGATAGCTTTTGATGCCTCGACGCAGGCGTTGATTGATCGCGCCTTTGGCTGAGCGTCACTTTCCAGTGGCATCTGCGCGCGGCCGTCCCTAGCTAGGCGGAAATAGATGTTTCGACGGGACGTATCGCATGGCTTTTGACTTTGATCTTTTCATCATCGGCGCGGGTTCCGGCGGCGTGAGAGCTGCTCGGGTCGCCGCGCAGCACGGTGCGAAGGTTGCCGTGGCCGAGGAATATCGCGTTGGCGGGACATGCGTCATTCGAGGCTGTGTGCCTAAGAAAATGCTCGTCTACGGTGCCCATTTTGCTGAAGATCTGCACGACGCGCAGCGTTTTGGATGGGATATCGAGGCCGCTCACTTTAACTGGCCGCGGTTGCGCGATGTGGTGCAGGACGATGTGACGCGGCTCGAAGGGCTCTATACCCAAACGCTAAACAACAACCATGCGACGATCTTTGCTGAACGCGCGACAGTTGCCGGGCCCCATGCAGTGCGGCTTGCAAGCGGCAAGGAAGTGACGGCCAGATATATCCTGATCGCGGTCGGGGCATGGCCCGCCATACCCGATATCCCAGGGGCGGCGTTGGGGATTACTTCAAACGAAATCTTCCACCTCGATGCCTTGCCCAAACGCGCAGTCATTGCCGGGGCAGGCTATATTGCAAACGAGTTTGCCGGCGTGCTCCATGCCTTTGGCGTCGAGGTGTCGTTGGTGACCCGCGGGGAGCGAATGTTGCGGAGCTATGACACCGAGATTGTCGATCGGCTGGTTGGGATGACCGCCGCAAAGGGGATCGACCTCCGGTTCAATTTTCCGATGAAAGGCATTTCACAACAAGCCGATGGGAGCTTGTTGGTCGATGGTGGCGCGGCGGGGCAGATCGAAACGGATATGCTCCTTTGGGCGATTGGCCGCACCCCAAAGACCCCAGGGCTGGGGCTAGAGGCGGCAGGTGTCGCGTTAGATGGCCAAGGTGCCGTGATTGTCGATGCCTTCAACGCCACCAACGTTCCAAGCATCTATGCCGTCGGTGACGTGACCAACCGGGTACAGTTGACCCCTGTGGCGATCCGCGAAGGCCATGCCTTTGCCGATACAGTGTTTGGCAACACGCCTCGCACAGTCGATTATCGCGCCATTCCGACCGCGGTTTTTTCCAGCCCACCGCTTGCGGGTGTCGGTCTGACTGAAGAAGAAGCGCGTGCCGAATATGGGGATTCGATGAAGGTCTATCGCAGCGACTTCCGCCCGATGAAGAATGTCGTCTCGGGGCGGATGGAGCGAGGGCTCTACAAAATGGTGACGGCTGGCGCGGATGAGAAAGTGGTGGGGCTCCACCTTATCGGCCCGGATTCCGCTGAGATCCTGCAAGCGGCGGCCATTGCGGTTAAGGCGGGGCTGACCAAGCAGGCTTTTGACGACACGGTAGCGCTGCACCCAAGCATGGCGGAGGAATTGGTCCTGCTGAAATAACCTCAGTGCTTGCGGTCCAACTCCAGATAGGTCTCTGGGATTCGCAATAGCGCCGTTGCGATGCGCGTTTCGCGCAAGAAGGTCACAAGGGCGAGCATCAGGAGCATGAGCGCCCCGAAAAAGGCGCCCGCGATAACAACGTCCATCCCTGCCTTTGTCAGCCGCTCGATAAACAGCAAGCCAACCGTGACACCAATGGTGATGGCCGCAAGCACGAGAAGCAGCACAGCCCGGTTAATGAGCTGAATCCGCGTGTCGAGCTGGCGGAGTTCGTCAACCAGCCGATCATGCTCGGGGCCTTGGGTCGCGACATGCTGGCCTTGCAGAAAGCGCGAGCGATCGACAATCCGCGCCAAGCGCCCGGTCAGCACATTCATAAAATTGCCGATGGCAACCAGGATGAAGACTGGCGTTAGCGCAAGCTGGATCGTCTGAGCGATCGATGATCCATCAAAGCCGCTCATGATTGCCGGTTTGAAACCAGATCTTCAACGACCGAAGGATCAGCCAGCGTTGAGGTATCGCCAAGGCTTGCCACATCACCTTCGGCAATCTTGCGCAAGATGCGGCGCATGATCTTCCCCGAACGGGTCTTGGGCAGGCCGGGCGCGAACTGGATGGCGTCGGGCGTTGCGATCGGCCCAATTTCCTTGCGCACCCATTTTACGAGGTCAGCACGCAATGCGTCGCTCGGCGTTTCGTTCGCGTTGAGCGTCACATAGGCATAAATGCCTTGGCCTTTGATCTCATGTGGAAAGCCAACAACAGCCGCTTCGGCGACGCTTTGATGAAGCACGAGGGCGCTTTCGACCTCAGCGGTGCCCATGCGGTGGCCTGACACGTTGATGACATCATCGACGCGGCCCGTAATCCAATAATAGCCGTCACTATCCCGACGACAGCCGTCACCAGTGAAATATTTGCCGGGATAGGTGGTGAAATAGGTATCGAAGAAGCGCTGATGATCGCCCCAAACCGTCCGCATTTGCCCCGGCCAGCTGCGAATAATGCAGAGATTGCCCTCTGCCGCGCCGTGAAGCACATTGCCTTCTGCATCAACCAATTGCGGCTCGACACCGGGCAAAGGCTTGGTTGCGCTGCCGGGCTTCAAATCCGTCGCGCCGGGCAGGGGAGAGATGAGCGCGCCGCCGGTTTCCGTCTGCCACCAGGTGTCGACAATCGGGCAGCGGCCTTCGCCGACGATATTATGATACCAACGCCATGCTTCTGGGTTGATCGGCTCTCCAACAGTTCCAAGCAATCGCAATGATTTACGAGATGTTTTTGAAACAAATTCATCGCCTTCACGCATCAGCGCGCGGAGCGCGGTCGGCGCGGTGAAGAGGGTATGGACATTGTGCCGGTCCACCACTTGCCAGATGCGGCTGGCATCCGGCCAATTTGGAACGCCTTCATACATCAGAGTTGTCGCGCCATTAGCGAGCGGGCCGTAGAGAATATAGGTATGGCCAGTGACCCAGCCGATATCGGCAGCGCACCAATAGACATCGCCCGGGCGATAATCAAAAACCAGCTCATGCGTCAGGCTTGCCCAGAGAAGATAGCCGCCTGTCGTGTGCAGCACGCCTTTCGGTTTTCCTGTTGAACCTGACGTATAAAGAATGAAGAGCGGGTCTTCCGCGCCCATGATTTCTGCCGGGCAATTGGTCGACACTGAGGCTGCGGCTTCGTGATACCAAATGTCGCGGCCCGCCGTCATGCTAACATCAGCGGCTGTCGCCTTCACGGTGATGACCTTTTTAAGGCTAGGGCAGCTTTGGGCGGCCACGTCCACATTGGCCTTGAGCGCGACGGGTTTTCCGCCGCGGCGGCCTTCATCCGCAGTTACGACCACCGAACTATCGCAGTCCTGAATACGGCCCGCCAAAGAATCTGGCGAAAAGCCGCCAAAAACAACCGAGTGGATCGCGCCAATGCGCGCGCAAGCGAGCAGGGCGAACGCCGCTTCCGGGATCATCGGCATGTAAATGGTGACCCGGTCACCCTTTTGAACGCCCTCGGCTTTTAAGACATTGGCGAAACGGCAAACCTCGTCATGCAATTGCTGGTAGGTGATGTGGCGCGGGGCTTCTTCCGGGGTATCAGGTTCCCAGATGATGGCGATATCGTTCGCCCGCTTTGGCAGATGCCGGTCGATACAATTAGTGCTGGCGTTCAGCTTGCCATCCGCGAACCAATTGATGTGGAAGGTCGTCGCGTCAAAAGACCAGTCTCCGGCAATTTCAGGCCGCTTGGCCCAATCAAGGCGCTTTGCCTGTTCAAGCCAAAAGCTGCCCGGGTCCGCCAACGACCGGCCATAAAGCTCAGCATAGCGTGCGGCGTTCACCCGCGTTTTCTCAGCCCATTCGGCAGGTACGGGAAACAGGTTTTGCTCAGACATCTCAAATCCCCTTGGTCGTCGCATTTCATTGGGAAAATGCAGGCAGGGTGGCAAGCCCCCAGATCGAGATTGTTTTGGTTGCAAAGTAAAACTAGCATCTCTCACGAAACATAAGTGAGGAGGATCAGATGGCAGGACGAATTTTTGTCTCGGGTGGGAGCGGCTATATTGCAGGCTTCCTCATTCGCCAGTTGATCGCCGAAGGCTGGCAGGTGAATACCAGCATCCGCAACCTTGCCCGCGAAGAAGAAGTGCGCGGCTGGTTGGGTGTCGACAATGCTAAGCTCAACTTTTTCCAAGCAGATTTAATGTCGGATGCCGGCTGGGCAGAGGCAATGGCTGGGTGCAGCCATGTCGCGCATGTGGCCTCTCCGCTCCCGTCCAACGCGCCAAAATCTGATGACGATCTCATCATTCCTGCGCGAGAAGGCGCGTTGCGTGCGCTGCGGTTTGCCCAAGAGGCGGGCATAAAGCGATTCGTGATGACATCTTCGGTTGCGGCCGTCGCCTATGGGCATGATCGGCACCGGGCGCATTTTTCGGAGGCAGATTGGACCGATGTCGAGAGCCCAGATGCCTATGCTTATGTAAAATCCAAAACCATCGCCGAGCGTGCGGCGCGCGATTGGGTTGCGGCAAACGCCCCGGATATGGAGTTTGTGACGGTCAATCCGTCGCTTGTTCTGGGACCATTACTGGCAGCCGATTTTTCCACTTCGCTGGGGGCGATCAAGAAGTTGCTTGAGGGCTCGCTTCCCGGTTTGCCGCGGCTCGGCTTTTCGGTCGTCGATGTGCGCGATGTCGCAGATCTTCATGTTCGCTGCCTGACCGCCCCCGATATAGCCGGGGAGCGCTTTATCGCCGCCGGGCCGTTTCTATGGATGCGCGATGTGGCCAATATTTTGAAAGCTGGGCTGGGCGCCGATGCGCGAAAAGTGCCGACGCGCAGCTTGCCCGATTTCTTGATGAAGATCGTCGCGCTGTTCGATCCTGTGGTGAAGCAGGTGGTAGGAGAGCTTGGGCATGTCCGCGATACGTCGGCCGCGCATGCGCTGGACCGGCTCGGCTGGAAAACCCGGGATGCGCGCGAAAGCGTTGTTGATACCGCGCGGGACATGATCCGGCTGGGCATTGTAAAGCTCTGACGTCAAGCGAGGCGATAGGGAACAACTTCCCGGCGGTCTGGGTCCACGAGAATATCGCGGTCTGAGGGCGGAAAGGCCCTTTGGTCGCAATCAGCGCGTGGGCAGATGCGGCAGGATATGCCGATCCGCGTTGCCGCGCGAGCGGAAGTCAAGTCTAGCCCGTCTGCATAAATAAACTCGCGTGCGTGATCGACCTCACACCCCAACGCGACAGCGTAGCGCCGCGGTGCTCGGTCATAGCTGCCAGAGGGCTTCACCAAGCCTTTGGCCATCGAAACATAGCGCACCCCATCGGGCGTTTCGGCAAGCTGGACAAGGATACGGTCCGGGATCGCGACGGCCTCATGAACAATCCATAAGGGGCAGGCACCCCCAAAGCGCGCAAACTGCAGCCGGGTGGCGCTGTGCCTTTTGGTGATGTTGCCAGCCATATCAACCCGGCAGAAGAAGAAGGGAATGCCCCGTGCGCCTGGGCGCTGTAGGGTGGAAAGGCGGTGGCACGCCTGTTCAAACGACACGCCAAAGCGCTGGCACAGCCGATCAATATCGTGCCGCACGGCACGCGCTTCAGCGCGGAATATCTCGTAGGGCATGAGGAGCGCGCCCGCCGCGTAATTGGCGAGGCCAACCGAAAGCAATTGCCGGGCCGCCGCCGTGCGAAGGCCTGCCGCTTCGACCACCTGGCTGATTTCTGCCCGCAACGCGAGGGCCGAAACCTGATGCGCGAGCTGGAACCGCTGGCTTTCGCTGGGCTGTGCGGGATCGATGATTAAATGGCCCATTTCCGCGTCATAATCGCGCAATCCCGAGGTTGTGGCATAAACCAACGACACGGTGAGGGCGTTACGCAGATAAAGCTCCAGCGCTTCTTT
>JACCEC011706627.1_pt1 | contig 13739 bp, 10 predicted proteins | sample 7450121 | NCBI WGS metagenome assembly JACCEC01 (sample SAMN15323455, study PRJNA562643) | freshwater metagenome | isolation source: river surface water | place: USA:Blue River Watershed | collected 2017-08-18 | reverse complement strand
GCCGCGCCAAGCGGCCAGTGGTCCGTGGCGCTGACCTTCAAACCACAGCCCCGCCAGGCCCAGGTCGCTGGCGGCCAGCAGCACCCGGCCCAGGGGCGTGACAAGTATGTGTCGAGGCAGATGCGCGGCCCACAGGCTCACCGAGGTGCCATGTCCTGCTGTGCTTGTCTCCGCCATGCTGGGCTCCGCCGGCAGGCCGAGGCGCGCCACCGCGGCACCGCCAGTCTGGCGACGGCGCATAAGCAGGTTTGTGAGGATGACTTGGCGCATTCCTTGATCATACGGGCCCGACCCGGCGCGCGGGCCATCCCTGCGACAATTCGCGCTGTTCTCGGCACAGCTGCCCCGGCCGACCTGGCTCGCCGCCCCTCCAGGCACGAGCCCTCTCTTGCGAGCGACCATGACTCCTTACCCGCCGTCCCTCTTCAAGGCCTACGACATCCGTGGCATCGTCCCCGTTTCGCTGGACGAAGGCGTGGCCCTGGCCCTGGGCCGGGCCTTCGGCGCCGCCGCCCGAGCCGCAGGCGAGACTGTGGTGGCGGTGGGCCGCGATGGCCGGCTGTCGGGCCCGTCGCTGGTACAGGCCCTGGCGCGCGGGTTGCAGGCTGCCGGCGTCGACGTGATCGATGTCGGCATGGTCACCACCCCCATGCTGTACTTTGCCGCCAGCACCTTGTGCACCAGCGGCATCCAGGTCACCGGCAGCCACAACCCGCGCGACTACAACGGCTTCAAGATGGTGCTGGCCGGCCGTGCGATTTATGGCGAGGAGATCCAGGCGCTGCGCCGGGCGATGGACGCGGGCGTGCCCGACGCGCCGCAAGCGGGCCAGCTGCGGGTGGCCGATGTCGAGGCTGACTACCGGGCCCGTATCGTCTCGGACGTGAAGCTCGCGCGCCCGCTCAAGTTGGTGGTTGACTGCGGCAACGGCGTCGCCGGCGCCAGTGCGCCCGCCATCTTCCGCGCCCTGGGCTGCGAAGTCGTCGAGCTGTTCTCCGAAGTCGACGGCAATTTCCCGAACCACCACCCCGACCCGAGCAAGCCCGAGAACCTGCGCGACCTCATCGCCGCCCTGGCGCAAACCGGCGCCGACCTGGGCTTGGCCTTCGATGGCGACGGTGACAGGCTGGGCATCGTCACCCCCTCGGGTCAAAACATCTACCCCGACCGGCAGATGATGCTGTTTGCCCGCGACGTGCTCTCGCGCGTGCCCGGAGGGACCATCGTGTTCGACGTCAAGTGCAGCCAGCGCCTGGCCACCGAGATCGCTGCCGCCGGCGGCCGGCCGGAGATGTTTCGCACCGGCCACTCCCTGGTCAAGGCGCGCATGAAGGAAATCGGTTCGCCTCTGGGCGGCGAGATGAGCGGTCACATCTTCTTCAAGGAGCGCTGGTTCGGCTTTGACGATGGCACCTATGCCGGTGCCCGCTTGCTGGAAATTGTCTCGCGTGAGGCCGACCCTGGTGCCACGCTGGAGGCCTTGCCGACCAGCTATTCCACCCCCGAGATCAATGTGGCCTGCGCCGAAGGCGAGCCGCATGCCCTGGTCGAGCGCTTGGTGGCCCTGGCTGCCAAGCTGCCGCAATTTGATCCGCCAGCCGAGCGCTGCACCCTTGACGGCCTGCGGGTCGACTGGCCCGACGGCTTCGGCCTGATTCGTGCCTCCAACACCACGCCGGTGCTGGTGCTGCGCTTCGAAGGCCAGACGCCCGAGGCGCTGACCCGCATCGAAGGCGAGATGCTCGCGCTGCTGCGCAGGGTCAAGCCCGACGCGGTGCTGGGCGCGTCCGCCCACTGAGCGATGGCACCTTCCCCCTAAAGGCGGCACCCGGCTTGAAGATCCTGATCGTCAAACTCTCGTCCCTGGGCGACGTGGTCCATGCCATGCCGGCGGTGCAGGACATCCGGCGCGCCTTGCCGGACGCCCGGATCGACTGGGTGGTTGAGCCGGCGTTCGCCGATCTGGTCCGCCGCTGCGAGGGCGTCTCCCGAGTGGTGCCCGTGGACCTGCGGCGCTGGCGCCGGGCACTCTTGGCGGCCGAGACCTGGCAGGCAATCGGCGCGTTTCGCGCCAGCCTGCGCGAGGAGGCCTATGACCGTGTGATCGACCTGCAGGGCCTGACCAAATCCGCCCTCGTGGCCCGGGCCGCGCGTCTGGCGCCCGGTGGTTACCGGGTGGCGCTGGGCAACCGCACCACCGGCTCCTCCTTCGAGGCCCCCACCCGCTGGGTGGCGCACCAGGCGATCTACATTCCGCCGCGCATTCATGCGGTGGATCGCTCACGGGTGCTGTGCGCCCACGCCCTCGACTACGTGCCCGACGGCCCCGAACAGTTTGGCCTGCGGGCGGCGGCGCCCGCGGCCCCCTCGCGGCCTGAAGTTGCACTGGTGCACGGCACCTCGCGCGACGACAAGCTATGGCCCGAAGCACACTGGGTGGCCCTCGGCCGGGCGCTGCACGCGCGTGGCTTCGACCTCGGCCTGCCCCATGGCAGCGACGCGGAATTGGCGCGGGCCGAACGCATCGCCCAGGCCCTGGGTCCCTGCGCTCGGGTCTGGCCCCGGCTGGCGCTGGGCGAGTTGGCCGACCGCCTGGCCTCTTGCACCGGTGTCGTCGGCGTCGACAGCGGCCTGTCGCACATTGCCACCGCGCTCGACCTGCCGCATGTGCAGATCTATAACCACGACACCGCCTGGCGCACCGGGCCTGTCGGCAGGGCGCGCCAGCGCAGTGTGTTCGCCCAGCCCCAACCGGGTCTGGAGCCGGTGCTGGCAGCCTGGGACGAGGTGTCCGCCGCATGAATTTCGCGCGTTCGCTGTACTCCCTGGCGGTGCGCAGCGCCCAGCCCCTGCTGGCGCGCAAGGTGCGCCGCCGCGGCCAGGCCGAACCTGGTTACCTGGCAGCCGTGGGCGAGCGATTCGGCCGCTATGAGCAGCCCCTGGCTGCCGGCGGCACCGGCGCCCTCTGGATTCATGCGGTCTCACTGGGCGAGACCCGTACCGCCGCCACCTTGCTGCAGGCGCTGCGCGCCCTTGAGCCCGGCCTGCGGGTGCTGCTGACGCATGGCACCGCCACGGGTCGCGCCGAGGGCGAGCGCCTGCTGCGGCCCGGTGACGCACAGGCCTGGCTCCCTTGGGACACGCCGGAGGCAGTCGAGGCCTTTCTCGCCCACTTCCAGCCCTGCGCCGGGGTGCTGATGGAGACCGAGGTCTGGCCCAACCTGGTAGACGCCTGCGCCCGCCTCGGGATCCCGCTGGCCCTGGCCAATGCGCGTTTGTCTGAAAAGTCACTGCGCAGTGCGAAGCGGTTGTCGCCACTTTCGCGGCCTGCCTACGGCGGCCTAGCGGCGGTGTGGGCCCAGACCGAGGACGACGCGCGCCGGCTGCGTGATGCAGGGGCAGTGGTCGACGGGGTGTTTGGCAACCTCAAGTTCGACGCCGCGCCCGATGAGGCTTTGCTCGCGCGCGGGCAGGCCTGGCGGGGGTCACGACCAGTCCTCATGTTCGCCAGTTCGCGCGAGGGCGAGGAGGCGATGCTGCTGCAGGCACTCGCTGCTTTGGCTGGCGCGCCAGGCGCTGTCCCTGGGAGTTCCCCGGTTGATGTCGCGCCTCGCACCTGGTCCGCGCCGGCGCCACGCCTGTTGGTGGTGCCGCGCCATCCGCAACGCTTTGACGAGGTGGCCAGCCTGTTGCGCGCGGCGGGCTGGTCCGTCTCGCGCCGCAGCACCTGGCCCGTGCAGGGCCCGGACGCCGAGGCACTGGCCGCTGACTGCTGGCTCGGCGATTCGCTGGGCGAGATGGCCCTGTACTTCGGGATGGCCGACGTCGCCTTGCTGGGGGGAAGCTTTGCGCCGCTGGGTGGGCAGAACCTGATCGAGGCTGCCGCCTGCGGCTGCCCGGTCCTGATGGGACCGCACACCTTTAACTTTGCCGAGGCCGCGGAACTGTCCGAGACCGCGGGCGCCGCCCTGCGCCTGGGGGACCTGCCGCAGGCCATTGGCGCGGCCCTGGATTTGATCTCCGACGAACCGCGCCGCGAGGCAATGGTCCGCGCCGGTCTGGGCTTCGCGCGGGCCCACCGGGGTGCAGCGCAACTCAGCGCTGCAGCGATCTTGGCATTGCGCCGGCGAGTCGAGGTCTGAGCCTGCGCTCAGCTCCGACCGCCCCGCCCTGAATGATCAGGGCTTGACCAGCAGCGCGTTGATGCCGGTCAGGTCTTCGACCTGCAGGTTGCCAGCGGCTTGGCGCAGCTTGAGGTTGCCCATCAGCACGTTGTAGCGCGCCACCGAGAGATCCCGTTTGGTCTGAAACAGCTGGCTCTGCGAGTTGAGCACGTCGATGTTGATACGCACCCCGACCTGATAGCCCAGGCGGTTGGCGTCCAGTGCGCTTTGGCTCGAGGTTTCGGCCGCTTCCAGCGCGCGCACCTGGCTGCCGCCGGAGACCACGCTGAAGTAGGCGCTACGCACGCTCTGCGCGGTGTCGCGGCGCGCCTTTTCCAAGTCGGCCCTGGCCTTGTCCTCCAGAGCCATGGCCTCGCGGATACGGTTTTGCACCGAGAAGCCGGAGTAAATCGGGATGGAGAGACTCACGCCCAGCTGTGTGTTGTGCGAGGTGCTGGTAACCGCGCTGGTGGCGCTGCCCCCGATGCTTTGGCTGAGCGAGCGCGAGGCCGTCACATCCACCGTGGGGAGGTGACCGGTGTTGGCCTTCTGGGCTTCCAGCCGCGCCACCTCCAGGGCTTGCCGCAGCTGCGCGATTCCGGTGGCGGTCTCCTCGGCTTGGCGTACCCAGGCCTCCGGGTCTGCCGGCACGGGTTGCGGCATGGCCGTCGGCATGGCCAGGGGCAGCGGTTTGGCGTCTCTGACGCCGGTGACCGTGTCCAGGGCGATTCTCTTGACGCGCAGGTCGTTCTCGGCCGCAAGCTCCTGGGCCGAGACCAGGTCGAAGCGCGACTGCGCCTCGCGGGTGTCGGTGATCGTGGCTGTCCCCACCTCGAAGTTCCGGCGGGCCGAGGCGAGCTGCTCGTTCACTGCGGCCTTCTGCGCACGCACGAAGGTCAGGGTGTCCTGGGCGGCCAGCACGTCGAAGTAGGCTTGGCTCACGCGGATGATCAGGTCCTGGGCCGCCGCCTGGAGCACAGCCTGGGCCGCCTCGACCTGTTTCTGACCTTGTTCGAAAGTGATTCGGTTGGCAGGCCGGTAGAGGGGATGCGTCACCGAGATCGCGGTGTTGGCGGTATCGAAGTTGCGGTTCGTGCTGCTACCCGTCTTGGGAACGTTTTCAAACAGGGTGGTCGACGCGCCTGCGGTGGCGCTGACCGAGGGCAGCAGGCCGGCGCGGGCCTGCTCGGCGCGGGCCTTCACCGAATCGAAATTGGAGCGCGCTGACTGCCACGCGGCGTCTTGGCCTCGCGCCGACTCGTACAGCGCGGAGAGGCTTTGGGCCTGTGCCGGCGCAGCGAAGGCAGCGACCAGCGCCAGGGGCAGCAGGCGAAGAGCATGGCGGGTCAATTGGGTCATTGTCTGTCCTCGGGTGACTCGGGTGATCGGCTTGTCGGGTTATCGGGTGACTTTGCAGCGCCGCCTGGTCTCTTGCCCGGCTGGCATCCACAGCGGGTGATCAGAACTTGAAGCGTGCCAGCTCCGGGAAATGGGCCAGGCGCGGCGCCACCGAGTCCCAGCGCTGGGTTTCGGTGAAGCTGCCCGAGCCGGTGCGGGTGACCAAAGTGGCGCGCATCACCGGCTCGTCGCCCACGATGGCGATCAGCCGGCCACCGACCTTGAGCTGTTCCTTGAGCACCTCGGGGACCTGAGCGACCGAGCCACTGAGCACGATCACGTCAAAGGGGCCTTCCGAAGCCAGGCCACGGGCGCCGTCTGCCTCGCGGACCTCGACGTTCTTCACGCCGGCGCGGGCCAGGTTGGCGCGGGCTACAGCGGCCAGCTGCGGGTCGATTTCCAGCGAAATGACCGAGGCGGCACGGGCGCCGAGCAGGGCCGCCATGTAGCCTGTGCCGGTACCGACTTCGAGCACCTTTTCGTGCGGTTGGGGGGCCACGTCTTGCAGCATGCGGGCCTCGACCCGCGGCGCCAACATGCAGCGGCCGCTTTGGCGCGCCGCCTTGGCGTCAGCCAGCAGCGGAATTTCCATGTCGACGAAGGCCAGGGCCTGGTGCGACTCGGGCACGAAGTCCTCCCGGTGCAGCACGGACAGCAAGGCCAGCACCTGCGGGTCGAGCACATCCCAGGGGCGGATTTGCTGCTCGATCATGTTGAAGCGGGCTTGTTCGATAGACGCGGGCAATGTCATTACTGTTCTCGGGTTCGTGTGTCGCACGGGCTCGGGTGCCTCAGGGAGGGTTTCCACCGGCCGATTCAGCCATTTTAGGTTCGGACGGTGACCTTCCCCACAGGCGGCGGACCCAGTTGGCCAGATCGTCCATGTAGCAGTAGGCCACTGGTACTACCACCAGGGTCAGGAGGGAGGAGGTGATCACTCCGCCAATCACCGCCTGGCCCATGGGCGCACGCTGCTCCGAGCCCTCGGACAGGGCAAAGGCCAGGGGCACCATGCCGAAGATCATGGCCAGAGTGGTCATGAGGATGGGGCGCAGCCGCACCCGGGCGGCCAGCATCAGGGCCTCGGTGCGCGCCAGGCCGTCCTCGCGGGCGCGGATGGCGAAGTCGACCAGCAAAATGGCATTCTTGGTCACCAAGCCCATCAGCATGATCACGCCGATGACCGAGAACATGGACATGGCCGACCGGAACATCAGGAGCGCCAGCACCACCCCGATGAGGGTCAGCGGTAGCGAGGTCATCAGCGCCAGCGGTTGCACGAAGCTCTTGAACTGGCTGGCCAGGATCATGTAGATGAAGATGACCGCCAGCGCCAGGGCAGAGACTGCGTAAGCGAAGGATTCGGACATGTTCTTGGTCGAGCCGCCGAACTGCCAGCGGTAGCCCGGGGGCAGGCTGATCTGGGCCATTTCGGCCTGGATGCCCCGGGACACCTCGCCGACGGAGCGGGCATAGGTGTTGGCGCTCAGGGCCACCTCGCGTGACAGGTCGCGTCGGTTCACCTGGGCGGGCCCTGTGCCCTCTCTCACCTGGGCCACCTGCTCGAGCCGCACCACCCGTGGGCGGCCGTCGGCCTCCAGGCCCACGGTGAAGGGCAGGCGAGCCAGGTCCTGCACCGCGTTGCGGGCGTCAGGCGCCAGCCGCACGTTGACGTCGTAGGTCTGGTCGTCGGGCGCGCGCCAGTTGCCCACCGTCTGACCGGCCACCAGGATACGCAGGGGCGCGGACAACTGGCCCACTGACAGGCCCAGGTCGCTGGCCGCTTCGCGGCGCAGGACGACCTCGATCACCGGTTTGGGTTGCTTGGCGCTGGTGTCCAGGTCCACCAGTCCGGGCACGGCGCGTAGCCGATCGGCCACCAGACGGCCCAGGCGTTCAAGCTCGGCTTGGTCGGGCCCCAGCAGCGACATTTCGATCTGCTTGTTGCCGCCCACCGACTCGCCGGCCCCGGCATGGGTGACAGTGATGCCCGGCACCTGCTTGAGCCGCTCGCGCAGGAGAGCGGCAAGCTGGTCGACGCTGCGCTGGCGGTTCTTGCGGTCGGTCAGACGGATATAGGTGGAAGCGTAGATCTTGCCCTGGGCGGTGCCGGTGTTGATGGTCGTTACCGTGTAGCGGGTCTCGGGCAACTCGCGCACGATGGCGTCGACCTGGCGGGCCTTGGCCTCGGTCAGCTCCAGTGACGAGCCCACGGGCGTGTTGTAGTTCACGCTCAGCTCGGAGAAATCGGCCTTGGGCACGAACTCCGTGCCCACGAGTGGCAGCAGCATCACGCTGGTCGCGAAGATGGCGACTGAGCCCAGTACCGTGGTCCGCTTGTGCGCCAGCGCCCAGCGCAGGATGGCCTGATAGAAGTCCGCCAGGCGATCGGTGCCTCGGTCGAAGGCCCCGGTGATGCGCCCCAGGGTCTTTTCGTAAAGGGTGCGGGGCGCCTCGCGTGGTTTGCCCTGCTTGTCGATCTCCGGGTCGTGCCAGACCGAGGACAGCATCGGGTCCAGGGTGAAGCTCACGAACATGGAAATCAGCACCGCCGCCACGATGGTGATGCCGAACTCATGGAAGAACTTGCCGACGATGCCGCCCATGAAACCGATCGGCAGAAACACCGCAACGATCGACAGCGTGGTCGCCAGCACCGCCAGGCCAATTTCCTGGGTGCCCTCCATCGCCGCCTGGAAGGGCCCCTTTCCCATTTGCACATGGCGCACGATGTTCTCGCGCACCACGATGGCGTCGTCGATCAGGAGACCCACGCACAGCGACAGCGCCATCAACGTGATCATGTTCACCGTGAACCCGAAGGCATACATGAACAGAAAGGTGCCGATCAGCGCAATCGGCAGGGTGAGCCCGGTGATGACGGTGGAGCGCCAGGAGTTCAGGAACAGGAAGACGATCAGCACGGTGAGCGCCGCGCCCTCCAGCAGGGTCTGGCGCACATTGGCCACCGACACCCGGATCGCACGTGAGGTGTCGACGATCGGTTCGAGCCGCAGGCCTGGCGGCAGTTCGCTGGACAGGGTCGCCAGCATGGCGTTGAGGCCGTCGACCACCTGAATGGTGTTCTCGTCCTGCGACTTCTGCACCGTGAGCAGCAGGGTTCGCTGTCCGTTGTAGAGGGCCAGGTTCTCCACCTCCTGGGCGCCGTCGGCCACCCGTGCCACCTGGTCGAGGCGAATGGGTGTGCCATTGCGTCGGGCGACGATCAGGCGGCCGAAGTCGTCCGGCCGCTCGACCCGGGCGTCGATCTGCACCACCCGCTCGCGGTCCAGGGCGCGCACCGCGCCCACCGGCAACTCCTGGTTCTCGCTGCGCACCGCTGCTACCACCTGGTCGGCGCTGATGCCCAGCGACTCCATCGCCTGCGGGTTGAGGTAGAGGTTGATCTCGCGCCGGGTGCCGCCCACCACGGTGACCGAGCCCACGCCGCGGACGTTCTCCAGGCGCTTTTTAAGCACCCGGTCGGCCCAGTTGGTCAGTTCGACCGAGGAGAGCGTCTTGGCGCCGGCGGCGGCCGGACCACCCGTTGGCAGCACCGCCACCGACCAGACCGCCTTGCTGGTCGGGTCATAGCGCAGCACCCGCGGCTCCTTGACCTCAGCCCGCAGGCCGGAGCGGATGGTGGCGATTTTCTCGCGCACGTCGTCTGCCGCCCGGCGACCGTCGACGTGCAACTGGAACTCGGCCACTACCACCGACTGGCCCTCGTAGCTGCGCGAGGTCAGGCCATTGATGCCGGAAATGGAGTTGACCGCCTCCTCGATCTTCTTGCTTACCTCGGTCTCGACAATTTCGGGCGCGGCGCCGGGGTACTCGGTGGAAACCACCACCACCGGGAAGTCGATGCTGGGGAACTGGTCGACCTTGAGGCGCTGGAGCGAGAACAGGCCCAGCACCACCAAGGCGGCCATCATCATGACGGCGAAGACCGGGTTGCGCAGACTGACGCGGGTGAACCACATGGGGCGGGTCTCGGGTCAGGGGGCGCTGCGGGGCGCAGATGCGGCGGGCGTGCTGGCAGGCACAGGTCCGGAGCTGGCTCCGGCCGCAGGTCCTGAGGCAGGTCCTGAGGCGCCAGTCGCCCCCGCCAGCCTGGTCAAACGGGTCGCTGCACCCTCGCGCAGGGCGCCGACATGGCCCAGGAGCACCTGGGCGTCCTCGGCTACGCCGGTGACGGTGACCACTTCCACGCCCGAAGCCTCGCCGCGTGCGCCCAGGGTCACCCCCCTGTGGGCGACGCGCCCGGCCTCGAGCACCTGCACATAGGGCTGGGGCTTGTCGGTGCGCACCGCCCCCAGGGGCACAGCCACCGCGCGGACCTGGCCGGTCTGTAACTGCCCTTGCGCGAACAGGCCCGAGCGCAGGCCGGGCGCAGCAGCCACCGACAGGTACACCGGCACGCTGCGGGTGCCGGTTTGGGCGGCCGGGTTGATCCGTACCACCCGTGCCGTGAGCGGCGTGGGCAAGCCCTCGACCGTTAGCCGTGCCACCTGGCCCACCCGCACCTGCACCGATTCGGCGCCGCCCACGCTGGCTTCAAGTTCCAGGCGACTGGGGTCGACGATCTCCACGACCCGTGCGTCCACGCCCAGGCGCTCGCCGGGCTGAGCCAGGCGCTGGGCCACCACACCGGCGATGGGGGCTCGCAGCACCGTGTCATCCAGTGTCTTGCGCGCTACATCGACCGCCGCCAGGGCGGCCTTGTAGTTGGCTTGGGCGCCAGCCAACGAGCTTGCCGAGGCTTCCAGCGCAGTGCGCGAGATGAAGCCCTGATCGACCAGGGCCTTGTTGTTGTCGAACTGGCGCTGGGCGATGTCGATCTGGGTGCGGGCGGCGTCCGACTGCTCGCGCGCCTGTGCCAGGCGGGCTTGGTACTCGGTCGGGTCGATGCGGGCGAGCTCCTGGCCCTGGCGCACGCTGTCGCCTTCACGTACCGCCAAGCCTTGCAGCTCGCCAGCCACCCGGGCCTTGACCACTGCCGAGTGGACCGCCCGCAGGCTGCCGGTGATCGCGATGCCCTGAGTGAGTTCGAGGCTGCGGACGCGGACCAGATCGGTCTCTGCGAGTTCGACCACGGCCTCGGCGGGTGCCGAGGCTGCTGCTTTTGCTGAAGCTGGCCCCGGGCCTGGTGTGGCCGCCTTGCGCCCGCCCAGGTAGTGCCAGCCGCCTGCTGCCGCCGCCAGCAACATCGCCGTGAGAACGCCGAGGGCGAGGGTGCGCCGCGTCATGCCTTCTCCCCCGACAAGGTCTGCCCGGGCCGCTGCAACAGGCCCTTGAGCAGGATCTCGGCTTGGGCGGCGATATAGCGCTGTGGATCAATGGCAAAGGCAGCTGGCACGCACGCGCCAAAGGAGTGTTGGTTCATCTGTAAATGGATCATGGGCGCGATGACGCTGAACACCGCGTAGTCCAGGTCGGGGATGTCGAACTCGCCTCTGTCGACGCCGCGCTGGAGAATGCGCCGTATCAGCAAAGTCCCCGGAAGGATCACCTGCTCCTGGTAGTAGGCCGCCAGGTCTGGAAAGTTCCGAGCTTCGCTAAACATCAGCTTGGTGATGCCCGAGGCCTGGGTCGCACCGACGCGCTCCCACCAACTGTTCAGGCAATAGCGAAGCATGTCGGCGGTGCTTCCCACGAAGCGATCGAACTCCTCGTTCCACTCGACGAAGCGTCCGGCCAGGGTCTCGTGAACCACCGCCTTGAACAGGTCTTCCTTGCTGGCGTAGTAAAGAAAAAGAGTGCCTTTGGAGACGCCGGCCTGGGCCGCTACCTCCTCCACCCGGGTACCGGCGAAGCCCTTTTCGACGAACAGCGACAGCGCTGCCTCCAGCAACTCGCCGGGGCGGGCCTGCTTGCGGCGTTCGCGCTTGATCGGGGTCTCTTCGCTCATGGCAGGTCAGGCCGACGGTTCGGGCGGGGCGCTCCGGTGGCCGATATTAGTGACTGACTGGTTAGTAGTGCGGGTGCCCAAGCATAGCCCAGCCACGTCAAGTCCCGGTAAAGCCCCTAGTCCCCAGCCCCTAGCCGTTACGCCTTAGCCCTCCGCTCCTACCCAACGGCGCAAGGCCGCCATGCGCAGGGCCAGCCACTCGCGCAAGACATGGTGACTGCGCTCCAGGCCCGACGGAGACGGAAGCGCTTCCATCCATGGCGCGACAGCGGGCAAGGGCAGGCGGGTCGGCGCTGGCAGCACCTCCAGCCCGGCGGCCCGGAATTCCATCGCCGCCCTGGGCAGGTGCCAGCTGTCGGACACCAGGGCGATACGGCGAACGCCATCGCGGGCCAGCAGGGCGGCCATCACGCCTGCGTTTTCGGCGGTGTCGCGCGATCGGTCGTCGGTCCAACGCGGTGCCAGCCCGAGTTCGTCGCGCGCCACGGTCGCCGCCACCTGCGCCTCGGTGACGCCGCCGCGACCGGCCCAACCTACGCCGCCGGCGATGCCCAGGGGCAATTGAGCGGCCCGGGCCAGCCGCACGCCGTAACGCAGGCGGGCCAGCGTGGCGCCCGACGGTTGCGGGCTACCGTACTCCGGCGCCTCGGGCAGCACGCCTCCGCCCAGCACGACCACAGCCTGGACGCCAGCCTGGCGCAGTGCCGGCAGGTCGACCGGCGGGGGCAGGGGCAGCAGGGTCCGGGCCAGCCAGATCGACCCCGCTGGTGTGCTCACAAGCCACAGGCTGGCCAGCGCAAGGCCGGCGATCCACGCCGCCGCCCGCGAGCGCCTGGCCAGCACCAGCAGGGCCAGCGCCAGCAGCACCGGGCCGGAGGGCGGCAGGACGAGTGCGGTGAGCACAGGCTTGATGAAGCCGAGTTCCATGGTGATGTGATGGTAGCGGGCCGGTTGGCAGGGAACGGAGGGATGGGAGGGATGGGAGGGATGGCGCGCATGACTCCCGGGGTGTCCCGCGCAGCGGCTACAGTCCCGGTATGAATTCCTCTTCTGAAGTCATCGTCCTGGGCGGCGGTTGTTTCTGGTGCACCGAGGCGGTCTACGTCCAGGTGCGTGGCGTGCTGGACGTGGAGTCCGGCTATAGCAACGGGCAGGCCGAGCGCCCCAGCTATGACGCGGTTTGCTCTGGCCTCACCGGATGCTGCGAGGTGGTGCGCCTGACCTATGACCCGGCCCAGGTGAGCCTGCGCCAGTTGCTCGAAATCTTCTTCCTGATCCACGACCCTACCCAGCTTAACCGCCAGGGGCACGATGTCGGCACCCAGTACCGCAGCGGCATCTACTTCACGAGCGAGGCGCAGAAGGCGGTGGCTGATGACCTGATCCGGGAGATGAGTCAGGACAAGGTCTTCGGTGCCCCCATCGTCACCGAGGTGCTGGCGCTGGCGGACTACTGGCCCGCCGAGGACTACCACCAGGACTTTTTCGCGCGCAACCCGACCCAGGGCTACTGCCTGGCAGTGGCCGCGCCCAAGGTTAGAAAGTTCCGCAAGACCTTCGCCTCACTGGTCAAGGGGGCCGACGCTTGAGCGGCGGCGCACTGGACTCACTGCTGCCGGTTGTCTTTCTGATCGCCACCGGGGTGGTGGTGGGCCGCCTGCGCTGGGTAGGGCCTGCGGCCATACGGGATTTGTCCACCCTGGTGTTCAATCTGCTGACCCCGGCGCTCTTGTTTCGCACCATGAGCCGGGTACATCCGCAGGACCTGGACTTCACTCCCGTGGGGGCCTACTTCGTCGGACTCGGCGTGGTCTTTGCCGGAACACTGCTGGTCTGCGGCTTCAACCGGCGCGCCAGCGTACTGGCGATGGCGGCAACGTTTTCCAACACGATCATGATCGGCATTCCGCTCATCGGCCTGGCCTATGGCGAGCAGGGCCTGATCACCCTCTTTACCCTTTACACGGTGCACACCGTGAGCCTGCTCACCTGCGCCACCCTGGTGATGGAGCTGTCCATCCAGCGCGAGGCGCGGCAGGCCCAGGCCGGCGGCAACGGCCAGACGCTCTGGCGCTCGGTGTGGGACGCGCTGCGCAAGTCGGTAATACATCCGGTACCACTTCCCATCCTGGCCGGCATGGCCTTCGGTCAGACCGGCTGGCCCCTGCCCGAGGTGGTGGACAAGCCCCTGGCCATGCTGGGTGGGGCGCTGGGGCCGATGGCCCTGTTGCTGGTGGGCGTGACCCTGTCTGGCGTGCGCGTCGGTG
>JACCEC010184911.1_pt1 | contig 13741 bp, 17 predicted proteins | sample 7450121 | NCBI WGS metagenome assembly JACCEC01 (sample SAMN15323455, study PRJNA562643) | freshwater metagenome | isolation source: river surface water | place: USA:Blue River Watershed | collected 2017-08-18 | reverse complement strand
CGGCTTCAAATGCCTGTGGAGTGTCAAAAAATACCGAAAGTTCATTACTTAGGGACACTATGAAGCAGGAAGAGAACGACAGTCTAAACAGCAATGTGTAGATTTGTGTAAGTTTTTCGTAACGGTTTTTTCTATAAAATTCAATGAAAATATTAGTCATTTTTGTATTATTATTGGTAAATATACCCCTCTTTGGACAACAATTCTCTGAAGAAATTCGACAACACAGACAAAAATACCAAGAGGAATTTTTGAAATCGAAGGATTCGCCACTCACAAAAGAAAATATTACTTTTTTACGTTTTTTTGAACCCGACTCCACTTATCGGGTAGCTTGTACTTTTCAACCAAGTAAAAAAGGGAAACCCTTCGAACTACCGACCTCTTCAGGAAAAACCAAAACATACGTCAAATTTGGTGAGCTTCATTTTATGCTTCATGGAAATAAACAAAAACTATCTGTTTATCAATCACTTAGCCTTAGATTAATTCCTCAATATCGAGATTATTTATTTATTCCTTTCAAAGATTTAAGCAATGGACAAGAAAGCTATGGCGGAGGACGATATTTAGATTTGAGAATGAATGAAATACAAGGTGAAACGATTTATTTGGATTTCAATAAAGCTTATAACCCTTATTGTGCCTATTCTGAAGGATATAGCTGCCCCATTCCACCCAAAGAAAACCATCTAAAAATAGTAATAAAAGCTGGTGAAATGAACTTTGGGCAAAATCATTAAACAAAAACATTCGTTTTATTAATTGCTTCCCTCAACAGATTGAGATATGTTTGTCGAGGTATTTCAATAGCACCGAAACGTCGGACATTATCGTTAATAAATTGCGTATCGAGCAATTCATACTTTTGTTTTCGTAGTTGTTCAATCAAAAAATGAAAAGCAACTTTAGACGCATTCGGCTCTGTATAAAACATAGATTCGCCAAAAAATACCGCTCCAATTGCTACGCCATACAAGCCACCAACCAGCTTACCATCGAGGTATGCCTCCACACTATGTGCTTTCCCATGTCGATGCAATTCACAATAAGCACTGATAATTTCTTCTGAAATCCATGTCTCATCTTCCAAATACCTTGGCTTGGCACAACCACGCATAACAGCCTCAAAATTTTTATTAAAAGCAATTTCAAAATATGCTTTATTGATAATAGGTCGTAATGATTTGGGTGAACAATAAGTGTCGATAGGAATAATTGCCCTTGGTTCGGGCGAGTACCAATAGATAATCTTATCCGAATCAGCCATCGGAAAAATACCATTCATGTACCCAAATATCAAGTCATCTGCAGTTAACTTATCAATTTTTGCCATCGGGAATTATCAATTTTTTGTTGATTTAGTCGCATCAAACGTGATTTTCCCTTTTTCGTCATATTCATATAAGATATAAGCATTGCTTGCATCGTAGCAATCTTTACCATACTGAATCTCTTTTTTACGACGATTCCCGACTGGATAATATTCTACCCATTTTCCAACCTTAACACTATCATCGAGCATTCCATTTTCGGCAAGTGTTCCAGATTCATTGAATAAAAAATATTCCCCCGAAACCTTTCCGAACGATTTTGGCTTTACTTCCTTAATTTTGGCATGTTGCTCATCATAATAAGAAATTTCAGAATCGGCATAAAATCCTTTATCGAAATATTCTTTATTCAATAGATTATAATTTTTATCATACAGCTCCCAACGCCCATCTTTTGCACCCAAAAAATACCAACCCTCTTCCATCACCTGCTCACCCCAATATTTTTTATATGGTCCATGTAAGAGCAAATTATTTTGTTTTTCTCTTCCTATTCCCTCAACAATTCGGTTAGATTTAGTATCGTACCAATACAGATGCCTGACGTAATTGCTCGGTGATGTAAACTCTTTCAAAGTATAAAATTCTAAAAATTGAAGATTTGCCCCTGACCCTTGTCGAACAAGATGTTTTTCGACTTTTAAGCCTTGATAATCTTTTCCGTTAAACTCCTTTTTGGTTGCTTTTAGCTCTTTTTTAATTTTTTTAATGGACTTATTGATTTTCAGTCCTAAATCTGGCAATGTTTCGCTGACAAACTTTTTAGCATCATCGATATTAGAAATAGAATTACCACCTGGCAATGTTGCCGATGCTTTCGGGGTAGTTATGCCAACGGGAAGCTTATCCAGCGTTTCTTTTAATGATTCTTTCTTGTATCCAGGCTCGCCTTTTTTGACAGCCCTCGGTACTTGAGCGAAAGACATCGAACAAAAAGCTGATGAAATAGTTATTATTAATAAATATTGGTATATTTTTGGGGAATATTTCATTGATTTCGGATAAATGATGTAATTCATTGGCTGATGTTAATAATAATTCTTTACAAAGAACGATAAAACCTAGAAAAAAATTTTAATTCCATCACAGGATTGATAAAAGACATGAAAGATTGGTTTGTTGAATGGTTTGATACATCTTTTTATCATAAACTTTATAAGAACCGCAATGATGCCGAAGCACAATTTTTTATTGATAATCTCGAGAAAAAATGCAATTTTCAAATCGGGCATCGGTTTTTAGATTTGGCTTGCGGAAAAGGCCGACACTCTATTTATTTACATACGAAAGGATACGAAGTGGTCGGTATCGATTTATCTCCTAATAATATCAGAGAAGCAATGCTCTCTTCCGAAGAAGGCTTGTCGTTTGCCGTTCACGATATGCGAAGAACCTTCGCTCCAGATTCTTTTGATTTTGTATTAAATTTATTCACCAGTTTTGGATATTTTGAAGATGATTTCGAGAATTTTCAGGTAATTCAGGCTATATCAGAGAATTTAAAACCCAAAGGCAAACTAATTCTCGACTACATGAACAGCACCAAAGCTATCAGGAATCTCCAACATTATTATGAAAAACAAGTAGAAGATATTCATTTCACTATCACCAAAAATATCGAAAATGGTTTTATTGTCAAAAATATCAATTTTGATTATCAAAACCAACCCCATCATTTCCAAGAGCGTGTAAAAGCCTTAGAATTTGATGAATTTCAATCATTTTTCAATCAATCAGGATTACGATGTTTGGATGTATTTGGGAATTATGCTTTAGAAAAATTCGATTTAGACCACTCCGATCGGATGATTTTTGTGGTTGAAAAATATTAATATTCATCAATTTTTCCAGTATCCTGGCATTTTTCCAATAACTCTCTATTGCTAAGTTTCCAAATTGGATGAATTTTTTCAGCAGCAATTTCACACAGAGGCACCAAGACAAACTTTCTATCTTGGATAAAAGGGTGTGGTATTTCCAATCGCTCAGTTCGGATAATTTCGTTATTATAATACAAAATATCTATATCTATCACCCTTTCTCCCCACTTTTGCCTTCTAATTCTACCCATTTCCTTTTCAATTTGTAAAATTAGGTGCAAAGTTGCCAAAGGAGAAAATACTGTATCCACTTGAATTACCTGATTCAGAAAAGAATTTTGCTCAATAATTCCCCAAGCTGAAGTTTCAAATATTCTTGATGTAGCAGAAATTTTACCAACTTTTTGTTCTATTAATGTTCGGGCAATAGCAAGTTGATTATCTCTCTCGCCTAAATTAGTACCCAAACCCAGTAATATTTTATTCGTTTTCAATTAAATTCAATTTTGAAGCGTTAAATGTTTCCACAAGGGCGGCAATTTCGGGTAATAATGATGGATTTTTCTCAAACGCATTACCAATTACTATCACATCTGCCCCTGCACCTAAAGCCGAATAGGCTTTTTCCGACGTATTAATTCCTCCTCCAACAAATAACGGAATAGAAATATTTTTTTTGACTTTAGCAATCATTTTCTCAGAAATCGGAAATTTAGCTCCGCTTCCCGCATCCAGATATATCAATTTCTGTCCCAACATCTCGCCTGCCATCGCAGTGCATACAGCCACATCAGGCTTATCGGCAGGTATCGGCGTGGTATTGCTAATATAAGAAACCGTCGTTTGCTGTCCGCTATCCACTAAAATATAACCCGTAGAAATAATTTCCAAGCCACTTTGTTTCAGAATTGGAGCAGCGATGACATGCTGCCCAATCAAATATTCAGGATTTCTTCCAGAGATAAGCGATAATAGTAAAATAGCATCCGCTGAGTGTTCGATATGAAGGCTATTTCCAGGAAAAAGAATAATCGGGATAGATGAAATCACTCGGATTTGCTCAATTATTTGAGCAATTACATTTTTAGTAATCAAACTACCTCCTACCAAAAAAAAGTCAATCTTGTGATGGACACACATATCCAGAAAATCGCCAAATGTATCAAAATCAACCTTGTCGGGATCAATTAATACAGCAAGCATTTTCTTATTCTGAATGCTTCGAGAGCAGATTGACTCATGAATTTGATGCTGCATTCGGTTCATTCAAGTTTTCCAATATTTCCAAAAGTTTATCCTTCGCTACGGCAAGTATCAACGATACTGCCACACCTTTCAGGGCAGACCAAATGATTGAGTTCTCATCTTCTTCCTCTTCTATACTTTCCTCTTCTTTCGTTTCTGAAGGAAGCAAAAATTCAGTCAAGGCATAAGTTGCTAAGATTGCTCCACCAATAATCAAAGCATTTTTACCGACTTTTTTCAAGTCCCCGATTTGAGTTTCTATTGCTTCGAGGTATTTTGTTGCCGATTCTTGAAGAAACTCTTTTCTTTCCTCCCGACTTAATTTAGGCGGAACGATAGGAATTTTGACTGTATTTGGGTTTTCTTTTTTCACTTGAATCCAATTTTTCTTCAAAAGTATTTAAAAAATGCCAAATTTAAAAGATTGCAACCGATTGAATCTCCTTTCAAGCTAGCAACCTCCATCTGCAATTTATGCCTTAGTATTTTCATCTATTCGATTGATTTTGTACTTTTGACAATCGAAAAATTATCAAAATGACAAATAAATTAATCAAATACCTAGCGATTTTCAGCATTTGCTTGCTGGGCTTATTTTCTTTTACAAATATATATGGCAAAAAACAATATCCGCCTGCGAAGAAAATTATCACTGGGGCAGACCAAATCCATGCCTATCTTCCGCTTATTAAAGGTAAAAGAGTTGCTATGGTTGTGAATCAAACCTCTATTATCGGCAATAAACCTAGCGTAGATAGCCTTTTGAGTTTAGGCATCAATATTGTAAAGGTTTTTGGACCAGAGCATGGATTTCGGGGAAATGCAAGTGCTGGCACAAAAGTAAACAATGAGGTGGATTCCAAAACCGGTATTCCGATTATTTCTTTGTACGGAAAATTTAAAAAACCCACAAAAGAGCATCTTGCAGATGTCGATATTCTTATTTTTGATATGCAAGATGTCGGAGCTAGGTTTTATACTTATATCAATACGCTCAGTCACGTGATGGAATCTTGTGCAGAATTCGGAAAAGAACTCATTCTCCTCGATCGACCAAACCCTAATGGATTCTGTGTAGATGGTCCTATTCTCGAAAAACACCTACACTCAGGAATCGGACTTTTTCCTATTCCAATCTCACACGGACTAACAATGGCGGAGTTTGCTTTGATGGCAAATGGTGAAAATTGGTTGACCAATAAAGCTCAATGTTCATTAAAAATCATCAAAATGCAAAATTATACGCACGAGATGAACTATGAATTACCAATTGCCCCATCTCCCAACCTAAACAGCAAAGAATCTATTTTACTCTATCCAAGTATTTGTCTATTTGAAGGAACAATTATTAGCTTAGGTAGAGGAACTTATATGCCATTTACGGTGCTTGGAGCTCCAGCTTTGGAAGGCAAATATAATTTTTCATTTAAACCCGAAAGTATTCGAGGAATGAGTGAAACACCTCTTCACCAAAATGAAAATTGTTATGGATTGGATTTGCGGAAATACGATACTAATATTTTCAAGAAAACAGGGCAAATTAATATTTCTTGGTTAATTGAATTGTACAAAGCCTATCCTCTGAAAGATAAATTTTTTGATATGAGCCAAAGTAAACAAATGGGTAATTTTGATAAATTAGCAGGGACAGAACAATTGAAACAACAAATCATCGCTGGCATTTCTGAAGCAGAAATCAGAAAAAGTTGGGAACCCGGCTTGAGCAATTTCAAAAGTCTCCGAAAAAAATACCTACTTTATCCATAATAGCTTCATTTTTTAAGAAAAGCCCTGATTTTCAAGGCTTTTCTTTTTAATAAACAACATTACATAAAACTACCTAAATGAAATACCACAGAGTCTTAGTAGAGGCAATCATTTTTGCACTCCAAGAAATATTCAACGAAAACCGTCAAGCAGATAAAGTTATCGAACAAGTCCTGAAATCGAATAAAAAGTGGGGTAGCCGAGATAGGGCATTTATTGCAGAAAATACCTACGCCATTGTGCGATGGTGGCGTTTGTTGAAGTTTGTTGCAGAAATAGACTGTGTAAAAATCACAGAAAAAGCCCTTTATTGGAAAATGTTTGGTGCATGGCGAGTACTTCAAGGAGATAAACTACCCCATTGGGAAGATTTTTCAGGCTTGAATATCGAACTCATTCATGCCAAAAAAGAAGAAGCAAAACAAATCAGAAAAGTGCGGGAATCTATCCCCGATTGGCTCGACACACTGGGTAGCACAGAATTAGAAGAAGATTGGGATAAAGAAATACATGCACTCAACTCGCAAGCCCCCGTCATTTTACGCACCAACACACTCAAAATCAGTCCGATGGATCTCAAATCAGCTTTTTTAGAAATCGGCATTGAAACAGAAGGAATTCCTCAAGCAAAAGCAGCTTTATTGTTGAAAAAACGCAGTAATGTATTTTCAACCGATTTATTCAAAAAAGGCTATTTTGAAGTACAAGATGCAGGAAGCCAATTAATAAGCGAATTTTTAGAGGTACAAGCAGGAATGAGGGTGATTGACGCTTGTGCTGGTGCTGGAGGCAAAACCCTTCATTTGGCAACACTAATGGAGAATAAAGGTCGCATTATAGCGATGGATGTGGAAGATTATAAATTACAAGAGCTTCAGCGAAGAGCCAAGAGAAACGGAATCGGTAATATTGAAACAAGAGTCATCGAAGCAAAAACTATCAAAAGATTGAAAGAAAGTGCAGATAGATTATTGCTTGATGTGCCATGCTCTGGATTAGGAGTAATTCGTCGAAATCCGGATGCCAAATGGAAATTGAAAAAAGACTTTTTAGATACTATTCGACAAACCCAAGCAGATATTCTCAGAAATTACTCAAAAATGTTGAAAAATGGAGGCAAAATGGTATATGCTACTTGTAGTATTTTACCTTCCGAAAATGAGCAGCAAGTGAGCAAATTTCTTGCAGAAAACTCAAACTTTAAACTCATCAAAGAACGAAAAATTTCACCCGCAACCGATGGGTTTGATGGTTTTTATATGGCATTAATTGAAAAGATATGAGTTTTTTACGCTAAAACAATGCCACTAGTTTTATACGAATGATTATATTTGCGTCTATGAATCAGAAGCCGATATTAGTTATCAAATTTGGAACAGCCTCCATTACACAAAAAAATGGAGAACCAGACGAAGTTATCATTTCAGATATTGCTCGTCAGGTAGCGTCATTACACAAAAAATACCATATTGTCATGGTTTCTTCGGGAGCTGTTGGTGCAGGAAAGCATTTTATCAATAATTATACGGGTGAAATTACGCAAAGAAAAGCCGCCGCAGCTATCGGCAATCCATTATTATTGAATATTTACGCAAAATATTTCGCAAGTTATGGCATTCATATTGCTCAAAGTTTATGCGAAAGACAACATTTTGGACATAGAGAGCAATTTTTGCAACTGAAAGATACCTACCACGAACTTTGGGAAAATGGAATTATTCCAATTGCCAACGAAAATGATGTTGTCAGTAGTCGGGAGCTTAAATTTTCAGATAACGATGAATTAGCAACCTTAATTGCCACCGGATTTGGGGCAGAAATTTTGATGATTTGTACCTCTGTTGGAGGGTTACTTGATAAAAATAAAAATATTATTCCTACAATTGAAAATATAGACAATCAGATTTTAGGGCTTGTCGATAATAGTAAATCCGCACTAGGTTCGGGGGGAATGGCATCAAAACTGACTTTTACGAAACTTGCTACCAAAATGGGCATTAAAGTCGTTATTTTCGGAATGAAAGAGCCTGATGGAATTTTGACAGCTATCGAAGGGAAATCAGGAAGCCAATTTACCGCACAATCGGTCAGTATTTCTTCTCGAAATAAATGGCTGGCTAGCGGTAGTCTCAGTGTGGGAACATTACAAGTAGATGCTGGGGCGGCTAAAGCACTAGTCAATAGAAGTAGCCTTTTAGCAGTTGGAATTAGAAAAGTAAACGGAGATTTTGAATCGGGAGAAGTCGTCGAAATTATTGATAATCAAGGAAATATGCTAGCAGTTGCTCGGATTAAAGTAAGTACAGCAGAATTACAACAAAACCTGACTACCCAAAATTATGAGGTGGCTCATGCGAATGATATTGTTTTATTATAAAACTCAAAAATCAAATGAAACAAACTGATTTACAATCATTTATTCATCAAGTAATCGAACAGATAGATAAACAAATCACTAGCTATCAAAATAGTGAAGCTGATTGGAAAATATCTCAAGGAAATGTTGCTGTATGTATCATCGATGAGACAGGCAATATTTTCGGAAAAATTTGGGGGAATGACAAATTACAAGGGAGAAAATATTATGATGTTGCCTATCGTAAAGCTTCTCAGGTATGGATTACAGGATATAAAACAGGAGAATTTGAACGCCTCATTTTCACAGACCAACTCAATTATCGTGATTTCGGCATCCCATTACCTGAATTAATGGGTTGGGAAGGGGGACAGCCCATCCGTTTAGACGAAACAAGTCTTATTTCTTGTGGTTTCAGTGGTTTTAAAGGCGAAACTGACCTGAAAATTGTAGCTGATGCTGTACAATTTTGTCTAAATAATCAATAAATACATGATTTATAATCTATCTATTCGCCTTTATGTTGTCTTGCTCAATCTTCTTTCGCCTTTCCATCCAAAGGCAAAAAAATGGGTAGAAGGCAGAAAAAATATTTTTTCTAACTTATCATCAACTATAGGAAAAAGACATCAAAACCAACATTTAGCGTGGTTTCATTGTGCTTCTCTTGGAGAGTTTGAGCAAGGAAGACCTGTTTTGGAGGCTTTTAGAAAGCATTTCCCTCAAACTAAAATATTATTGACTTTTTTTTCTCCTTCGGGATACGAAGTACGCAAAAATTATGACGGAGCAGATTATATTTTTTATCTTCCAGCAGATACACCTTCCAATGTTGCCACATTTTTAGACATAGTAAAGCCCTCTATTGTTTTTTTTGTAAAGTATGAATTTTGGAAAAATTATTTATTTACTCTGCATCAACAAGATATTCCATGTATCTCTTTTTCTGCTATTTTTCGCCCAAATCAAATTTTTTTCAAATCTTATGGACAAGAATACCGAAAAATACTAAATTGTTTTACACATATTTTTGTACAAAACCAAGAGTCTTTGGAGCTGTTACGCTCTATCGGAATTAGCCAAATAAGCCTTTCTGGCGACACTCGTTTTGATAGAGTCAAACAAATCGTAGAGGCTCAACATACTAATACAATTGCCGAACGTTTCAAGCAAAATAGACAAATATTTATTATTGGTTCTGCTTGGCAACAAGATATGGACGTACTAATTCCATTCATCAATAAGCATCAAAACAAAGCTGATTTAGCTTTCATTATTGCTCCGCACGAAATTCACCCACAACAAATTTTGGATTGGACACAACAATTTATTGCCCCAAGTATCCAATATTCAGAGGTTAATGAATCAACAAATCTCTCTGATTATCAAATTCTTATTATCAATAATATAGGAATTTTATCTTCCTTATACCAATATGCCGATTATGCCTTCATAGGAGGAGCTTTTGGGAAAGGGCTTCATAATATTTTAGAAGCGGCTACTTTTGGAATGCCTATATTTTTTGGGGATAAATCTTATCAAAAATTTAAAGAAGCCAAAGATTTATTGGCATTAGAAGGAGCATTCAGTATTACTGATGAATTGACATTGGGCAAACTTTTTCATCAAATTGATAGCGATACCAACAAGCAAGAGCAAATTTCAAATATTACAAAACAATATGTTTTGAAAAATACAGGTTCAACTGAACAAATTTTAGCTTTTGTCAAATCAATTTTTCATGATTAAATATACGCCTACAACAATTAATATTCCTCCAAGAATTCGAAAAATATTAATCGAATGTACCTTGAAACCAATAAGACCGAAATGGTCTAAAAGCATTGCTGTTAGTAATTGTCCAGCAATAATCAAGGCAATCATATTAGCAGAGCCTATTTTTTGAACACTCATAATGACAGTTGTTACGAAAAAAGCTCCAAGAACTCCTCCAGTAAGTTTCCACCATTCCAAAGATTTTATGGTATTAAGAGAAGGGATACTTTCTTTGAAAAATGGAGAAATCAAAATTAATGCCATCAAGCCAGAAGCAAAAGAAATAATAGCTGCAACAATTGGATTATTGATAGATTTTCGAAGCTCTGCATTCACTCCAGATTGGGTACTATTCGTAACACCACATAAAAAAGCAAGGACGTAATAAATAATATTCATAGGATTGAGTTAATAAAAAAGGAGGAATCTATTTGTCCCCCCTCCTTCAAAAAATATTTTATCTCATTCTATCAGCTTCTTTAACTAATTTTTCATCTCTACGTATCAATCGATTAGCAATCCAATTGAACAACAAAGCGGCAAAAACTGCCCAAAAACTAAAGCTAAACTCTCCCTGAATTTCTGGATTAAACAGTTGATTGGCTTTGTATTGAATCTGATAAATTGTTGCACCCAATACACCCGCTCCCACCAAAGAATTGAGCGATACAAGTAACATCTGTCTTAGACGATTTTTGTATTGAAAAATGGTAAATATCGACAAACCAGCCGACAAAACTGCCATTAAAGCGATGTAATAGATAGGCGTATTTTTCAAGACAGCACCATCTTTGCTATAAGTTAGAAAATAAGCATTCAATGAGGCTGCTTCACCAACACCCGTTTTATGCCAGGCATCAGTTGACAAGAAAAAGATCATTGCTATTGCCACCAAAAGTAATAGTATTGATTGAGGTCGTTGTAACATTTTGAAAATGGTTAAAAAATATAAAATAAATCTTAATTTCGATTACGTAGCTTTTTATCATCAACAGTTTTATTCAAAAACTCATTGATTTTCTCGATATCATACGTCATTTGAATTTCTCCAAAAGAATTTATCTGAATATCAAAGCCATCCAAATCTTTATGAACTTTAGGTTTTTCGGCATTTATTTTTTCTTCATTTTTGCGTTTTGCCATGATTTCTCTAAATTAATTATCCTAATATTTCACTTGCATGATTAATCCTCGCTAAAACTTCTTTTTTGCCTAAAATTTCTAAAGTCAGCATCAAATCAGGACCTTTTCCAACACCCGTAATAGCTAATCTAAACGCCTGCATTATTTTTCCAGCTTTCATCCCTGCCGACTCTAAAGCTCCAAAAATTATATCATGAATTTGTTGAGAAGTAAACGCTTCATCCTGTATTCCTTGAAGACTATCAGCAATTATTCGGACTGCTTTTCTTGCATCATCATTCCATTTCGATTGAACAATATCTTGGTCGAATGTTTGTGGAGCTTCAAATAAAAACGGCACTTCTTCTACCATTTCGGCCGGAAAAGTAACCCTATCTTTCATCAAGCGAACCAAATTCAAGGCGAAAGCATTCCCCTTATCAGCCACTTTCCCAAAATTTGAATGTAAAAGAAGAACCAATTCTTCATCAGACTTTTGTTTGAGATAATGTTGATTAAACCATTTAGCTTTATCAATCATAAATCTAGCTCCTGCTTTATGAATTTTATCCAAACTAAATGAATCAATCAGTTCTTCCATCGAAAACAACTCTTGTTCTGTTCCTGGATTCCAGCCTAAAAATGCCAAAAAGTTTACCAATGCCTCTGGTAAATAGCCATCTTCCTTGAATCCCCTTGCAATTTCTCCGTTGAAAGGGTCAGTCCACTCTAAAGGAAAAACAGGGAAATTCCCTAATAAGCCATCTCTTTTACTTAACTTTCCATTTCCTTCTGGCTTGAGTAATAAAGGAAGATGGGCAAATTCAGGAGCTTTCCAGCCAAAAGCTTTATATAACAAAATATGAAGCGGGGCAGATGGAAGCCATTCTTCACCTCTAATCACATGAGTAATTTCCATCAAGTGGTCGTCAACAATATTTGCCAAATGATAAGTCGGCATCCCGTCTGACTTCAACAAAACCTTATCATCAATGGTAGAAGAGTGTACCACAACCCAATCTCTGATAATATCTTTAAATCTTATTTCTTCTTTGAGTGGAACTTTCAGACGAACAACATGAGGCTCACCCGCTGCAATTCTTTCCTCCACCTCTTCTTTTGAGAGAGTAATGGAATTTTTCATTTGCATACGAGTGACGGCATTATAAGAAATATTATCAACTTTAGCTTCTTCAAGTCGCTTACGCATTTCTTCCAACTCTTCAGCAGTATCAAAGGCATAATAAGCTTTTCCCTCGGCAATTAGCTGGTCGGCATATTTTTTATAAATTTCTTTTCTTTCAGACTGACGATATGGAGCGTGCGGTCCACTTACCCCTTGTCCTTCATCAATCGTAATACCCAACCATTTCAAAGATTCAAGGATATATTCTTCTGCACCCGGTACAAAGCGAGTTTGGTCTGTATCTTCAATACGAAGAAGCATTTTACCACCCATTTTACGGGCAAAAAGATAATTATATAAAGCTGTTCGCACACCCCCGATATGCAAAGGACCTGTTGGACTTGGGGCAAATCTTACTCGAATCATAAATTTATTTTAAAACAAGCCTAAAGCTTTTTGATAATTTGGCATTTAATAAATAGAAGCATAAGCCCAAAGAGCTTACGCAAAAACGAACAACAAAATTACGGAAAAATATGCAAGCTTAAACTATTCCTTTGGCTTTTTGTATAAAGGAACAGTACTGCAAGGCTCTCCAAACATAATACTTTGGGCATAAGGTCTCAATTTAGTAGTAAGTTCTACATAAGCACTAATAGGCACTTGTACTTTACTACAACCCTTTATGACTACTTTTGCCCCTTTATATGTTTGAAAGTCGATTTTTGACAGAGCTTCTTCATATAATTTTCTCTCTAAATCAGCCAAACTACCAAAAATTACTAAATGGGCATGAGGCTGTAAATAGATAGCCAATAACATATACGCCCAAGTCGGAACAATAACATCTTCGCTACATAAAATAGCTACATTTTTACCCGAATATTGTTGCCAATCATGATTTTTAAGGAAATCTCGAAAATCTTTTTCTTTCAAGATTAATCCCATGAATAAATTATCTTTTAAATCATAAATCACCCTTTCTCCAGAATGATAATAGTCTTCCAAATCCAAAGATATTAATGTGCTATTGGCAACCCTGTTGATAATTGTTTCTTCCATAATGTGATTATAGTTCTTAATGAAGCAATAACCATTTCTATTGGTTTAAAGTTTAATGTAGTTTCTCGTTATTTTTATGGCGATTGAAGTCTCTTTTTGTTTTTTTCTCCAGATTCTTCACAAAAGCCTCACT
>JACCEC011418685.1_pt1 | contig 13742 bp, 12 predicted proteins | sample 7450121 | NCBI WGS metagenome assembly JACCEC01 (sample SAMN15323455, study PRJNA562643) | freshwater metagenome | isolation source: river surface water | place: USA:Blue River Watershed | collected 2017-08-18 | reverse complement strand
TTTTTTGTTGTTGCATTTTATTAAATTCTTTTTTCATCATCATTAATTCTTGTTTTTGTTTTTCAATAATATCATATTGTTTCTCAATAATATCAAACGTTTTTTGAAGTGATGCTTCCATTTCTTTATTGGTTGGCATTTCTGAACCTCCTTTTCCTTTTTTGAAAAATCTTGTAATATAGATAACATCTCCTTTGTCATTAAAAATATATCTTTGAACTGAGAATTCAAGATTTTCAGCACCTCTAAGAACTAAATATTCTTTTGCAATTTTGATGACACTTCCTCCTAATCTAAAAACTTCTCTTCTCTTCTTTTTATCAAAAGAGATATATCGAATATGGCTTCCTAGAGGAATATAACATATATCTGTTTCAGGTACTTCTTCATAACCTTTTAACTTTTCCATCATCTCTTCACTTCCAATGGTTAACATTTCAGTAATTGTTTTTTTGGGACGAACATATCCTTTTGATTGGGATAATTTTTTACCTTGTAGTGGAATCATATTTATAAATACTTATATTCAATTTATACATTTTTTTTATATATATTTTTTTGAAAAAAAATCATATTCTTATATATTAAGAAGTATATGTATTTGATTGAGGCTATTAAAGAATTTTTGTATGAAAAAAAATGGACATTGATTTTATATGTTATTGTTATTCTATTTTCATATCCTCTTGAATCAATTGTTTTACCCCAGATTTACAGTAATTTTTTCGAAGTGCTTAATCAAAAAACTCCAATGGAGACATATATGAGGTTTTTCATTTATATTCTTGTAGCACTTGTTGTAATTTACACTGCTTATAGTAGTATTAATATTTTAGAAATAAAAATTATCCCTGAAATTCACGGATATATGTTTAATTATATTTACAAAAATTTATTGATAAAATACCAAGATGAATTTCCAGATTTTGAACTGGGTAAAATAGTAAGTAGAGTTGATAATATTCCAGCAAATTTTAATAATACTTTAACTACCATTTGTAAATGGATTCTTCCACAAATGTTAACCATTATAATCATTAACATCTATTTTTTCTATTTAAGTTGGGAACTTGGATTGACAAGTGTTTTTCTCATCCTTATATTTTTAGCAGTAAATTATTTCTTTTTCAATAGATGTACTGTTTCATCACATGAAAGACACGTCATTTTTGAAAATGCTGCTGAAAAAACACAAGACAATCTATCAAATATTCATTCAATCTATGCTGCCGGTAAAATTGATGATGAAATTAAGCAATTTAAACATAGAATTGAAAATTATGTTAATAAATATAAGGAAAATCAAACTTGTATTTTTAATATTGGTGTTTTCACAAATATGTTTATGGTTATATTATTTATTGTATTAAACGGTATAACTGTTTATTTATATATGAAAAAAAGAATTACTTATACTAATTTAATGTCTGTTTTTATTACAATTATTTATTACAGTCCTTGTGTGAATAGTATTGGTGCTTCACTTTATGAAATGGTTAGTTATATAGGAGTACTTATTGCAGGAGAAGAGTTTATGAAAGAGATGGTAGAAGCATCTTTAGTTAAAAGAAGTAATAACAAACATATTATAACTAATGGAGCAGTTAATATTAAGAACCTTGCTTTTTCATATGGTAAAGGACATTATTTATTTGATGATTTCAGTTTAAATATTCCGGCAGGTCAAAAAATTGCTATTCTAGGTAATTCTGGAAATGGTAAATCAACTCTTATTAAACTTATTATGGGATATTTCCCAGTTGAAGAAGATACCATTTTTATTGATGGAATGGATATACACAAAACCTCTTTAAATGAATTAAGACAACAAATTAGTTATGTGAATCAAAATAATAAATTATTCAATAAGACTTTATTAGAAAATATTCAATATGGTAATAATATGACTAGAGAGGACATTTTATCATTAATTAAAAGAATAGATGTAGAGAATATATTCAAAAATTTACCAGACGGACTTGATACAAATGTTGGAGTGAATGGAGATAGACTATCAGGTGGTCAAAAACAGATGGTTCATATCTTAAGATGTATTGGAAAGAAAAACCGATTGGTTATTCTAGATGAACCAACCGCTTCTATAGATAAATATAATAAAGTAAGTGTAGTAAAAGGCATTAATGAATTAAGTAAAACAAGCACAATGATTATTATCACTCACGATGAAAGTATTTTGGGAATGGTTGATAGAATCATTCGTTTAGATGCAGGAGTAATCACAGATGATTATTATCCCAAAAAAGAGAAATAAACTTAAACGATAAACAAATAAAATATATTTGTTAATACTAAGATAATTATGGATATATGCAAAAATAATTCAACCCATTTATACACATTTTTCGTTGTATTAGGACTTGTTTTAATGATATTAATTACAATAAGATTAATTGAAGTTTATGCTGATTCATTAAGTTTCTCTGAACATTATACACCTATTACATGGACACCTTATTATGTTGATGATTGGAATCAACCAGGATTAAACAATTATTTTTATATGAATAATTATTTTTATCCTGTTTTCTAAATTATTTATTCTATTTGTGACCCAGTTTGTTTATCTTAAAATCGCTTGCAACCAATCTTTTTAATTGACCACGTAATCCACGCTCTTCTTTCTCTTGTTGTAACCTATAGAAAAAATAATGATTTTTTGTATATTCATATCTAGGACCTCTTGGACCCATTATTCGAATGATTGATTTGTCTTTTGATAATTCAACAAATGTACCTTTTTTCATATTTAATGAATTTTTATTTATGATTCTTAAATCAAATCCTGGTTCTAAATTTAATAGGTCTTCATCTCCTCCAACAAAATCAAAACCGATTAACTCTTTTTTATAAGTCTTCATTATATTTTGCATAATTAAAGCACCGTTATTCTCTGGAACTTCTTCAGGTTTTTTATTATAATATAAGTTGTAATAGTAATTTTTAGATTCAACTCTATTCATTATTATTACTAAAAATAAAAAATATTTTATATTAAATTTATAATACTTCGAAAAATCAAATCAAATCTTAATTTTAAGCCAATATTTTATTGGCTTTCAAATGTTAATTTTAAGACAATATTTTATTGGCTTTCAAATGTTAATTTTAAGACAATATTTTATTGGCTTTCAAATCTTGATTTTAAGACAATATTTTATTGGCTTTCAGATAAGATTTTTCAATCTTGTAATTAAAAACGTTTTTACTTCCGTTTTTGGACTTAATAGTCCCCATTCTGCGCATCTTGTGATCAAATAAGTTGTTGCTTAAGGAGCATCTAAAAAGAACACCATAAACATCATCTCTAATTGCCCTTACAATTGTACAATACTTCTCTTTGTACATTATAGTTGCATATTTAAGAGAACATTCAGAAACTTCAATAAGTTTCCCCATTGGAGTAATGTTGTCGTCTTCTTCTGGTTCAAAAACATTGTTATTTACTTTGTTTAAAAACAATAGTTTTTTATCATTCGTATGAATCGGTTCCATTTCGTCTTCAAATAAATCTTGTTCTTCATCATTTTGAAAATATTCTCTAAATTGTTCAACTAGTTGTTGGATTCTTATTTTTTCAAAAGTCTTTGAATCATCTTGTTCAGAATCGGATAGTTCATCTTCAGAATCATATGTGATTTCCTCTGAACTGTCCCTATTCGATTTAATATTATTATTTATTCCAACATCATTTTGTTTAGAATTATTAATAACACAAACAGGTTGAACAGGTGTTGATAGAAAGGATGTTATTTTAGCACCATTCAAAATTTGACGGGCACAGAAAGTCAACATTCTTTTTTTTTCTTCATCCTGAAAACATTCGAAAATTTCTTCAGAATCATCTTCGATTTCAATTACTTTATGCTTTTTTTTAGCACCACGCTTCTCCATATTGTCAAAATATTGATGACTAGCATCTTTTGGTAAAAGGACAAGACGATTCGTATTTTTCTCATCAGACATAACGATGTCTTTATCAAACAATTTGATTTTTGATTTGTCTTCGTCAAAAGTTTGCTTATGAAGATGACATAATTCACAGTCGTCTTCAGATGATTTTTTACATTGATAATAGGCTTTGTTTTCATCAACAATGTAATAAAGTTTTTTCTCTTTCAAAAGATGATTAAGCGCTTCCTTTTTTGTTTTAAAAGGCACACCCGCAGCACACCTAGTATTGGTCTTTTGCAGAATTGGCTTTTTAGAATCATCCTTTGGAACAGTTTTTTTAGCCTTTTTCTCCTTGGCTAAAGGAATTACTTCAGTTTCTTGAGGAACCTCACTTTTCATTACGGAATATAAATTGAATAAATTGATATGTTATTTTATATTTTTATAATTTTTAAATTCAGAAATTTTATTTTTCAATTTTTCAAAGAAAGGAACCTAGGGTTCCTTTCGAACCTCCTATTTTAATGGGACTGGTTTTAGGGTTTTATAGGACTGATTTTAAGGGGTTTGTAGAACTGGTTTCAAAAATTTTTACAAAACCCTAAAAACCAGTTGAATGGGATTAGGAGGTTCGAAAGGAACCTTTGGTTCCTTTCTTTTATAATGATTTTAGATGTACGTTAAAACAATTTTAAGGAATATCCATTTTTAAATGCTTTATTTAGTTTACATAACTGAATAAAGTGATAAGAAAATAATTTTTGATTGAATCCAATTTCTAAAAAGCTTAGGAATTAGACTAATTTTCAGTTGATTGCATTAATGAAATTTTTACGGATCGTATATTTCATCAAGATATTTAAATCTTTCAGCTTGGAATTCTGAAAAATTATTTTTATGTTTATCAATATCATATTTTACTTTTGAACCAACATAAACTTTTGCATAAACTTCGATTGCACCTGATTTTCCAAGACTTTTTTCAGATCCTGGAAGTTTGAGTTTAGCCATTTTTTCAACGGCTTCTTTTGGTGTATTGTTTTCACAAATGTTGTTGCATTTTTTTGAAAAGGAATTAAATTGTTTTTGACTGTACATCTTTTTTCTAATATTTGGTTGATATTATTGTTTTTTGTTTTATCAATATTGATATTATATACCTAAAATATTTTTCAATTTTTAGTAGAAAGGAACCTAGGGTTCCTTTCGAACCTCCTATTCAGGGGGTAATTCTAGAATGGTTTTAGGTTTTTGTAAAAATGTTTAAAACCAGTTCTGCAAAACCTCCTTAAAACCAGTTCCCCAAAACCCCTATAAACCAGTCTCATGGGAGTAGGAGGTTCGAAAGGAACCTAGGTTCCTTTCACTTGGTGAGGTTTTCAAGGATTTTTTCGTAGTTTGTTTTGTTATTGTACTTGGGTTTTTCGATAATGATTTTTTTAGAAGTGTTTGTATTTTTTTTCTTGGATGATTTACTTATTTTATTTGATTGTATTTTTATTTTTTCACGTTCCATGCACATAGTTAAATGCATAAATTTAATATAATAAACTGGTATTAATTCGTTTGTTTTGAACAATGGATATACTTTATCGAAAAAGGTAAAAGTATATTTGTCAGGGTATTCGTATTTAAGCGGTGAATAGTTATACGAAGTTGGATATATTTTATTAAGTGACTCTACATTTGCTTTGTTGGATGAAAAATAACTACCCGTTTTGAGTTGTACTGTAAAATCAAATTTCCATGCAGAAGAATATTCAATCGTTTCTAAACTTTTATTAGCAACAGACCTAGATTTGTAATAGTAATTTAAAAAATCTTTTATAAAATCCTCTTCGCATACTACTATCATATTTCTTTGTTGTAAAGTAGTATTTGACCTAACCGCTTCACTCATTAATTTACGAAGCATGGACAAACTTGAAGAAAATGAGTATGAACTCGAAACTCCAAATTTTTCTCCTGGAGTAAAATCAACAGCCGGTGCGCTACCTGTAATATTAGCGAAAGATTTATTTAGTTTCATTCCATCCCAGTATTTTTTTGCAATGTTTTTAGGTGGAAATATAGATTTTAATCTTTTAAAACTATCAGATGATGAAACTCCAGTATTCTTACCGAGTCCTGGTAATGGGCATATATTAACTTTATTTGCTACTTGAGAACCAAGTATCATTGCTGATTCTATTGTTCTCAATTGATATGTCGAATAAATACAAGGAATCGTTTCATTTGATTTAATTAATTTTTTGATATATTCATTATTACGGCAATTATGCATTTGTTTAATACCTATCTCTTCAAGATGTGGCATAGATTCTTTTTTCAAATTTCCTTTATAAAATGTTTGATAAAAGGATAATACACTTTTCCCTTCTTTCGAAGATTTTTGTAAGGAATTTACAATATCATTGCAAGACGTTCCCGCACAAACAAGTATTAATTGAATATTATAAGACATATATATAAACTCTTATCATTAACATAGAAAAAAAATATAATTCGTTTTATAAGAAATTTTTCATTTCTGTTTAAAAATATATATATAGATATGCAGTTTAACGAAATCGAAATCTTACAATTAGACCAGGTCGAAGTTTATGTTGAAATAGAAAAACATACGAATGTGAAATACGAATTTAATAAAGAAACTAATAAATTAGAAGTTGATAGAATTCTTCCATATCCATTTTTTTACCCTTATGCTTATGGATTTATTCCAGGAACAAAAGCAAAAGATGAAGATGAATTAGATGCGCTTATTATTTCTGATAGACCAATTAAAAATGATAGAGTTTATAGAGCAACTGTTGTAGGAACACTTGTTATGGAAGATGAAAAAGGTTTAGATGAAAAGATTTTAACTGTTTTTTCAGATGAGAACCCAACAGATTCTATTAATGCAACTATGGAAAATGATATTCGATGGTTTTTCTCAAACTATAAAAACAATACAAAAAGAAAATGGTCGATTATTCACTCTTTTGAAAACAAAGAGAAAGCATTAGAACTAGTTGAAGAATACAGATTACCTGAAAATAAGTTATTCAATAAAAATGATTTGAACCAATAATAGGAATATTTCTTTGATATAAGGAAAAAAAACTAATATAAAATATAAAATATATAAAATATATTAAAAATGCCATTTATTTATTTTTTACGATGTGAAAATGCTTCTGGTTTATATGACTTAGCAAAATTAAATCAGATTACAGAAAAAAAAGCGTTTGTTAGTCCGTTTGTTATTGAAAAGTTTGAAGGAATAATACCAATGGATTTTATAACTATTGATAAATCACTTGATAAAAAAATTGTTAATTACCTTAAAGTTCTTGAGATTGATGATGAATTTTATCAGTACCTATCTTCTTTAAATACTATTTCAGAAAAACCTCTTAAAATGGAAGTAAAACAACAAAAAATAACTGTTAGTGCAGATGGTTCTGAAATGATTTGTATGGATTTTAAAAATTCAATGAAGTTTGCTTTGGAAGATGTATTCGAAAAAGTTGAAGTTATTTAATAGTTATGAAATAATTTTATATTTCAGATTTACTTTTTTTTTTTATTTATTGGAAATATGAGAGATTCTTCCAATGATTTTTTAGCAAAAATATATGTTGTTTTGAAAGAGAAAAAATGGGTTCATTATAAAAAAAACGCAAATACTTTTATAGTTATGTCTAAACCAATTAATGAAGAAAATTCATCATTCGTTCAATGGCTATGGTTTTCATATCTTTTTCCAGAAGATAAAAAAATATTTATTCCAAGACATAGAAAAAAAATTATTTTTCGTTCCATAAATTCTGAACAAAAAATAGAAAAAAATGATATTCCAAATGGTATTGAAAAAATTGTTTTTGAATGTGAATATCATAAAAATTTTGAAGACCATCTTTTTCCATTCTCATTAAAAACACTCGTTTTCGAAAAAAATGTTATAGGTATTTTTTCAGAATTTTCATTACCAATGAATTTAGTCCATTTAGAACTTCCTCCTAATTTTCAACAAAAAATTTTACCTGGATTCTTTCCTCCAACACTTAAGTATCTTCATTTAGGTCATAAATTTTCAAAACCAATCGAATACGGAACTTTTCCTGATTCTCTAGAAACATTAATATTCAGTTATTCATATAATTATCCTTTACACGAAGATATTAATGAAGATATTTTTAAAGAGAAATACGACAAACATTATTTGAAAGAGACAATAACAAACCGAATTAAATCAAATGGAAAAATATTTTATTTACCTGTTCTACCTAAAAACCTTAAAATACTTCATTTTGGAGATTGTTATAATTTGTCGATTCTACCAAATGATTTACCTAATTCTATTGAATACATTAAATTTGGATTTGAGTATAATAGACCATTTGTTTATAGAGATTATGATGATCCTGAAAATGTTGTTTCTATACTACCTTCTAATCTAAAAACACTTGTTTTAGGCAACTCTTTTACTCAATTGATTGGTAAAGAAGCATTTTCAAATTGTAGAGTGCTTGAAAGTATCTCGTTTGGATTTCATTATAATCAGACTTTTTATCAAAATACTTTTCCTGATTCATTGAAGACCTTAGAATTAGGATTTTTATATAAAAGACCTTTTGAAAAAAATGTTTTTCCAATTAGTTTGAATGAATTAGTGATAAAAAGTATTTACAATCAACCGTTTAATGAGTATGTATTTAGTGAAAACTTAGTATCCCTTAATATAAAAACAGATAATTGTATTACTATTGAACCAAATGTTCTGCCAAAATCATTGAGAACATTCGTTTGGGAAAATTATTCTGACAAAGAGATTGATAAAGATGTTATACCTCTTGGTGTAATCAATCTTACATTACGCGGATTTTTTACAAAACAGTTCGGTATAAACTCTATACCACCATCAGTTATGGAACTTTACTTGGGCAAGGCTTATAATAAAGAATTAGTTCAAGGAATTTTACCTAATTCAATCAAAAAATTGGTATTTGAAACAGGAAGTATATATAATTATCAATTTAGAGCAAATGATTTACCAAATTCAATTGAGGTTCTTCACCTACCTGATATGTATGATAAGCCAATCGAAGCACTTGTTTTACCATTTGGTTTGATAGAATGTAAATTTGGATTTAGTTGGAATCAACCTCTTGAAAAAACCATTTTACCTCCATTACTTGAAAAACTTTATTTTGGACAAGAATTTAAACAAAAAATAAATGTATCTGATATCCCAGAATCAGTTTATTTTATTCAGTTCCAAAATATGGATATGGAAGAGAATATAGAGTCATTATCTAAAAAAAATATTTTGATTGAGGTTATACAAGATTTGGATACTTGGGTTGTTTTAAAAGAACAACGGCATTTAATAAATACTGAAGAATGGGGAAAGTTAAAAAAGTCTGTTATGTAATATACAACAAAAACAGTAGGAAAAAAATATTAAAAAAATAGTAAAAATAGTAAAAATAGTAAAAAAAAATAGGGAAATACAAAAGAACTATAAAAAAATTTACCACGTATAAATATAGATTTGAAATGGTTCGTCATAATAAAGGAACATTATCAATGAATCAAAAATTTGTTTCATTACTTAAACAAAAATCATCTTTTATGATGAAAGTTTTTGGAAACCTTTTTTTGCAATTATTTATAATATTTATTATTTGTAATTGGGGAGAAAAACAAGAGTTTGTTAAAAAAGGGAAATATTTTATTTGGATAGTCCTTTTAAGTATCGCGTTAATAATCATAATGGCTTTTGTTCCAATGCCTATGTTTGTAAAATGGATTTTAATGGTATTATTTTCCATTACAATTGGTTTAGAGTTAAGTTATAGAACTATTTTAACTACAAACAAAGATAATATTAAAAAAGCAATAATAATGACAGGTATTGTTTTTGTAGCAATGGTTTTGTTTGGATTTTTTTTAGTTTATTCTGGTTTTAAAATGCCTCCTGGTGTAGGAACTGCTTTATTGATTACACTTATTATCTGTATCATTGTAATATTCTCAATGATGTTTTTTAAGGCTGCACCTAAACATTTTGTATATTTATCTGGATTTATAGTATTCTTGTTTTCATTGTTTATTATTTATGATACTTATTCAATCCTTCAAAAAAATTATGATGATGATTTTATTTCAGCATCTTTGTCTTATTTGTTAGACTTGGTTAATTTGTTCGAAAATTTTTTGGATATATTTGATTTTTCTAATTCTAACAATTTTTCTAATTCAAACTAGTTACAAAAATAATTCTGTATGCTCTAAATAAGAGTATATTTATCTATGAATTCTAATAAATCAAATAGAAATACATTTGATTTAATTATTGTTGGTGGTGGTATATCATCCATTTATCTTGTTTATCTATTATCAAAATCTAAAAGTTGGGTTAATAAAAAAATTTGTGTTCTTGAAAAAGAAAACAACTTCGGTGGTCGTTTAAAAGTCTTCAAAACCAGAAAACAAGGATTTAATTATGAATGGGACGAAGGAGGTGCTAGGTTTAATCAAAACCATCATTTACTTAGAAGCCTAATAAAAGAAGTTGGTTTAAGTAAAAATATTGTTGAAGCAGGTGCTCATATTGATTTTATGCCTACTAATAAAGAATTTTATTCAAAGCATCCGGAGTTGCTTAGATTAGATCCAAATGATTTGATGAATAAAGTTTTAGACTCAATGAAGAAACAAAAGAAAGAAGTGTTGATCAAGACAAATTTTATAGAATATGCATCAAAAGTTTTAACAAAAGAAGAACTACAATATGTTATTGATTCTTTTGGATACTATGCTGAATTAGAAAAAATGAATGCTTATGACTTTTATAGATTAATAAGGTTTGATATGAGCACAAATCATTCGAAGTTCTATGGTCTCACATCTAGATTAGGTTCTGTTGTGAATGCTTTAATTGAAAAAATAAAGTTATCAAAAATGTATAAAAAGAAAAATATTAAGTTTTTCACTAACCAAGAAGTTAAATCAATTGATTACAGTGTGTCAAAAAAGATTTTTACAATAAAATCAAATGGAGACTGTATTTGGAAATCTAAAAAATGTGTTTGTGCAATCCCTCAAAAAGCGCTTAAAGGTCTGAAAATACTTAAACCAATCAAAAAATTATTAGACTCAATTAATTGCATTCCTTTGTGTAGAATCTATTCTATCTATCATGTTCCTAAGAAACAATTAAAAAAAAATAAAAATAAAAAGAACAGTAATGTTTGGTTTGACTTTATGAATGGAAAAGTTTCAACAGATTCTCCGATAAGATTTATTATACCAGTTGATAAAAAAAAAGGTGTTATTATGATTTCTTATTCTGATGACAAATACGCGGATTATTGGCATAAGCAAGAGAAAAAATCAATGAATCATTTAAATTCAAGGATTCAGGCTCTAACACAAAAATGGGTTCCAAAAGGAGTGAAAGTACCTAAACCAATATTTACAAAGGTTTCTTACTGGGACTGTGGAGTTGCTTATTGGAAAAAAAATGTTGATAGCAAGAAACTTTATAAAAAAATATTACATCCATATGATAATATTCCTTTATTTATTTGTGGTGAAAATTATTCTTTACATCAAGCCTGGGCAGAAGGTGCTTTACAAACAGCAAAAGATGTTTATAGAAGATTATAGATTATTTACAACAACTAAAATAATTTATTTTGAATTGTTTCTCATACTGAAAAAATATTCTCTTACCTATCATTAGGTGATTTGCTATAAATGGCTGTAAAAAAGAAAACAACAAAAGTTAATAATTCTAGTACAAATAAAAATAATTCTAGTATGAATAAAAATAATTCTAGTACGAATAAAAATAATTCAAATACAAATAATAATTCTAAAACGAATAAAAACAACAACTCTAATAATTCTTTAAACAATAATTTGATAAAGAAAAAAATAACTTCTAAGAAGGTCCTGAGTAAAGTTAAGACTTCAAAGTTATCGAAACTAAATAATTCTCCTAAAGTTAATAACAAACAACGAACAAACAAATCATCAGAATCATTTGACCAACGTTTAAGTAATTGTATTTCAAAATGTCATTTGTTTGATGATGAGTCCAATAAACAAGCAAGAGTTTCTAAAAACTACGCTTTTTTTAGAACAGAGGATGAATACCAAAATTCTTTTCAAGACATTCTCTCTTTTGAAAAAAATCTTCCGGAAGGTTTGAAAGATGAGATAGACGTTGTTATGTACAACGTTGATAAAGAAGACGGTTTAATGAGTGCTTTTATTGCATTTGATTATTTCAGAGGTAAAAAAGAATTGATTTATCTACCAACAAAAGTTAGTAGTCACGCAACTATTTTAAATTATAGACTGAAAGGAGTTGAATCAAAAATAAAAGGAAGAACAGTTTTCTTAGTAGATTTGTCATTTGGTAAAGCAAACTATGCGTTTTTATCTCAACACGCTAAAAATGTTATTATTGTTGATGACCATCCATTTGTGAATAATGATTTAAAAAAATACAAAAACTTTTATTCATTTATTGGTAATGATAAGCATTGTGCAACAACCTATTCATACAAATTTTTCTTTCCTAAAAAAGATGTTCCATTAGATTATATTTATATTGATGACAGTGATAGAAAACTGATGTTGCCATTTTTGAATAGAGGTGTTCAAAGATATTTAACAACTTACAATAATTTCAAGTTTGTTCATAGCCCATATTTACCTAATTTTACTACAACAGCCGATTTTGAGAAATTACAAGAATTAATTAATGATGTTTCATTTGATTACAAATGTTTGGTAGGAAAATTATACGATGAAGTTTGTAACAATATTAAAATGCAAGTTGCTCAAAATGCTGTAAAGAAAAAGTTTTTAGGTTATACTGTTTATGCTTTGAACTACAATGACCCTGTTTTATATAAAATGGTTAGCAGAGAGATGTTTACGTTGGCAGATAAGAGAGGAGATAAAATAGATTTAGTTGTTCTTTTTGGTTATGAATTTACATCCAATGCTTATAAAGTTTTTGTTTCAGAAAGACACACTGGTAAAAAACCAGAATACGATTTAGACCAAATAGTAAGACAAGTTGGTAAATTTCATCCAAGAGGAGGTAAAGCAACACAATACATAGCAAATTTTTATTATCCTCGTAATAAAACACACGATATATGGGACCTTTTTGATGATGACAAGATAAAAAAAAATTAATCGAAAGAAAACTTGATATTATATGATTTATATCAATTATATATAATTTATACAATAATAATAGTATTCATTCTTTTATATTTCACAACATTCTTCTCTGACGTATATTTAGAGAATAATGAAATTTAGTAAATATATACGCCTTCGAAAATGTCATTCAACAACTTCTATTGTTTTACCAAATTTCCAATATATTTCATTAAACGAATATAATTTAACAAAATGGATGGAAAGAAGGGGTTTTTCTACACCAGATATTGTTTTTTTTGATATTAAAAGAAAACAAAAAGATTGGGCATCTAACTCTCAACTTAATTTTATTGATACTGATATAAAAAATCAGAATGATTCTGAGACAGAATATCAGAATGATTCTGAGACAGAATATCAGAATGATTCTGAGACAGATGATTTTGATTCTGAAGATCAAGATGATTCTAAAAAACAAGTTTCAGAAAAAAGAATAATAGACCTTTTTAGAGATAATCATCCAGTAGTTATTTTCGTTGATGATGAAGAAGAAAATATTTATACAAACAATTGGTTTAATGATTGGGTAAATTGTATAATTAATTGTTTAAAACAATGTTCTGGTATAGTAGATGAACAAAAACCTAAAA
>JACCEC010094340.1_pt1 | contig 13743 bp, 7 predicted proteins | sample 7450121 | NCBI WGS metagenome assembly JACCEC01 (sample SAMN15323455, study PRJNA562643) | freshwater metagenome | isolation source: river surface water | place: USA:Blue River Watershed | collected 2017-08-18 | reverse complement strand
CGGACAATCGTGCGGAATAGCCCCGAGAACTGCGTAGACTCGGCGGTCCACGTCGCGCCGTTATCAGCCGAGATGAGCATGCTGCTTGCACCACCCACCGTACGGAAACGCAGATCACCGTAAGTCATCCCGCGGATGGTGCCGGTGAAAGGAACCGACACTCGGGCCCAAGTCGCCCCATTGTCGGTCGAGCGCACGAGGACTGATGAGGCTCCGTCGTGCCCTCCCGCCACAAACGCGCCCCCACCGCTGCCGGCGACCGCCTCTAGGCTCACGTTCGTACCAGCGTTGACGGTCGCCCACGTCACGCCATCGGCTGAGGTGAAGATCGTCCCGCCGTCACCGGAAAGGACGAAGCGTCCGCCGGCCGCCGTAGCCGCACGCACGGCGGCGGTGGAGCCACCCGGCTTATCGACCGCGGTCCAACCATCGGTTTCGCCGATGAGCGCCGGATTCTTGGCATAGTAGATTTTGTTACCCGCGCCCGCCGTGACGTACCGGCCGCTCACTGGGTCGTAGGCCGCCGCCGCGAGGAAATGTGGGCCGGCAATCTCCACCTTCGACCAAGTACTGCCCGAGGCACCGCCGGAGAGGTTGGAACTGAAGATGAAGCCCTTCCCTGCCCCGGCGGTAGTATTGTCGTTGCCGCCCACCAGCACGAACGTGCCCGCGCCCTGCGCGGCACCGTAGATATTCGTCGAAGTCGGCACCGCGGTGGTGTCCTGCTTCAAGTCCACTCTCGCCCACCCGGTCTCGTGGTTGGTGGAAAGATAGACCTGACCGACCTTGCCGGCCACCAAGGTTCCTGCCGTGCCCGTCGCCGAAGCGAAGAGGTCGCCCGGAAATGTCAGGCCGCCCGTATAGATGTTTTGCCAAGTAGAGCCGTCCGTCGAACGGGCGATGCGTCCCACCGTTCCCACCGCGACGTACTGAGAGCCATCATGAGTTGCCCCGATAAACTGGGGGCCACCAGAGAGGGAGGAAGGGAGGGACCAAGTGAGACCGTCTGATGACTGAACTGCATAGCCGTTAAAAGTGGTCGTGAAGTTCCCTCCGACGACAAGCCAGCCGACGCTCGTCGGCACGATGCGCTGCCAATCCACCGAGGAGGGCAGACCTGTGGTAGGCAAGGTGACCGCCGTCCATGTCGTTCCATCCGTGGAACGCAGGATCTTGGAGGCGCCGGAGATCAGGGTCGTCGTCACCCCGCCCTCCGTCCGCTGGCGGATGTCAAAAAGCGCCGTACCCGCGGCGGGCTGGGTCACCGTCCAGCTGGAGCCGTCAGCGTTGCCCGTGAGTACATGCCCGCCCAAGGAAACCGTCATGAATCCGCTGGCGGTGGCGATGACCCCCTCAAGGGTCGATGTGAAGGATCCCCCGGTAAAGGCGGAGGCCGGCACGCGGGTCCAAGAGGTCCCGTTGGCCGAGGTGAAGATAGCGCCGCCTGACCCCGTCAGCACCCAGATCGAGGCAGAACGCGCCACTCCGTAGAGCGTGACCGACTCACCGACGTTGCCACCGGTCCACGTCAGCCCGTCGGCTGAGGTCAGCACATTACCACTGGTTCCGACCACCACGAACTTCGAGTCGAGATAGGCGACGTTCGTGAAGAGCGCAGGCGTCTGCTGTGCCTGCGGCGTCCAGGAAGATCCGTCCGTGGAGGTCAGGATCGTGCCGGCACGGCCTACCGCCACGAAGCGGCCGTTACCGTGGGCCACCGCCCAAAGATCGTTGCCGGTTGTCGTCGGGTTGCGCCAGGTCCAGACATTGGGCTTCGCCAGCCGAAGGGCCGCGGACACGGAAGTGACGGTCGACGTCCCGTCGGTGACTGAAACGCTGTAGTCGGCGACGTCGGCCGAACCCACCGACGGGACATAGAGCGAGGAGCTGTTCGTTCCCACGGTCGTCGTGACGCCTCCCGAAAGGCGTCTCCACGTATAGGAATACGAGCTACCGGCAGCGCCGCCACCGACTGAGACCGAGAAAGAAAGGGCTTGGCCGGCGAAGACGACGTTGTGCGTGGGATGCGTTACAATCGTCAGAGGAATGGTGTAGGAAAACTCGGAGCTGGGACCCGCAGGCGTGGTCACGACCACCGCGCCACTTTTCGCCGTAGTGGGGATCGTCGCCGAAATCGTGCCGGCCGTGGAGTCATGGGAGAACTTGGTCGACGCCACCCCGCCAAACGAGACCGCCGAAACGCCCGACAAATTCGAACCAGAGATGGTGACCGCCGTTCCGGGCGCTGCGTTCGCGGGAGTGATCGAGGTGATGCCGGGAGTTTGCCCAAAGCAGAAGGCGGTCGAGACTAGGAGAATGAGCAGGAGTCGAAGCGAGTTCATGGCTAAGGGTACCGTAAGATGGGCTGAGGATGTTTGCGCTGGAATGGGAGAAAGAGGATTGGAAAATGGGGGGTTGTACCAGCAGACACGTGGGCAATATTTTACGCGAGGGCAATTCTCCGCGACCACCAGATGAGGCACGTCAGGACTATGGGGACATGACAAATGTCCCAGGGAGCGAAGCGGAACTCGCTGCAATTCAGCAATCGGTCGGCCTTTCGGACCACACGGAGGTGCCGGGCCTTCGCATGGCACGCGGCCAACGGAGCCGATGGCTAAACCGTAACGTTCGGGGTGCCGGATCGGTTTGCTCATCACGCGACGCGACGGCCCGCCCGATGCAATCCATTCCCAATCCCGAGGCTTGAAACCGCCACGACGCGTCCCGCACCTTCTGCGCGCACCGTGCCGGTTTCCGGCTCACTCCCCCACCTCGAACCATGCATCGTATCCTCGCCCTCCTGCTCGCGCTCGCCGCATCGCTCCACGCCCAGTCCGCCCGTACGGGCGTCGTGACCGGCCAGATCATCAACCAGAACACCGGCGACGTGCTCTCCAGCGCGTTTGTCGGCGCCGCCGGCACGTCGGTCACGGTCACGACCGACAACAACGGCATGTACCGCATCGTGCTGCCCGAGGGCCCGCAGACCCTGATCATCACCTACTCCGGTCTCGATGAGCAGCGAGTCGGCGTGAACGTCCCCGCCGGCGACGAGCTCCGCCGCGACGTCACGATGACCTCGACCCTCTACAAGATGGAGAAGTTCGTGGTGAAGACGATCCGCGAGGGACAGGCCGCCGCCATCAACGAAGAGCGCTCGGCCGCCAACGTGAAGACCGTCGCCGCGATCGACGCCTTCGGCAACCCGGGCGCCGCGGTCGGCGAGCTCATCATGCGCCTCGCCGGTGTGGCGGTCGACGGCTCGGGCGGTAAGGTCGATGCCATCTACGTGCGCGGGATGACGCAGGACTTCTCCTCCCTGCTGATGGACGGTAACCAGATCGCCGTCTCCGGCGGCTCCTCGGTGAGCCTAGGCAACGTCTACTTCGGCCAGGTGAGCTCCGGCAGCGTGGCCTCGCTCGAGGTCATCAAGGCGCCGACTCCCGACATGGATGGCAACGCCATCTCCGGTTACCTGAACCTGCGCACCAAGCGCGCGTTTGACCGCGCCCCCGGCCGCATGATCACGCTCACGACCGGCTACACCTACATCAAGGACTACCAGCACAGCAGCGTGCCGTTCAGCACGCCGCTCGAGCCCTCCCTGATCGACGTGAACTATTCCGACGTGCTGAGCGTGTTCGGCGGCAAGAACAACCTCGGGGTGAGCGCCACCTTCAACCGCACCATCACCAACAACGTGATCAACGAGATCGGCCACCGCACGGCGGCCGGCAACAGCGACGCGTACTGGGTGCCGCCGGAGCTCTCGCGGGCGTCGGCGAGCGAGCCGCTGCTGCGCGCGGCGGGCGCGGGCCAGTGGGGCAACCTCGGCACGCAGACCCCTTCGTACAACACGGCGCTCTCGCTCGACTACAAGATCAGCGACCAGTCCTCAGTGTACTTCAAGAACACCATCAACCTCATCCAGCGCCGCAGCGGTTCCAACAACTCCTACTTCCGCTGGCTGGCCACCGCGCCCCGCGCCGCCTCGAGCTTCAAGCCCGGCTCCACCTTCAACGTGGTGAGCATCGCGGACGGCGCCGGCCAGATCGACACGCAGTCCGTGCTCTACCTGCGCGAGACCCGCGCCTCCACCTGGGCCGCCGGCTGGGAGACCAAGCTCTGGGGCGGTAGCGGCCTGCTGAAGGTCGACGCCAACTACTCCAAGAACATGACCCACTACCCGAAGCTGCACCAACTGGGTGCCCGGCTCCGGGGCGTGTCGTGGGTCCTCGACCGCGAGGACGGCGGCCTGATGCCGCGCGTGACCCAGACCGGCGGCCCGGACTGGAGCAACCCGGCCAACTACATCATGCGGCCCGACGCGCAGCTGATCAACTACCAGGCCCCGGCGGAGCGCAGCGGCGCCAACCTCGACCTGCAGCGGACGTTCGCGACGCGTTATCCGATCACGCTCAAGACCGGCCTCAAGCAGGCGAACTTCAAGCAGCAGCAGCTCCGCGACCTCTCGTACCACACCTACAACGGCCGGCCCACGACGCCGGAGAACGGCGGCATCACGCCTTTCCTGGGCTACAACATGCTCGTCTCCGAGGGCAAATACGGCCCCTTCCCCTTCGTGCAGCTGGCCGAAACCGGCGAACCCGGCGACCCCTTCGCCAACCGCGCCAACTGGACGCAGACGCCCGTCGACGTCTGGAACACCGTTTACCAGTCACTGGCCAACGACGCCGCCTTCGACAACACGGTGAACGCCGCCTACGTGATGGGCGACGCCCGCTTCGGCCGCCTCCGCGTGCTGACGGGCCTGCGCTGGGAGGAGACCCGCTCCAGCGGCTCCAACTACATCCGCGTCTCCAACGCCAACAACAACGCCAACGCCACCCTGTCGGCGGAGCAGAACGCCGCGCGCGCCCGGGATAACTTCCGCAAGTGGACGACCCAGGGCACGAAGTACGACCATGTCTTCCCCGGCCTGCACTTCGTCTACCAGCTCACGCCCAACACGCAGGTGCGCTCGAGCTACAACGCCACGATCACGCGTCCGAGTCCGACCAACCTGCTGCCGGCGATCGTGCCCAACGAGCTCAGCCAGACTCTCTCCTCCGGCAACCCGGCGCTGAAGCCCTACACCTCCGACAATTACGAGCTCTCCTTCTCGCACTTCCTCGGCGGCATCGGCCAGATCTCGGCGGGCGGCTTCTACAAGGACATCAGCAATTACTTCCGCTCGATCCGCTCCGTCGTGCCCGAGGGCCCCAACAACGGCTACGCCGGCGACTACGCGGGCTGGCAGGTCTCGCGCAACGAGAACGTCGGCAGCGCCTGGATCAAGGGCCTCGAGTTCAACTACACCCAGCAGTACACCATGCTGCCGGGCGTCTGGCGCGGCCTCGGCTTCTTCGCCAACTACACGTACCTCGACACCTACGGCGACTACGGCGCGGCGACCGGCAGCACTAGCCGGCTCCCGCTGCTCACCCCGCACACGTTCAACACGGGCCTCTCCTTCATCCACAGCGGCTTCGTCGTGCGCCTGATGGGCAACTACCGCGGCGAATTCTTCCGCTCGACGGTCGCCGGCCTGCCGACCCGCGCCGCGGAGTACCCCACCTACCAGCACAGCCGCACGCTCATCGACCTGAAGATCCAGTACACCTTCAGCCCCCGCTACGTGCTCAACGTCGACCTCTACAACCTGACCAACGACTACACGAACAACGATTACGTGCACGTGTACAACCGCGAGCTGTTCACCTATGCCGCCGGCTCCGGCTCCGCCCTGCGCCTCGGCCTGACCGGCCGCTTCTGAAAAGGCCAGGCTCCGGAGTTGAAGAGATGGCGTTGACGTCAGGTCGCGCCATCGCCGCCGCCGGGGGATGCGCTTACTGGAGACCGCGCCATTCCCCGATCAGAAACCCGGTTCCCTACTTTCCGGCGTCGCAGACCGGACAGGCCGACCTGCGCACGTTCGCGATTTTCCAGTGAAAGTCGCGGAACTCCCCTCGTTTGACGGCAAGCGGGGCTGTCACATCCTCGGAGTATGATCTCCGCACGCTCGCGATCCTTGGGTAACGCCTTCCTTCCGCTTTTCGTGGCGGCGACGGTGATGGTCGTGAAACCTTCGATGGAGGCGGCCTCTGCGCCGGCGAGGGCCCGCCAGGGAATGGTGGTCACGCAGGACGAGATCGGCTCGAAGGTGGGCTTCGAGGTCATCCGCGCGGGTGGAAACGCCATCGACGCCGCCGTCGCCACGGCCTTCGCCCTCGCTGTCACGCATCCCACCGCCGGCAACATCGGCGGCGGCGGCTTCATCGTCTACCGGCGGGCCGACGGCGAGACGGCGGCTTACGACTTCCGCGAGAAAGCCCCGGCCTCGGCTTCGCCCAAGATGTGGCTCAAGGACGGCAAGTACGACGCCGAGTTGCACCACTTCAGCCATCGCGCGGTCGGCGTGCCTGGAACCGTGGCCGGCCTGCACCTCGCGTGGAAGGACCACGGTTCACGCCCTTGGAAGGAATTGCTACAGCCGGCGATCCGCCTGGCCCGCGAGGGCTTCGAGGTTTCCCACGGGCTGGCGCGTTCCCTCGAGGCGATGATCCCGCATTTCCGGAAGTACCCGGCCTCACTCGCCCAGTTCTCCAAGGCCGGCGCGCCCTACGCGCCGGGAGACATCCTGCGCCAACCCGACCTCGCGCGGAGCCTCGAGCGGATCGCCGACCAAGGTCCGGCGGGGTTCTACGAGGGCGAGACCGCCCGCCTCATCGCCCAGGAGATGGCCGCCAACAACGGCCTCATCACGTTGGATGACCTGAAGGCCTACACCGCCAAGCGCCGCACGCCACTCACCGGCACCTACCGCGGATACGGGGTCATCGCCATGCCACCACCGAGTTCCGGCGGCATCGCCGTGATCCAGATCCTGAACACCTTGGAAGGCTACGACCTCGCGGCCGCCGGCCCCGGTTCCGCCCGGAACGCCCACCTTATGTCCGAGGCCATGCGCCGCGCCTTCGCCGACCGCGCGCGGCACGTCGGCGACCCCGACTTCAACCCCGACCTGCCCGTCGCCCGCCTCATCTCAAAGGAACACGCCGCTGCGCTCCGCCGCACGATCAACCCGGCGCGCGCCTCGCGTTCCTCGCCGGAGAGCTTTGAGTGGTCTTACGAGTCGCAGGAAACGACGCACTTCTCGGTGGTCGACGCCCAGCGCAACGCCGTCGCCCTCACCTACACCCTCGAGTACGGTTACGGATCGCGGATCGTCGTCCCTGGCGCCGGCTTCCTCCTCAACAACGAGATGGGCGACTTCAACGCGGCCCCCGGCCTCACCGACGACAAGGGTCTGATCGGCACGACGCCCAACCTTGCCCAGCCCGGGAAGCGCATGCTGTCGAGCATGTCACCCACCCTCCTGACCAAGGATGGGCAACTCTTCATGGTCACCGGCGCGATGGGCGGGCGTACGATCATCAACACCGTCGTGAACACGATCGTGAACGTCGTTGACCACGGCATGAACGCGCAGGAGGCGGTCGATGCGCCCCGCCTCCACCACCAGTGGCTGCCGGACCGGATCCAGGTGGAGCGGAACGTGTTTTCGCCGGACTCCCTCGCGATGCTGCGCACGATGGGGCACACGATCCTCGAGGTGAACAGTCAGGGCGTCGCTGAAGTGATCGTGCTGAACGCGAAGGAAGGACTGCTCGAAGGCGGCGTCGACCGCCGCGTACCCGACGGATTCGCCGCAGGACGCTGAAGGCTGCGGCCTGAGGTCGCGCTTCCCGCGTGCGCGCGTGGATGCCGTGACTGAAGCTGGCGTGGGAGCGGCCCGCCGGGGACGGAGGGCCCTACCTTCGCTTTCATGGGAAGGGCAGGCAGTCCTCAGCCGACCGCCTCACCCGTCACTATTTCCGCGGCGGCGACTTCGCGCCGACACCAGGCTTGTCGACCAGCAACCTGGCCTGCGCTTCGACGGAGCCGGGGTTGAATGGCGGAAAGAGCACGAGCAGGGCGCGTTCGTCGCGACCGAGGGCAGACGTACCAGCGTAAGATTGCAGCGCGCGTCCTTTGAAGGTCGTCGTCAGCCGCACTGTCACCGATCGACCCGCAGGCAGCGGCGCGCTCAATCCCGGCCCCGGAGTCACAGCTCGGTCGTTCACGGTTCCAGTGAGCGCGAGCCCGCTGAGGTTCAGGATGGTCAAGGTTCCGGCCGGATGCCGCGCGAAAGAGTCCTCCACGACCGTGACCTGCGAACGGCCGACCCCGGCCGATCTCTCAGCACCGACGGAAAACACCAGCAGGACATCACCTGCCCCGGGCGGCACCGTCACCTCGGCGATCACGGCGTTCGTCTCCGGGTCGACGAACCGCATCGGCATGGGCCCGCGATACTCATAACGCGGCGACCGCGCGGTGGGATAAAACCGTACCTTCTGCGGCGCAGCGCCGGCCTTCGGCGTGAACGCCACGTCGCCCGGAGGGCGCAGCCCGAAGACCGTGAATCGCACCACCTGCCCCGCCACCGGCGCCGCCGCGTGCGCATCGATGCCGCCGACCCAAGCGAAGAGCAGCGCTGCGAGGGCTATCCGGCGCACGCCACCCCACATCGGCCTCAACCTCGCTTCCATGGCGCGCACACTTCCGCCGCTCAAATATCTGCCCGCGTGAGCCAGCGGAACGAAATGACCTTGAAGCGCCGTCCCCCGGTGCGGTTGACCTCGCTCGTGAGGTCGGCCGGCAGGACTTCCGGTGCATCGGCCGCGTCGAGGTACTCCGGCACCCGCTGCACGACGGCCTCGCACCACGCCCGGCCCTCCGAGGCGTTGGTGGCCGGGTTGATCGCCTCGCCGTAGGTGCGGACGAGGAAGGTATCGGACCGCGGCGTGAGCACCGGCGCCAGCGCCGTGAGGATGTCGGCCTGTGTGAGCCACTGGGAATTCATCTGCACCGCCGGAAATTCGGTGGGCGAAGTCCCGAATTCAGCGACCGCGCCGTTGATGCCGGCATCCTCGATGGCAGCCTCGAGTAAGCTACGATCGAAACCCTGGACGCCACCCGCGAAAAGGATGGCCGGCGAAAGGAACTCCTCCATCGACCGGAAGGGCCCGCTCTCCGCGTGCTTCTTTCGCACGCCGGCGACGATCTGTGCGGCGAGACTTCCCACCTGCGCCGCCGTGAGGGTCCGCATGCCGCGGCGGAAGAGGTGGTTCGCCGCGAAGGGATAATTGTCGGTGGCGGGAAGCTGGTAGGTTTCCTGCGCCGACTGGGAGAAGCGGAAAAACTGCGCGTCAGACGACTGCACCGTGAGCTTCTGGGTGTCGGACGCGGTGCCGGTGGAGCCGGAGAGGTTCAAGTAGCTGAAGGACTGCGGCGACGGGAAGCGCACCCCGCGCAGCACGGCGGCCCAGGCGGCGGCGTTGACCGAGTTCACGTTGAAGGCGCCGGCCTGCATGAGGAAACGGGAGGAACGCGCCTCGGGTACGGCGCGCAGGTCATCGACCGCCGGCTTGCGCAGCACCCGGTGCAGCGGGTTGGGCATGATGAGGTCACCCACGGCGTTCTTCGCGGGCGTCACTCCTTCCATAAGGCCTGAGACAAAAAAGCGGTCGAACAACTCGGCGGTGCGGAATCCCGCGACCTCATGGGTGGCGCCCCAGGGATTGCCGATCATGAACGGCCGCTGGCCGGGCTGGCGGAAGTGCTGCAGCATGCCGAGGGATAGGACCGGGGCGCGCGGCAACTCGAACAACGGAGTATCCTTCTCGTAGGACTTGTTGGAACCGTGCTCGCGGTCGATCAGCCGCTCCTCGTCGCGGATCGTCGTGTAATTCACGTAGACCGCGGGATCGTTGCCGTCGGGGGGAACCACGTAACATTCGGCCGGGATCGAACGCCGCCGCACGTCGCGACCCGTCGTCATGAGCCAAGTCCCCGGCGCGTCGGGCCTGTCCTTGCTCTCCGCCAAGCGGAACACGTAGCTGAACTGATAGCCGGAGTCGCCGGCGGGCTGCGGCGTGGTCGTGAAGCTTTGCACGAAGGAGGGCGACGTGAGGCTGCTGAGCCGCACCGGCTGCACGTTGCCGTCCGCGTCCCGGCGCATGACGTACAGGTCGATCCGGAGGTTCTCCTCACCCTCGACTTCCAGCCGGCAAGCCTCGCTGCCGTCCACCTCCGCGAGGCCGAGCGGACGAATCACCCCGTCGCCGCCGTCGTTGAGCGTCTGAGAATAAAAGAACGACGGGAACCCCTCCACCGGTACCTCCTCGGGCTTGCTGGTGTCCTCCGTGGAACGCCACGAATAGACGCGACCGGGCAACCACGACTGCCGGTCGGGATCGGCGGCCTCGTTCGGCGTCCAAGGCAGGTTGATGCGCATCGGACTGCCGAAGGCGCTGCCCAGGGAGAAAGAGCCCAGGGGCCTCGCCCGCTCCGGGTCGTCCGAAACGGTGCTAACCCGGATGTTCGACGGCAGACCGCTCACCTCGATGCGCAAATCCTCGGGAACAAGAGCCGACGTGTAAGGATTCCACAGCGAGACCATCCAGCGGGCGCGCACCTCGAGCGGTTGATTGCCCTCGCTGCCCGCCGCGGTGCGTACGTTGAACGTGATCAGGAAATAATTCACCACCGGCGCGACCTGGTGGGAACCACCGTCGGACATGACGTGCGGCGTCATCACGTGCCGGCGCCGCACCGGATCGCTGCCGTAGACCGGCGAAATCGACGGCGGCAGTCCGCTGTCCGGCGCCGGCGCGGCAGGATCCTCGGTGTAGGCCCGAAAATTCATCCACGCCGCAAAGGCGTCGCCAAGCAGCGTTGGCGCGAGCGAAAGGTCCCGCTTGAGGCCGCCGCGGCGGGTATCGGCGAGGACGGCGAGGTTGTTGGGCGACCAGGCATGGAAGTAGGTCTGCGCGGTCGTAAGGCCGAGTTGGGAGCCACCGCTATTTCTCAGGAACGCGACCTGCGCGTGCTGAAGGATCTTTTCCCCCGCGACGAGCGTCGCGTTGTTGTTGTCACGAGGCTCGAAGACCGCCGCACCCGCGGTCGTCGCGGCCCCGGCACCGGCCGTCACCTGCTGGCGGATACGCGCACGGAGGTCGGCCGAGTCATAGGGGGCGTAGGTCGCGGCCGTCGAGGTGTCTGGCACGGCGACCGGAGCCTTCACGCCCTGGTCGCCCACCCACCACGCGTAACGGCCGACCGTCGTGGCGGCGCCGCCCGAACCGGGCGCGCCCGGCACCGTGACCGGAACGAGGCGGGCCATGACATCGTTGTTCACCCGGGTCGTGTTGGTGCCCACCAAGGCGACCGCGTTGTTGACGTTCATCCCGGCGCCTGGAGCGACCGCGCGGGGTTGAAGCTCGCCGGAGGAGTTGCGGAGCTCGTTGCCGCTGGCCAGCCACGCGAGCGGCGTGAGCGGATCGCCGTCATCGTCCCCGGCGGGATCCGCGGCCCAGACGCCCGTGTAGCGCGCGGTCGATCCGGAGGCGCTCGCCTCGGCGGTGGCGGTCACCCGTGCGTCCGGCCCGGCGTGGCGCTGGAGCTGGGCGACGGCGAGGTTGAGCGCGAGAAGCGCGTGCTCGCGGGCCTGGGCCTGGCGCTGGGTGTTGCCGGCGGCGGCGGTCTCGATCCGCGTGTACGACGCGAGACCCACGAGGAGGAGGACGATGAACGCGAGCAGCGTGACGACGATGAGCAGCGCGAACCCGCCCCGGGGACCGCGGGACCGGGGCATGGAAGGGGCTGCGGGGCGCGCGCTCACAACGGTTCGGCGTTGATGACCACCCGCCGCGTGTAGACGCGCGAGTTCTCCTCGGCGACGCCCCACCACCACTGCTGCGCGTTATTGTTGTACTTCTGGGGCACGGCCAGCGCGGGAGTCTGGATCTTCTCAAGGTTGGCGATCTCCTCGACGCCGGTGTCGGTGAGCACGCGCACCATGACGTCGACGACGTCGGGGAACAGCAGGCGCGGGTTGTACCCGGCGGCGGACGCGGGGGTGTTGGAGGGCAATTGGGACCGCAGCGGCTGCGGCGAATTGGTGAGCGCGCCGGTCGTGGTGGCCGGGAAGATGAGGCGCAGGCCGCCGGGCGCAGTGGCGTCGCGCACGTAGGCGCGGATGCCGAAGTCGATGACGTTGTCGCCGAAGACCATGTCGAGCGTGCGCACCGAGCCCGGCACCTGCACGCTGCGTGGGTCGCCCAGCACGGCGCCGGTGTTCGTCGACGACGAACTGGTCGTGTAGGCCGCGGCCGCGATGTTGTAGCCAGACTCCAGCACACCAGGCCGCGACGTCGCGCTGGTGCCATTGGCGCCGGGACGGACCTCGGAACGATGCAGGAGGTAGCCGGTGCCGGTGTTGACCGGGTTGGTGGCGGTGTACCGCCGGATGATCTGATAGGAGACCGCGACGGGGCCCGACGGCGTCGTCACGGCGCCGGCGGTGTTGGTGACCGGTCGGCCGCTCGTGAAGAACCGGAGCCAGGCCCCAGCGGTGCCGAAGCGTGACTGGGCGAGGCCCGGGGTGGTAAGGTTGAGGGAAATCCCCCCGACGGGCTTGGGATTACGCGGGGCGACAATCCACATGCCGGTGGCGCCGCCGCTGGCTCCGTTGAGGATATCGGCCGCGAACCACGGGTTGCCGTCGTCGCGGAAGATCGCGCCCTGCAGGTCGAGCTGGATCTGGTCGAGGATCAGCCGCGCCTGCGCGTCGGTGCCGAGCCGCGTCGAGGAACGCGACCACGACGTGGAGACCGAGGCGACAATGGCCGCGATGAAACCCGCGATGAGCGCGGTGATGCCGGCCGCGACGAGGACCTCGACGAGCGTGAAGCCGGCGGCGCGGCGGAGGCTGGCGGGAAGTCGCTTCACCGCGTGATCGCTCCCGAAAAGTAGATCACACCTTTGCGCCCGTGATCGAACGGCACGGCGCCACCGGAGGTGTTCTGCGCGCCCGGAACCGCGGTCCCCGGCGCGGTCTGGACGAACGCCGGCCACCGTACGCGCAGCGTGTACGCGACGTGGAGCTCGGGCGTCACCGTCCCCGTTGCCGGATCCGCCACGGGCTTCGGGGAGAGCGCGTCGCTGCGGATGAGGTCGATCTCGAAGAACTTGTCGGCATCGAGCAGCCGCGCGCCCGTCGAATCGTACCATTGGCGGCGGTTCGGGGCGGCGTCGTACACCCCGACCTCGCCGTCGCGCCGGCCGAACATGACGCCCGGGTAACGCGCACCGTCGTTGGGGTTGTAGGCGCCGTCGGCGTCCTTCCGGGCGACGAACGAGGCGTCCTGCACAAGGGATGCCGCCTGCTCGAAGGGCAGCTGACGGAGGCGGGAGCGGACGGCGTCGGCCACGCGCGCGGCGGCGTCGGTGTCCCCCACGGCCGCGACCGATTTGGTGAGCGGTCCGTAGAGCCCGAGCACGGAGATCATGCCGACGGCGAAGATGACGACGGCGGCGATGACCTCGATCAGCGAGAAGCCCCAGCGGCGCGCGGGATGAGACGGTTGGGCAGGCTCGCGCATGGTCAGAAGCCCGTCGCGGAGTTGACCAGCGAGACCGACCCCGTCCGGCGGACGAACAGCCCGCGCACGCTGTTGGCGTTGTTGAAGCGCGGGAGGGCGTTGATGCCGAGCACCGCGGTGGTGAGCGCCACCTTGGTCGGGTTGCCCGTGGTGTTGGAGACGACGGTCCCGTCGGGCGCGAACTCGAGGAAGTGGATGCGGCCGTTCTGGCCCTGGCGGCCGAAGAACTGGAGCGCCGCGGTGGCGTTGG
>JACCEC011266133.1_pt1 | contig 13745 bp, 26 predicted proteins | sample 7450121 | NCBI WGS metagenome assembly JACCEC01 (sample SAMN15323455, study PRJNA562643) | freshwater metagenome | isolation source: river surface water | place: USA:Blue River Watershed | collected 2017-08-18 | reverse complement strand
TACTCCAGCAAGTGACGCCGTTGTGTGGGCATGAGTGCGAATTGCTGACACTATCGTCCCAACGCAAGGTGTGGGTGATTTTTAGAACTCGTGGCATTGGCATGATCATGTCATTCTTGCCGCGGCCAAGTTTCTTGCCAACATTTTGCCAATCGTAAGGGTCGCCCAGGGCGGCTTCGGCCCAGAATAGATGTTGGTTGTCTATGACCATTTGGCACCAGTCATCAATGCTTTGCTCACGCTCATACAGTTCAGCCCAAGCCGCATCCTTCTCTGCTTCTGCAATGGTCAGTTTCTTTTGAGCCAGACGATGGCGTGCGAGCTTGCGTAGGTGGGCTTGATACTTTGACTTGTCTTCAAAGATCTTACCATCTGTGACAGATTTGTATGCTGTAATAATCATCGCTTTTTAAGACCCAACAGGATCTTGTCCTCATCAGTTAGTTTGGCCATGGCACGGGCTTTGGCTTCTTTGCGCTCTTGCTTGATTCGTTCGGCTTCACGTGCCTTACGGTCCGCTTCTTGGTGTTGTTGCCACCACTCACGAACTTCGTCATCTTTGAGCAACAAGAAGTCTTCCTTGCCCATGGCTTCAAGAGCGGTCAGTGCTTTGCAAGCAATACGAGCCAGTTTGTCAGCCTGAGCCTTCAGTCGCTTTTCGTTGGCATCACTGCGGCTTGAAACATAGTCATCACTGTAATAATCTCTGCAGGGCATATCATGCCTCCAATTCTTCCTCTTCGTCCCAGTCGTAGCCACCAGCAGTTTCAATCTGCACGTGGCCAAAGGTCAGCATGCCTTGGTCGTTGCTGACTTCAAAAGGTTGATCAAATTCTACAAACGCACCTAGTTCAGCAAGAAACTCAGGTGTGTATTCCGTATCGCGGATGTCTTCCACACGGATGCAACCAATCGATCCAGAGTCCACTGAGTGGCTGGTGTTGATGCTTGAACGGTATTCACCATCGCCATAGGCTGTGGCAAAACTGGCAAAGCGTCGACCGTCGGCCAGTGTGAACTCACCTTCCACACCTTTAGGTGGATGGTTGGCAGGGAAGAACAAGTCACAGACTTCACGCCATTCGGGGTGCATAACATAGCACAGATCACCAATGTAATATTTTCCTGCGGGCATGGTCATATCAAACTCCTTGAAGTGCTTTTTGTGCCTTGCGATCGGCGTTGAACTTGGCGATTAGAATCCTGCGTTCCAGATAGTCTGCGAATGTGCCTGCGTTCATACCTTCGGCACTCATTTCACAGGCTATTTCACAGTAGGCATCGTAGGCATCGTAGCGATCAGCGTCGCTGACAATGCCCAAGGTATTCATCAGTCGGGTTTGTTTTGCGTTAAACATTTTTATTCCTTAGATCAAATCAACTTGAACAGCACGGCCAGCAAAGTTGCCGCACACACCAACAACGGCATCTCCGCCTTCACGGAGTCGTTGTATCTCGGCCAGTGCGGCGATGGTAGCATTGTAACTACCGGTGTCGGCAAACTGTCCACGCACGACTTTGCCGTAGGTAGTGTAGATACCTACATTGCCTTGCATGACACGGATTTTTTGGCTACGGGCGAACTTGAGTTTCATTTGGGGCTCCTAATTTCTTACTATGTACATATTATAGCAAAATGGGAATATTCGGTCAACCAAAAGAAAACCCGCACACAACGGCGGGTTTCAGGGTTACAAAATGTAATACTCAAGTATTACCTTAAATATCGCCCTTGAGTGTATGCCAAACCTTGGGATCACAGCCTAGATAGATGTGATATTTTAGATTGTTGCGCCAGCGAGTAAACTGATTGATTCTGCGTTCAATAAAGTTGAACATTGAGTCGCGGAACCAAAATGGATTAACAATGGCAATGATCAAGGCCACTGCCAGCGGTGCAATCATAATGGCCACTGTGGCATAATGAAACGCCATGGCACGATAAAAGCGACCGCCTTCGGGCGTGAGTGTAATTTCTTTGTTCATGTTAGTCCATTAGGTCGTAAAGTCGTTCGGTCCAGTAACCTTCGTAGGCCTGGCATTGCTCTGCTATTTTACCCACTTCTGCACTTTTTTGCAAGTAGGTTCGAGCATTCTTAGCGGCTTGCAGTTGCTCTATAATGCGATCAATGTCTTGATCCATTCGGTCATCCAGCGAGGTGCGAAAAAATTTAGCCATTTTATTCTCCTTTGATACGAACGTCTGTGTTCAGTGCAGGCATGTACTCACGGATGAGTTCACGCTCTAATTTGTGGGCCGCATCCTTGCCACGCACCACGTCGATGATAGCATAGTTAACAGCCGATTCGCCTGCGGCACGAATTGCTTCGTACAGGTTCCAGCTCTTGTCTTCAGTGCGGCTACGATAGATATGCTTGTTGATACGGCTACGCAGGCTCATGTTGATGGTACGCTGAGTCTTTGCAGTGATGCCGATGTAGTACTCCAGTCCAATTTGGATGAAGTAAACAATGTGGGTACGATCCGAACGCTTTTTTCTTAACATGTATATATTATAGCAAATCGGGCATTTTTGGTCAACCAAAAAGTAGTACTACAAAAGTACTACTTTTTCAGGGTTACAAAAGTACTACTTTATGCTACTTTTTCGTAACTAGCACGGAAGTAGCAGTCGGGATCGCCACTTGCATATTCCCGACAAAAATGCTGGGCTTCTTCTTCAGTAGTAAAGTAGTAAGTTCCCATGTCACGCTGACCATAGCCCCTCTCATACTCTGTACATGTGACTTTATACAGTGGACCGACTTGGAATACTTGTGCCATCTTGGGCTCCTTTCTTCTGGGTTACTGGGATGGTGTAGTTATAGTATAACCGATCTGGGTTTTTTGGTCAACCGTTTCAATACCGTTGTAAACTTGCCACAAAACGCTTGACATCTTGATACAGGGCATACATGGTTGCTTCCTTGCCGCTGAAGAAACAAATGCGGGATTCTTTGCCTATGTTGAGATAGTAAGGTGCGGCAAGTTTGCGATCCAATGCAAGTAGCAGGCTCGGGCTTGGTACAAGTTTGGGAACATCAAACTCCCAGTGTTCTATGTCATATTGTTTTAGAGCCCGAAACCCGTCTGAAGTCAGTCGCCAACCACTGCGGGGGTTCTGCCACCAATATTCCATGGCATCGGCCACAGTCCATATGTCAGACTCGGCGGTTATGACTTTTACAAATTGGAGTTTATCGGACATCGGGGTATATTTGCGCCCCCTGCGTCAACAGCACCACAGTAAACTTGTCAGTCCGGAATTGTGTGTTGAGTTTACGTGCTAGATTTTTGGCATGCCCAGGATTGGAGAACGATACCTTTTTGTACTTGGGTCCAGGATACTGTGTGAGCATGTTAGACGTTTTGAGGTTAATAGGCTTTGAGTCGTAGAACACTGCCCATACACCTTCAGAAGCCAACACTTGCTCCGTTTTGTAGGTTTGTTTGTCTGTGTGCTCGATCAGCACATTTGGCTTTGGTCTACTCATAGTAATCTCCGTAGTTTATTTATCTCAATAACTACGTACTTTTGAAACTACCTCCGCTCATTTCTACCACAATAGTTTGTTCTTGTGCGGGCTTTAGATTACGCATGCCTTCCAAAGTCAGTAGAAGTTTGGTGATGTCACTGTGTAGGTCTTTGGCATCACGCAGGCTCATTGTGAGATCACGCTGGCCACGGCTTTCTGCGGCTTTGATTGCATCAACAAAGCGATTAATGTGCAAGCTCATATAATGTATTCCTGTTTTAATAAATCAGACTGTTGACTGGTTAACTTCACAGTCAATGCAATACGGTCACTGGTCTGATTACGAGTTCCATGCACAATATCAACCGGGATCAATACCCATTGATGCGTTGGAATTTTTTCTGCATAAACTTCGTCTAATTCTGTGTGGTACCGCCAATACGACAGCGGCTTCCAACCAGGACGTATTGCTTGACCACGCTCTTGGCACCAGTATGTTTCGACATTGTCGCCGCCGGCATCTATAACATAATTTAAAGACCATTCTGCACGAAAGTCTTGATGCGGCCACAAATTACCTTTTGTGGTTATTACCACTTGTGGACAAGGTACAGCATTGCTCACATGTTTGGCAAACCACTGATGATGTATAGGAGTCAATGGTTGGTGGTAGAATTCGCCATATTGAAAAGTATCACCGTTTATAACCACAGTCTCTGCAGGTTCTGCGTGGTTTGTAAAATTATCATTGTGAGCACCTGGCGATGACAGGTCAAGATTCAATGCAATTTTTTTGCTTGAATCAACAAACCATGTTGGTAGTTGAGGTAAGTTTATGTAGGTAACAAACTCACTCATCTTCAGTAATTTCTACCAAGTCGTCGACTTCTTCGCCTACGTGATAGTCGTAGGTAACATTTCCTACGGTCCAAGACTCAGTCCATATATGTTGGTTGTTGGTTTGTTGTCCCGGACCTATTAATCTTAGCATTGTCAATACCTTTTCGCGCTCTTCGCCTACAATGGTACGATGTTGCTTGAGTAGGCCTAGCTCTTTAAGCAGGGCGACAGCTTGTTCTTTGGTGCGTGGTTCCATTAAGAAAACTTCTTCATGAAATGCGTTTTGCTGAGATACTGTTCCAACTCAGGCGGTGTCCAACCCTGTGGCTTTAACACCTTGCCATCTTCACGCTTACGAACTTTGCCTGTGTCTCGGTCAATCTTGGCAAAGTTGGTACGCATGACTTCTTTCCATGCACCTTCTGCGTCTGCGCCTAAACTGTGAATTGCACCAATTGTGACAACCAAAATGTCAATCAGTGCATCCAAGTCGTCTTTGGCAGTGGTGCTGTCCAGCAGCTCTTTGAATTCTTCGCTGATGAGATTGCAATACAGTTTGTATTGTTCTTCGTTGAATTCGCCTGTGGTTTGATCACAGGCCTTCATAAATTTTTCTTGATCACGAAACGGATTTGTCATTTAATTTTTCCTTTATCCAACTACTGAGTTCAGTAGCAATTACACCATGCCCGGCAATGTTGGGATGACAGCTATTGGGGGTTATGTATTCATGCCTGCTTAAATTATCCCAGTCCAGATCAATGTCGTCTGGGGTTTGGCCGATATTTAATATTTCAGTCAGTGTTTTATTGTAAAATAAATTTTGATCAATTGCACGATGTTTTGGAATTTTGTCCCAATTGCTTACAAATAAAATTTTGCAACCTAAACTTCGGCAATATTGTTGTGCTGACAGGATATTCCTTATGCAATTAAACTCGTCTAAAGCATCACTGTGTATGTACTTATAGTATGCAACAGAGGCTGATGTTCCAGAAGCGGGATGAATCTCTTTTGGCATGGTGTCGATAATCATCGATCTTGATTTACCGGTCAAACAAAACAGAATCAATTTATCTTGATAGTTGTCCATTGGAGTATTCAACAACTTGTACAAAGCCCGATCTGTGCTGGTGCCTGGTATTGATAAATTTATAGATTTGACATTTAATTGTTTTGCTAACAAATTAGGAAATGAGTTCTTGCAATCAAGTAATTCTGCTCCAGCAGGCCAACTATCACCAAACGTTATTAGATATTGCAGCGACATTCGCTTCGTCCCGCGTTTTAAAAGGGCCTTGGTAAGTATACCGCTCCAAGGTAATGAGTTTTGGGTTTTCTATAACCTTCCACTTTCGATGTTGTTTAACACGGTACCAGCCAGCGGCAAACCAAGACTTGGACTTTTCTTCTCTAGTGAACAACGGTAATCGGTGTTTGACATCCCATAATGGGTTGAACACTTCGCCCTCGACTTCAAAACCGTGTACTAGATTGGGCGGCACTGGAGTTGCAGTTTCTGCCGGCGCAAACTCAATGTTTATGGCATCTCTAGCCATCTTGATTGTTTTGTATTGTACTACACTATCAAGAATTTTTATGATGCAATTACCATTGTCGGTTACTTCAAGTTGACCGATCTTGCGATCATCCTTCTTGAGTATCCAATACTGATTCTCTACTACGGGTTTTGCTAATATCATCTAATACTCCTTTGTATGTTTCATTGAGCCAACGGCTGATCGGCTCTGCTTGCTCGCTGAGCTTGACCAGCTCGTACTTGCCGCAGAACTTTAGAAAGTGTGCGCCTACCATGCCAATGTCCCGGTGGCTAATTTGTTCACGAATGGCTGTGTCTACAGTGTGCTTGACATCATCGGGTTGTGCTGTAAGATCAATCAATGATACATTACGTTCGTAATCTTCTAGCACCTTGTGTTCAATGCCTTCGTGGTCGGTCCAACGCTGAAGCATGAGATTGTTCCAAGAATATCCTTTTTTGCCGCGATCTTCGAATGCTTCTGTAATGCCTACTCGATTCTTTGTACCTTTGACTGGGGCACCAGGATACGCAGAGAACACATTGTCACCAGGGTCGCCACGCACACACTTCAAGAACAGTGCCCACTTGTGATAATCTACGGGTGCAACAAAGTCAGGGTCGGCTTTGCCAACTTTGATCTTTGAGTTGCTTTCAACAGTAAATGCCAATTTTTTGCCTTTTGCGTCAACCACGCCATCAACAGTAAACAGGTGATCGTTTATGCCATTGTAGAGTTGCACATTGGGTGCGACCAATTGTACAAAATCTGAGTCTGAGCTGACAATGGTGTGTTCATCTTGAGGGTGAAGCGCGATCCAACGAGCAATTACATCATCTGCTTCAGCAGTGGCGCAACGGATAACGCTACAGTTTGTTCGAGTAGACAAGTATTTAGTCAGCTCGTCGTAGGTTTCCCAAAACAGCCGATCTTCATCTGCTTCTGTTTCGCTCATTGCCCCACGTGCTTCTGCGCGATTGGCTTTGTAAGGCTTGTAAGCATCTTTACGCCAGCTACGACCTTCCAGTGCGAAAACCACGTGATCTGCACCAAAATTACGGGCAACTTTGTTGGCGCTCATCATAGTAACTTGCAAGGCAAAACCTAGTTTGGTCCATGTGTCACTTTGCCTATGGGCAGAGTGGCGGGCACGGAAAAACATGTTACTAGTGTCAATCAGTAGGTATTTCATTTGCAGTCACAATTTGGTTGTTGAGCATGTATTGTAACACATATTTTGCCCAAAGTCTATGACTTTTGGCATCAAAATGGTAACTTTTGGGATTTGCGTTGGGATTTGCATACGATCCACCGTTGTTGATCAACCAATTATGGTAGGATTCTTCCCAAACATACGGGTGCATGTATTCCACACCCCAATCTCGACGCACATGATCTTTGATGTGACTAAATGTGCTGTGTCCGCTAAAGAACAAATGCTTAATGCCTTGTGCTTTTAGTTCACAATGAAACTCCCAAATATCTTCGTGTGCCTGATTGGTTTTGGCCTCCCAGTCCACATTGATCACGTACTGTTTGTAGCGATCTTGCAAGGCATCTGGCACATGATCGATGCCACTTGCGTTGACCTGATACCACCGGTCTTGGTAAAACCACTCTTCTCTTTCCCAGGTAGTCCATTGCAAGATCATCAAGGTGTCTGCTAGTTTATCAGGATTGTTGGCAATCCATTCTCTAGTGGTGCGTATTACTCGTGGATTACTGCCACCTGAACTGGCATGACAGACCAACTTGGCACCCAGTGCATCAGCAATGTGTTTACCATAACTCACTGCCAAATTGGCTGGATGAGCTTCGGTGCCTGCTTGCCATAAATCAGGATCATCGCAGGCCCAACTAAAATTCACAGCAGCTTCGTCGGCCGCCGAATGGCTGCAACCGTTAACGTATAAAATCATTCTTCGTAGGCAGGGTTGGGAATTTCAAGTTCAAAAACATGCCAGCGTGGTTTGTTCATTCCAGTTGTGGTGTCTTTGAGAACTTCCAGTGTGCGATTGTGTTCGGCTTCTTGCAAGGTAGGAAATATTCCATTGCCTAAATTTGTGGAACTAATTGTAGCAGCCGGACTAAAACTCATGCCAGTCTGCCGCATCAGTTGATATATTTTAAGTATCTTAGGTGGCTTGATTGGTTCCACGTAACAACTCCTTTTCTACTTCTGCCGCAACCACACGCTTGCGTAGGCTGCTTGACGAGAAACTGTGATCTCTTCCGTTGAATACAATTTCGATATCACGTTGATAGCATTCATGCTGACCACTGAAGTCTTTGTCTTGGTATTCTACGCCTAGTACTCGAACATCCAATGGCAGGATTAGCAAGAGGTCAACAAGATCTTGTTCGGTTTGGTACACAACAACTTCATCAACATACCGGCATGCGGCAAGCTGTATCTGTCGCTCCACAATAGATTGTATTGGGCGATTCTTAGTCTCAGGCCTATCGATAGTTGGGTCCGTTTGGAGACCACAGATGAGGTAGTCACAATGATTCTTGGCTTCGCTGAGCATAGCAATGTGGCCCGCGTGGAGCATGTCAAAGGTTGAGAAAGTGATGCCAATTCGTTTGCCTTCTTTCTTTAGCTGTTTGATGTGGTTAAAAATCATGATACTTCTGATCTGCCGTTACCGATGTCTCTGGTGTTGACATACTGATTGCTGTATTTGTTTATTGCTTGCTCTTGTTCCCATGTTTCCATCACAACATGTCTACAGATGTTTTGGAACCAGCGGTCCACAATGTCAGCGTCTGTGTCATTGGGTTTCATCATGTAGCCTGCCTTGACCAGTCGTGCCACAAAGATTTCATTCCAATCCAGTTCAAATGCACCTTGGTGTAGATCATTGGGATCCACATCCATTTTGAGCACAGCAATATAAGGCTCGCCTGCTTCGGTAGCAATTTCTTTTTCGGTCTTAACCGGAGCCTTGGGTTTAGGCGGCTCTTTGACTTCTATTACCTTCTTGGGTTTTTTCTTAAACCAATCAAACATTTATTTCCCCCATCCGTTGCCCCAGAGATCAACGTGTAGTCGGGGACTGTACCAATAACCACGTTTCAGTGCTTCGTCGGCTACATGAATGCGTGTGCCATCATACACTGATACCACGCCACCCAAGGGCATTACAAATACCGGACCACTAAACCCTCGATTGCGATAATCGTCTACCACAACATCAAGTTCAGCAAAGTCATCAATATGACCTACAACAAACTTTAGATAGGTAATACCATGTGTTTCATAATCCCATACAACATCGGGCTTGATAGCATCTTCATACTTTTCTCCACTTAAAGTGAGTTTGGGGCTGACTGAGAATGTAATTTCGCCAAACCAGTTGTCGAGATATGTTTTGAAATCACGATGTAGTTCTTGAGTACCATTGGTTTCGAATGTGATGTGACGCAGGCCACGCTCGTGCAACAAGTCCAATAATTCTGGATATGCACGTTGCCAGCCCAACAATGGCTCACCACCGGTGATTACCAAGTGTACGGGATTACCATTGGGCTGTTGCCAATGGCCATGTGGCAACAATGCGGCCATTTTGTCTGCAAGCTCTTGGGCTGTGTAGGTTGGACTTAGGTGTTTGAAGTCCGGATGCCACGATGCATAACTGTCACATCCTGTGTTAACAAGTGGCAGTTCTTCAAACGTCTTATACAAATGCACATTCTTTGCCACTTGGTCCGCCTCCGTGCTCTTCTCGCCCGGCTTGCACCCAAACCCCGAACAGGTAAAGTTACAACCGAACATGCGGAGGCAAACACTAGGAACGCCCACATAACGTCCTTCACCTTGTGCTGAATAAAATAGTTCTGATACTTTGAATTTCATAGTCTTGTTACCTTTGTCATTCCCGACTTGCGGGGACTTTTATTTAGATTGATACTTTCTTCATGCATTATAACACGAGTAGATTGTTTTGTCACCCAGCCCGGTAATACTGCATCCAAATAGGCCAAATGCTCTGCAGGACTGGGGTGCGGGTCACCGTCTCGGTTGGGCCATCCGTTAGAAAACATCACAGACTTGTAACTGGGTAATATAGAGTCTACAACATCTTGATAGATATTTAGAGAATCAACAGTATCCATAGATAAAAATTTCCAGTGTGCTTTTCGGTTTTCTAGCAGGGTTTTTACTGCTTTGATATAAGCCAGCGTTTTTATCAACAACCCATGTTCGTCAACATGGGTGTCAAGGTAATCTTTGTTGTAAATTGGACAGGTAAACATGTTGCCCAATGTGTGCCAACGACCCTGAACATATCTATCTTCACGAGTGGCAGTGGTCCAGCACACAATTATTGTGTCATCGGTACCAAACGGTTGACGCTGATCAGCCTCCATCACACTGTTAAAAATAAACTCGTTACCAGCGCCGCTTTGCCCCCAGTTTTCAAAGTGATCAAATTCTGGGGCAAGACAATCGGCCCAGGTACTCCAGCGGTAGTTTGTAAAACTACAGCCGAAAGTGAACAACCGGCGCATTATGCTGCCAATTGTTTCACAGAGAACGAACCCTGTGCCTTGGCAGCACCTTTGCCGCGCTGTGTTGCTTTGGTATTGACTTCGCCCACTAGATCAACTGTGGCTTTGCCAAAGTTGCGACGTCGGGCAAAATAAAACAGTTCCAAAAATCTATTGAGACTCATGGTCTTGTCCTCAGGGAAATCCAAGCGATACACTGTGGGTTCTTTGACCAAGGGTCGATTGAAACTGAGGTACTCCCAGATATTATAGTCCATGGTCAAGTTCATGGGATAGGCGTTACGGTCTTCATACTTGATGTAATAATTGCGTTGCAGACGCATGAGACTGGCCAAGAGGTCCGCTGGTAAGTTGTAACGTTCTAAGAAAGTTTCCAGGAAGTCATATAGTTCATCCACACGGTTTTCTTGGTGCATGTTCATTGACGTTCTGTGAATAATATTCCAACCGTGTATTTCCACACCAATCTTGGGATGGTTGATCTTGCCTGTGGTCATCCAGTTGGAAAAATATGTCCTAGCTTCGTCAGCCTCTTTCTTTAACCAGTCGTTGGTCATGGCATACGCAAACAAGTCTTCATAGTAGTCGTTGTAACTGATGCCCAGATACTTGTTGATGAATCTGGCCACAATGGTAGCAAAGCCATTGATGTGAAATGTAGTCTGGAACCAACTAAAGATCTGTGCATCTAGCATCACAGGTGTAGGCATGTCTTTGGTGCCGGTAATGACGTCAATGCTTTCTTCAATGTGCTCCACGCTGTATGAACCAGCAAAATAATCTGTCACGGGCTGACTGGTGATCTTGAACAGTTTTTTCTGTAGCAAGTTCATTTCAGCATTTTCCAACAACTGTGCCTGGAACACTGTGATGCCGGTGTGTTGATTTAGATCATACAATGCATAGAAGTTTTTCTTCCAGGTCTCTAGAGTTTCACCAGGCAAGCCCAGGATCAGTTCTGTGTATGCAGGAATGTTGCGTTGGTCACACAGTTCAAACACTTCGTTGAGCTTGTTCATTTCCATGTTTTTTCTGCGAATGTTTTCCAACACATCCAAGTCAAGACTCTGCACACTGAGTGTGAGTCCTTGGTTGAAGCCTCGAGCATCCAGCAGTTTCTTCACAATGTCGATCACTTCCTTCTTTTGATTCTTGGCCCAGGCCACTGAGAAGGTACGTGGAGATCCATACTTTTCCTGCATCTCAATGATCTTGTCGGCAATCATACCATCACGCTCGGGGAACATGCCAAAATTGGCATCAGTGATTGAGATCCAGTCAAAATTGTGTTTGGCCATCCATTCTAGTTCGTCAAATACTCGTTGTAATTCAAACTGCTTGACCTTGTTGTAAGTCAGGCTACCCCAGTCACAGAAGGTACAGGCAAATGGACAACCACGATTGGTCTCCAGGGTACCTTGCCATGTTACTTCAGGATGGTCAGCCATCATTTTATCAAAGATGCCTGACAGGTAAGGACTGGCCACTTGCTCAAGACTTTCAATGCGTTCAGCGTCTTGTGTTTTCACAGCCTCGCCGTTGCGATTGATCAACAGGCCCGGTACTGACTCCCAGTCGCCTGTTTCAAAATGTTCCAGCACTCGTTTGAATGTGATTTCGCCTTCGTAGCAGATCACCAGGTCCATGAAGGGTTCTTTACGAAATAGATCTGGGTCAGTGATTGCTGGTTCTGGTCCGCCAAACACAGTCAATACCTTGGGATTGATTTCTTTGATGCGACGTGCCAGGGCATAGTTATAGCGGTGATTCCATACATAGGTGCTAAAAGTCACGATGCTATTGAGGGCCAGTCGTTGTGCTGTTGGTTCCAACGCATCTCGGCGCCAGATCCAGTCAGTGGCTTCAAACTGTTCACGTATGGCAGGATCAGCTAGACTGTAGCTCCATACTACACCTGCAGAATACGGCAAGTAGTAAGCGTTGAATTCTTTGGGCCCTTGCTGAAAATTGGGTTGCACAAAGGCAATGGTATGTTTCATACTGTATTTACGCCTTGGTAACATGTGGATTTGCAAACTGTACCATTTGACTGTTGATGTCATTTTCTGCCAGACGCTGCCAGGGATCTTGGACACCTTTGAAAATATTTTCAAAGAACTCAGTACTCATGCCTTGCCTGCGCATGTAGGTGGCCAATTTGGCACAATCTAGATGGCGTAGATCTATCATCTGTTTGCTGTGAAAGTCCCTGGGGTCATCGGGCTTGCCTTCTAGCATAGGACGATTGGCGTATATGTCATCATTGTTGTTGCCAGTCAAGTCAAATCGATCATGCAACACATCCACAGTGATTCGCTGATAGATATCCAGCATGTAGGCCTGTTGACTAACCCAACCATCTTGTGTGGGATGAGGGCTGATATAGCCCAGCAGGTCATACCATGTTCGAGGTACTATGGGAAAGATTGAATAAGGATGCATGCGATGAGTACAAAAACTCAACAGTTTGAATTGACCAGTGTAACTTAATATTGTAGTGTCCCAGCCTGAGCTCTGCATCACAGCATCGTCGTTCCAGATCACCAACCAGTCACTGTCAGTTTGTTTGGCCATGGCATTGTTGTACTTGTGCAAGTTAACATAGCCCATGCGTTCAAACTTCATGGCAGTGTAGCTAATGTCATGCTCATCCATCCAAGGTTGTAGTTCTTCGGTAAAGTATTTGAATCCCACGTCATCGTCGTTGTCAAACGCAAACATGATTTGCACACGGCTGATGTCATCAGCCAACTCTACCAAACTGCGTATACTGCGACCCAAACTTGCTGTACGGCCACGAGTGGCCAACAGAATCGCAATACCATATTCATGTTCTTTCATTGACATCTCCATCATGCAAACAAATCTTCATTCCATTCGCGGTGGCCTTCACGGAACGCCATGTTGCTTTGTGTTTCACGCACTTCCACGCGATAGCACCACAGTCTTGCAGCTTCACCTGGTCCCCACATCTCAGGAATGTAAACACCGTTGACATACTTGTACAGCATGTCCGAAAGTCCTTCACAACCTAGTTTAGGTAACACAACAATCTTGGCCATGTTGCGCTCTTGTAGTAGTTGAAATGTCGCCATCTCTGGATCATCTGCGGCCACAATAAGTGTATGGTCGAATTGATCTTCCAGTGTCTTTTTAAGTTCTTTGAGTCCGCCATAGTCAGCGGCCCAGTTACGCACATCTAAGTCATTGGTTCCAAAGTAGAACTTCATGCTAAATGAGTAACCATGAATTAAATTACAATGACTGTCTGCTCGCCACTGTCTATACGCACATGGAAATGCGTCGTGGTACTCTTTGGTACTGGTGTATTTGTAAACTACTGGTGTCATGCTGTTTCTCCTATGTTGTTAG
>JACCEC013324645.1_pt1 | contig 13748 bp, 8 predicted proteins | sample 7450121 | NCBI WGS metagenome assembly JACCEC01 (sample SAMN15323455, study PRJNA562643) | freshwater metagenome | isolation source: river surface water | place: USA:Blue River Watershed | collected 2017-08-18 | reverse complement strand
TCTGCGTGTTGCGGTGAAACCCCGTCGCAATCACCTGAGAATCTTTCGCCTCCGGCAACAAATCGCCTGCAAACTGTTCCACCGTAAACCGGTCAAACGGCAAATCCGCGTTTAACGCTTCAATCACCCAATCGCGGTACTTCCAAATCTGCCGAGGCGCATCAATCGAATAACCGTTGCTGTCCGCATACCGCGCCTGATCCAACCACCAACGCCCCCAACGCTCCCCATGGTGCGGACTCGCCAGCAACCGCTCCACCCACCTCGAATACGCTGCATCCCCGTCCCGCCGAAACTCCGCCACAAACTCCGAAACCTCCTTTGGCGCAGGTGGAAGCCCCGTTAAGTCCAGGCTCACCCGCCGAAGCAGGGTCGCGGGATCCGCCGGAGCCGATGCTTCCAACCCGCGCGCACGCAACTCCGCACGAATAAACGCGTCAATCGGCCGCGCCCCCGCCACGCCCGGAACCACCGGTCGCTCCGGCGCGACGAAAGCCCAATGCGGCTCGTACTGGGCGCCCTGCTCAATCCATCGCTTCAAAACGGACCGCTGCTCCTCTGTAATCGGGGCCTTGTGCGCCTTCGGAGGAGGCATCACCTCCTCTTTATCCGAGCTCAAAATTCGAGAGAAAGCTTCCGAACGCGCCACGTCACCCGGAACAATCGCCCGAACCCCGTCCTTTTCTCGAGTCGCCCCCTCGAACGTGTCCAATCGCAGCCCCGCCTCGCGATGCTTCGGATCAAAGCCGTGGCAAGCAAAGCAGTTCTCCGCCAAAATCGGACGAACATCGCGGTTATACCGAACTCGGCCGGACGCCTCCGCACCCACCGACCCGTCGGTGGCCGCAGAAAGAAGCGTGATGGAAAGAAAAAGCGAACGTGTTGTCATGGGAGGTGAACCGGTAAACGGCATGACGCTCGCCGCGCCGCTGCGCAACAAGAAACTCTGCCGTTCCCGCTGTATAATACCCCCGTCTCCCCCCGCTCCTTATGCCCTCGATCCTTCGCTTTGCCTCCCTAGCCGCCCTCACAACTCTCGCATCCTCGTCGGCCGACGCCATAGAGCCTTCCCCTTGGCTCACCTTCGATACCCCAACCCCCACCCACGTCGTCATCAACTGGGAAACGGAGGAGCGAACCATCAGTCACGTGGAATACCGTCACGGGGACGGCGAGGTTACCAAGGCGACCCCCAACGCCGCCACAGCGCGGCACCAAGTCCAAGTTCCCTTCCCATCGGACGTCCCCCTCTCCTACCGAATCGGCGATGGCCGGTGGCACTCCGTCCAGCCTCTCCCCCGCGTCAACCTCCGCGCCGCGATCATCGGAGATTGGGGCTATGCCATGGACAAAAACCTCGATGCCATTCGCTCGGACGCCCCGCACCTGCTGTTCACCGTGGGCGACAATGTTCCAAGCCTCCACGAAAAGGGATTCGAAGGAACCAGAGCGTTCTCTCGCATGATCTCTCTCGCACCGGATCTGTTGGCCACCACCCCGTTCATGCCCATCCTCGGCAACCACGACCGCGAGGTGACGCCCCGAGGCCCCAAACCGCCGGACCACGCTGTCTACGACATTGACGCGTCCGCGTACCGCGAGTTCTTCGCCCTGCCCGGTGACGAATGGCGTTGGGTGTTCGACATCCCAACCTTCGATCTCCGGTTCATCGCCCTCGACTTAAATCACGTCAGTGACTTCGGAACCACTTGGCAAACCTGCCACGATCATCGAGCCGATGCCGAACCCCTCGCTTGGTTCACCGCCACCCTCGATCAGTCGCCGCAAAAACGCGTGATCACACTGATGAACGAAAAACGCACGAGCCTCAAAGGCACGAGCGCCACCGGGAATTCATGGCTCACCCAGTTCCTTCGAACCAGCGCAGTCGTCACTGGCTACGGATACTTCGGAGAAGTAGCAACCCTCTCTGGCAAAACACCCTACCTCAATACCTGCCTCCAAGGGTCGTCCGACAAGTACCTCGATCCAGAATCAACGTTTGTCACCACGGACGACACCTACGTTCTTCTCAACGCAACATCCACGAGTGGCCCTGTGCGGATGGAGCTCAAAAACTTATCCGGTAAGATTCTCCACACGATTGAGATACCCTCGAGAACTACCCAAAAGTGAGTGGTCCCCGTCGCGCCGCCACACCATGAGAATCGGCCTCCTCCACTACACCTACGCCCCCGTCATCGGCGGGGTCGAACGGGTTATCGACGACCTTCAATCCCTGTTTCGCTCAAATGGACATGAAGTGGAACTCATCGGACCGCACCATCCCCTGCGTTCGGACTCGGCGCCCCCCGAAACGCTTCCGCACGTTGATGTCCTGCTGGTTCACAACGTGATGACGATGCCGTTCGACCTACCGCTGCGGACTCGGCTCAACGCTCTCGCCGAGCGCGCCACGTTTTGCAAAACAACGCGCCTCGTAAACTGGGTGCACGACGTCGCGTCCCTCTCGACCGGGTACGCCTCTCTGACGGCCGAAACTCGGCTCCAACTTAACCAGTTCCGCGGTCGTTGGACCCACGTCGCAGTCTCCGCTTCAGTTGCTGAAACCTTTCACCGCGCGACCGGCATTCTTGCCAGCGTAATCCCAAACGGAATAGACCCCTCCTCCACGCTTCAACTCACCGAGCGCGTCGCTGCCCTCGCGGAGAGACACAGGTGGTGGACGGCCTCACTCGCGCTCCTCCTGCCCGCTCGAATCGTCCCGCGCAAGCGGATTGAGGACGCCATCCGCCTTGTTGAGACCCTGAACTCACGAAACACGTCGGCCGACCTACTCATCACCGGAGCCCTCGACCCGCATATCACCGCGGGTTCTCCGTCCGCGAACTACGCTGAACTGCTTTCCAGAATAATCGCGGCATCCCCGAGCAAACAACGCATTCACCTTTTGTCGAAGGATACACCGCTCTCGTCAGAAGACATGACCTCGCTCTACCAAGTGTGCGACGCCGTGATTCTCCCAAGCGAATCCGAGGGGTTTGGACTGCCCGCCCTCGAATCCGCACTCCACGGCAAGCCATTCCTCTGCAACCCCATCGATCCACTACAGGGCCTGCCTGGAAGCGTTCCGCTGGACATCGACTCGCGGAATCAACAACGCGCGATCACGTTCATCCAAAATCTCGCGCTAGAACCCGCACTCCGCGCCCGCAAATCCGTCCTGTCAGAACACTGCTGGCAGTCTATATACGAACGGTTCATCGCCCCGGTGATCCTTGCAGCGAACTGAAGTTATCCCTTATGCCGAATCATCCGCTCTCTCCCGAAGACGCAAAGGCACTCTCCGCAGCTGAGCACCACGACCCCTTCTCCCGCCTCGGTATTCACGCCGACGATCGCACGTGTTTTGTTCGAACCATCCGTCCTGATGCGGTTTCCGCACGAATCATCCCTCTCGAAGGAAAACCCCGAACCCCCATCGCGATGCACCGCGTAGGCGACACGTGCGTCTTTGAAGCGGAGGCATCCACAGACTTTCCCAGAAACTACCGCGTTGAATACACCTTCGAAAGCGGCGCCCTACGCACCGAAGAGGATCCCTACCGGTTTGGCCGAATGTTGAGTGAGTTTGATGCACACCTCTTCAGAGAAGGTCAGCTCTGGGCGCTCCATCATCATTTCGGTGCACACCTCCGAGAAATCGATGGCGTCTTAGGCACTGCATTCACCGTCTGGGCCCCCAACGCTCAACGCGTGAGCGTCGTTGGTGATTTCAACGACTGGGACGGACGGCGCCACGCCATGCGCATGCTCTGGGATTGCGGCGTTTGGGAAATCTTTGTCCCAGAGGTTGGTGAAGGCGCTCACTACAAGTTTGAAATCCGAACACGCGAAGGCGCCACCCTCCTCAAGTCCGACCCTCTTGCCTTCTTCTCCCAAAACGGCGTTCAAAACGCTTCCCTTGTGACGGAGCGAAAGCGCTTCAATTGGACTGACTCCGCGTGGATGGAAAACCGTCACTCCGCAAACTGGCACCAGCGCCCTGTGACCGTTTACGAGGTGCACATCGGTTCATGGCGCAGAAACCCCGACGGCACGCACCTCACCTACCGTCAACTCGCAGAACAACTTGTCCCGTACGTCGCCGAACTCGGCTTTACGCACCTCGAACTCCTTCCAGTCGCCGAACACCCTTTTGAAGGATCGTGGGGCTACCAAATCACCGCGTTCTTCGCGCCGACCAGCCGATTCGGCAACCCGGACGACTTCCGTTATTTCGTCGACACCGCGCATCGCCACGGCATCGGAATCATCCTCGATTGGGTGCCCGGACACTTCCCAAAAGACGCCAACGGTCTCGCCTGTTTCGACGGAACTCATCTCTACGAACACTCTGATCCCCGCCAAGGCGAGCACATGGACTGGGGTACGCTCATCTTCAACTACGGCCGAAATGAGGTGCGCAACTTTCTCATCGCAAATGCCCTGTACTGGATTGAGGAGTTCCACATCGATGGCCTTCGCGTCGATGCAGTCGCTTCCATGCTGTACCTCGACTACTCGCGAAAACCCGGCGAGTGGGTGCCAAACCGGCATGGTGGCAGGGAAAATCTCGACGCCATCTATTTCCTCAAACGTTTCAACGAGATTGTGTTCGAACGGTTCCCCGACGTAATGACGATTGCGGAAGAGAGCACCGCGTGGCCTGCCGTTTCGCGTCCCACCTACTCTGGCGGCCTCGGGTTTAGCTTCAAATGGAACATGGGGTGGATGCACGACTCTCTGTCCTACATGGGTAGGAACCCGTCACACCGCCGGTACCACCAAAACGAAATCACGTTCTCCATCGTGTATGCGTTCCACGAGAACTTCATGCTCGTACTCAGTCACGACGAAGTCGTTCACGGCAAACGCTCTCTCATCGAAAAAATGCCGGGGGATGACTGGCAAAAGTTCGCCAATCTCCGGATGTTCTACGCTTGGATGTTCGCGCACCCCGGTAAAAAGCTGCTCTTCATGGGCGCCGAGTTCGCACAAAAAACCGAGTGGAACCATGACCGCGGCCTGGACTGGCACTGCCTCTCCGCCCCACTGCACGCCTCTCTCAAAAATCTAATCACCGACCTGAACAGACTCATCCGTTCAGAGCCGTCCTTTCACGAGAAAGATGATTCCGCCGAGGGCTTCCGATGGATCGATTTCCACGACGAAGCACAGTCCGTCATCAGCTTCGAACGCTTGAGCGACGAGGGAGAGCGCTGCATCGTGATTGTTAACGCAACACCCCTCCCTCGATACGGTTATCGGGTCGGATTACCGGAATCCGGCTTCTACCAAGAGATGATTAACACCGACTCCGCCACTTACGGAGGCTCCAACTTGGGCAACTTCGGCGGAACGGCATCGGAGCCGGTCCCCTGTCACGGCCACTCATGGTCGGCAGCCATAGACCTACCGCCTCTCGCAACCCTCATTTTCAAGCACATAGAAAACGCTCCAGGCCAAGTTACTTAATTTCTACTTCCCGTTAGACAAAACGCCGAACGACCCGCGTCCCCCCAACAAGCCGGAACAACGCCCTCAAAATACAATCCCCTCCCTTTCCCTTCCCCGAGGCAGACAAATAACAACAACCAACAATCCCGAAAAATCCCGAAATCTCCGAAACCCACAAATCGCGAAAACACTCTACGAAATCGAGCATGGCGGCTGATTGCCATGGCCTGAAACCCGCTTACAATCGAAACAACCCTCAGATTATTAGGTAAAATGAAAAAACTTATCCGCAACCGTCAGGGCTTCACTCTCATCGAGCTTCTGGTCGTGATTTCCATCATCGCCATTCTGGCCACCCTCGCGCCCACCGCTGTAAACGGCGTTCTTGGAACCGCCAACCGGATGAAGGCCGTGAGCAACGTCCGCCAAATCGGCCTCGCACTGAAACAGTTCGCGAGCGACAACGATGGGATTTTTCCCGACAAAAAACGCGACGGAACCTCAGAAGCATCAGATGCCAATGACGCATTCGGCACGCTGGTCCCTGAGTATGTTGCCGACAAACGCCTCTTCTTCGTGAAGGGATCGGCTTACACCCCGAAAGCGCCAGACGGCAAAATCACCAACCAAGACAATCCTCTCCAAGGCGGTGAAAACGAGTGGGCCTACCTCATGGGACTCACGGAAACCTCACCTGGCCGTTGGCCTCTCGTCGTCAGTGGCCCGAACAACGGAACAAAATATTCCGCTGACCGCACGGTAGAAGGCGGCGTTTGGGAAGGGAAAGTCGCCATTGTTTTGAGGGCTGACGGCTCCGCAAACGCGGAACCACTCGATAAACAGAACCTCACCATCCCTGCCGACCACGACAAAAAGGCAGATGCCTTGGTCCCAGCACCAAACGCCCAGCCACCATGGCTCGGCTCCAAAATCCGAGTGCTGAATCCGAAAAAATCGAGCTAAGTGCAAGGGCAAGGGCAACAAGCTCAACCCAAGCTTGTTGAAAAAAAGGAGGCGTCCAATCGGACGCCTCTTTTTTTCCTGCTCTATGTCTTCCCCTCAAGGAACACCACCCGTAGCCACGCCCCAGTCGGCGACACAGATATTCCGCTATTCGTGAAAAGCCTCCAGCGCCGATGCCGATTCCATCCACTGTGCATTGGCTGCCTCCAAATCCTCCTGAACCGCCATCAACTCCCGATTCAACTTCAACGCCACGCCCGCATCCTTGTAACTCTCCGGATCCTCAAGAGCTTCCACCAGCTCAGCTTGACGTTTTTCCAACGCCGACACGGCCCCCTCTGCCTGCGCCACCTTTTTCTCTGCCTCCCGTCGCAGCTTGCTCTTTGCCGCACGATCAGCCGCATCCTGACGCCGCTGCTCACGCTGCTCCTTCATGCCCACCCCAGCGCCCTGAGCCCCCGCCTCGCGCACCGTGCCCGCACGGTGATCTGTTAATCCCTCCCCAGCCGTCAGCGCCGCGCGAGCGTCCGTCGACTGCGTCTTGGCGAGGTAGTAGTCGTAATCACCCGCATAGGGCGTCAGGCGCCCCGCCGAGATATGCAAAACCGACGTCGCCAACGACCGAATAAAATGCACGTCGTGCGAGATAAAAATCAGAGTCCCTTCAAACTGCTTCAACGCACCAATCAACGCGTCAATCGAACCCATGTCCAAATGCGTCGTGGGCTCGTCCATCAACAATAAGTTGGGCGGATTCAACAACAACCGCACCAGCGCCAGCCGCGTCTTCTCGCCTCCGCTCAACACCGCCACCGGTTTGTCCACGTCGTCTCCCCGAAAGAGAAAAGCACCTAGCAACGTACGGACCGTCTGCTCCGAAACTCCATGCGGCGCCGCCTGTGACGCCACCGCCAACACCGTACCCGTACTCCCCAACATCTCCATGCGATGCTGCGAAAAGTAACCCACCGCAACCTGATACCCCAACTCGCGTGTCCCTCGAGCAACCGGAATCACCCCCGCCAACAGCTTCAATAACGTCGACTTTCCCGCCCCATTCGGGCCGACCAATACGGTTCGTTGACCCCGCTGCGCCTCAAAATCCAAACGCTCGTAAACCACCAGTTCCCCGTACGCATGATGAACCCCCGAAAGCGTCACCGCCTTCAACCCAGAGCGCGGCGGTTGCGGAAAACGAAAGTTCGACACCGTCTTCTCCTCCGCCTCAGGAGCCTCAATCCGCTCCATACGCTCAATCTGCTTTAACTTACTCTGCGCTTGAGAAGCCTTGCTCGCCTTCGCTCGAAACCGGTCCGCAAATGCCTGAAGCGAAGCAATCTCCTTTTGCTGGTTCCGATGCGCCGCCAGTTGCTGCTCCGCCCGCTCCGCCTTCTGAACCAAGTACTCGTCGTAGTTCCCCCGATACCGGTGCAACCGCGCCCGCCGCAACTCCACAATCCCCCCAACAATCGCATTCAAAAAGGCGCGATCATGCGAAATCACCACAATCCCCCCGCGGTACTCCCGTAAATGATTCTGAAACCATCCCAACGACTCGAGATCCAGATGATTGGTCGGCTCGTCCAATAACAATAAATCCGGCTCCATCACCAACAGTCGCGCCAAATGCGCCCGCATGATCCACCCGCCACTCAACGTCCGCGCCGGTCGCTGGAAATCAGACTCCCGAAACGCCAATCCCTTCAACACTTGCTTCGCTCGCGCCTCAATATGCCACCCCTCCCGCTCCGAGAACACCGACACCGCTCTCAAATGCTCCTCGCTCCCTTCCTCCGCCGTCCCCATAAGCCGGTGCGCCAACCCAAACTCCGCATCCACCGCGCAAGCCAAGTTCAACACCGTCTCCTCGCCAACCGGAGCGCTCTCCTGCGGAAGGAATCCGAAGTTCGCGCCCCGCTCCCAAACCACCTTCCCGTCATCCGCTGACTGTTCCCCAAGGATAATCGAAAACAGCGTCGTTTTCCCCGCCCCGTTCGGCCCCACTAACCCCAACCGATCCCCTCGGTTGATTTGCAAAGACACGTCTTCAAACAAAACGCGCCCCCCATGCGATTTCGATACCCCTGAGATTGTTAACATAACAAACCGCCTACTTCTTGTTCATCGCCGCCGTAAACCAATCAAATCCGCCCCCTCCTCCGCCCGACGCATTCCCTCCGCCCGAACGACCATCCCGTCCTCCCCCGCCGCCGCTGCGCGCATCCCTTCGCTCCCCTCCTGAACCGTTCCCAGCGCCCGCCGGACGTGTCCGCCCTCCCTCCGCGCGCCCTGCAAGGTCCGGGTTTGTGCGCAACGACAACGAAATACGTTTCCGAGGCAAATCCACCTCCATCACAGTCGCCTGCACCCGCTGACCCACTTTCAACACGTCGGCCGGATTTTTGACAAACTGATCCGCCACCTGCGAGATGTGCACCAACCCGTCTTGATGCACCCCAATATCCACGAACGCACCAAACGCCGTCACATTCGTCACAAGCCCAGGCAACTTCATGCCAGGCTTTAAGTCCTCCATCTTCTCCACCCCGTCCGCAAACGAGAACGCCTCAAACTGCTGACGCGGGTCACGCCCCGGCTTCGCCAACTCTTGCAAAATGTCTGTCAACGTCGGGAGCCCAACCTCCTCCGTCACGTACTTCTTCAAATCAATCCGCGAACGGCGCGCTGAATCCGTGAGCAACTCCTTCACGCCACACCCCAAATCCTTCGCCATCCGGTCCACCAACTCGTACCGCTCCGGATGAACCCCGCTCCCGTCCAACGGATGCGCTCCATCCCGAATCCGCAAAAAGCCCGCCGCCTGCTCAAACGCCTTTGGCCCCAATCCCGAAACCTTCAATAGCTCTTTCCGCGATTGAAACGGCCCGTTCTCGTCTCGGAACGCGACGATGTTGGCCGCCGTCCGTGAGTTCAATCCCGACACATAAGACAGCAAATGCTTGCTCGCCGTGTTCAGTTCCACCCCCACGTTGTTCACGCACGATACCACCGTGTCATCCAAACTCCGCTTCAACGCCGATTGATCCACATCGTGCTGATACTGCCCCACCCCAATCGACTTCGGATCTATCTTCACCAACTCCGCCAGCGGATCCATCAACCGCCGCCCAATCGAAACCGCGCCGCGCACCGTGACATCATGATTCGGGAACTCCTCCCGCGCCACGTCGCTCGCCGAGTAAATCGAGGCGCCGCTCTCATTCACCATCACCACCGGAATCGAAGCTGGCAGTCCAAGCTTTCGAATAAACCCCTCCGTCTCGCGCGACGCCGTCCCATTCCCAATCGCAATTGCCTCCACCTTAAACTTATCCACCACCGCCTTCACCATCATCGCCGCGTCCGCCTGCTCGCGAGCCGATTTCTCCGGATAAATCACATCGTTCGCCAACAACTTGCCCTGACGATCCAACAACACCACCTTGCAACCCGTCCGGAACCCCGGATCAATCGCCAAAACCGTCTTCTGCCCCAGAGGCGACGCTAACATCAACTCTCGAAGATTCTCCGTAAAAACGCGAATCGCCTCCTCATCTGCACGCTTCTTAATGACCAAACGCACCTCTCCCTCGATCGCAAACCCGAGCAATCGCTTGTAGGCATCGTGCACCGCGGCTTTCACCTCCCGCCCCGCTGGCGACGCGTTCTTCACAAACAACGCCTCCAGAATCGATAACGCCTCCGCTTCCGGCGGAACAATCCGCGTGAAAAGGAATCCCTCCGTCTCACCACGCCGCATGGCCAACACCCGATGCGAAGGCGCTTTCGAAGCCGGTTCTTCCCAATCAAAGTAATCTTTGAACTTCGCCCCCTCCACCTCCTTGTCCGCCACCACCTTCGACTTAAGGGTGCCGCGCTCAAGGTACAACGATCGCAACCGCGCACGCGCCTCTGCATCGTCACTCACGCGTTCCGCAATGATGTCGCGCGCCCCAGCCAAAGCCGTCTGAACGTCCGGCACCTCCTTGGCCGCATCCACAAACGTCGCGGCCGCCACCTCCAAAACCGTCCCCGCCTCCTGAGCTTGAAGCACGTCCGCCAAAGGCTCCAATCCCCGCTCCCGAGCAATGATTGCCCGCGTCCGCTTCTTCGGACGAAACGGCAAGTAGATGTCCTCCAACGTCGCCAACGTTTCCGCGGCTCCAATCTTCACCTCCAAAATGTCCGTCAACAGGTTGCGCTCCTTCAAACTCTCAACAATCGCCTCCCGTCGCTTGTCCAACTCGCCTAACTGCTCCAAGCGGTCGCGAACCGAGGTGATCTGAACCTCGTCCATCTCCCCCGTCTTTTCCTTTCGGTACCGCGCGATAAAGGGAACCGTCGCCCCTTCCTCCAAAAGAATCGCCGTCGCAGCAACCTGCCGCAGTTGAAGTTTCAGTTCGGAAGCAATCTTGAGAACGTGCTTTTCAATCATGTCGTTATGTTTTCTGAGTAAAAATCGTCAACCGCATCAGCGGCCCCCCTCCACCTCCCGAACCCCGCCAGCACCGCGCCGCACAATCCGTCCCGGATTCCCCGCCACCACGCACCCCGCCGGCACATCCTTCGTAACCACCGCCCCCGCCGCGATCACGCAATCGTCGCCAATCGTCACCCCCTTCAACACAATCGCGTTCATCCCAATCCACACATTGTTTCCAATGCGCACCGGACGTGACCGAATCGCCTCCAACGGCCGCGCCGGACGCCCCTCGTAGTAGGGCGCAAGCGCTTCCGCATCCACGCGCCTCATCGCCGCATCCACCGGATGGAAATCCGAATCCGCAATCCCCGTCCCCCAGGAAATCAAACAGTGCGAGCCAATCTCAACCCGCGTCTCGCTCGTCACCAACGCCCCCACCAACAAGGTAAAATCCCCGACCGTCACCTGAGCATCAGCACCCAACGCAAACTGGCACGCCGCATACACCGAACAGTGCCGTCCAAACTCCAACGCCCGCTCCCGCTTTCCCTTAAAATGCAGGAAACTCTGCGCGCTTTCGCAATAAAACCCTTCCCCCCACGCCACATTCGTCGGAATCGTCCGAGGCGACCAGTCATGTTCCACCCGTCTGTCAGGAAGCACGTTACTCATAAATCTCATCGACACCTCGCTAGCCCGCCGCATTGGCAGCCCCATGAAGCCGCGCGTAAACACCCCCGCGGGAGAGCAAATCCGGCCCCGTTCCCTCCTCCATCACCCCGCCCGGACCAATCACCACAATCCAATCCACCCGGTGAATCGTCGCAATCCGATGCGTGATAATCAGCGTCGTGCGACCACGCATCAGTTCCTCCATGGTCGCCATAATCGCTGACTCCGTGCTCGGATCGAGCGCGGACGTCGGCTCATCCAGTAACAAAATCGGCGCGTCCTTCAAGAAAGCACGGGCAATCCCAATCCGCTGCCGTTGCCCCACGGAAAGATGCCCCCCTCGCTCACCCACCGGAGTGTCGTACCCTTGCGGCAACCCCATGATGAACTCGTGCGCCTGCGCCCGCTGCGCCGCGGCCACAATCTGCGCCTCCGTCGCATCCGGCTTCCCGTACGCAATGTTCTCCCGAACCGTGGTCGAAAACAGCAGCGTATCCTGCAACACAATGCCGATGTGGCTCCGCAGCTCTCGTTTCGAAAGCTCCCGAATCGGAACGCCATCCAAAACCACCTCGCCCTGCACCGGGTCATAAAAACGGGGCACCAACGACAGTAACGTGCTCTTTCCCGAACCCGTTCCGCCCACAAACGCCACCGTCTTTCCAGCCGGCACCTTCACATTCACCCCACTCAAAATCGGCCGGTCCGCCCGATACCCAAACGTAATGTTCCGAAACTCCAACGCCCCCTGACACGCCCCCAAGACCCGTGGAGACCCCGGCTCCGGCACCTCGTTCTCGTGGTCAATCACCTCAAAACATCGCTGAACCGAAGCTGCCGCCTTCTCCATGTCCCACCCTACCTGCGTCAGCATGTCGAGCGGCTGATAGAGCGTGATGATGTACGTCGCGATCGCAAACAAGCTCTCCAGCGACAACACCCCCTCCCGCACATGGTGACTCCCCACGTAATAAATCGCCACCGTACTCACCGATAACAACGTGGAAATCAGAAGATTGCTCAACATTGAACTGTGCTGCATCCGCATATTCGCCTCGCGACTCCCCGCCGCAAAGCCCGCCAGATGCGCCACCTCGTCCGGCTCCCGTCCAAACGCCTGCACCATGCGAACTGAAGCCAACCCCTCCGTCGCTGTCATCAACACCTCACTCTCCCGCTCCGAAATCTCCACCGCCTGCCTCCGGATAATCCGAGCAAACATCCGAAAACTCACCAACATCACCGGCACCACCACCAACGCGAGTAACGACAACTCACGATCCAGACTCCACATCATCCAAAACGTGCTCGAAAGCGTCACCACCGTCTGAAACAGAAAGGTCCATTTCGCGTAAATCGTTTGAATGCACTGCGCGTCATACGCCACCCGATAACTGGAATCCGCGCTCCGAGTCCGATCGTGGTACGCCAACGGCAGCGTGTGCATCGCTTCATACAACTCCGTCCGCAGCTTCCACTGAGCCTGATAACCCACCCTCAGAAACAGCATGATGGCCCCGTAACTCACCAACCCAGCCAGCACATGCACCAATACTGCCGCCGCACACGCCCCAATGATTAAATGCGACGCATCCACCCCAGACAGGTCCACCTGCGGAAAATGAAGTCCAATCGCGTCAAACGGCCCCAACTGACCGTCCCAACCCGGCCTCAAAACCCTGAACAAAATGAACGCCAACGGCCACGGCCTCAGCAAACTGAAGGGCACCAACAGAAGCGTAAGTATCACCGCAACTAACGTCTTTCCCCAATACTCCCGATAATACGGCAAAGACCGGAGATAAACTTGGTTGGCGGACGGACGCGACATCGGGAGGATCGGTGATTGTGCGTTCGCCCCCAACGGAGGAGAAGCCCAAACGCCGCAACAAAAACGTGGCGCCCGTTTCAACCAGAGCTCCGTTCCCACCCTTTGGGCAAAGCAAACCCGGCCCATCGAAAAAATGCCTCGCGGCCTTGCGCCCCACCGCAACAAAGGCCAAATTGAAGAAAACGGCCTCCAACGTCGGTAACGCCCCCCATCGTTGCCCTCAAAAAGATGCCACCTTTGGAAATCGGGCTCACCGTAGAGCCGGTCCCCATCCACTCCCAACCGACACCATGATGAACAACTTCACGCCGCGCGCCCAACAGGTCCTCGCTCTGGCCCGAAAAGAAGCTGACCGCTTCAACCACAACTACGTCGGCACCGAACACCTCCTCCTCGGCC
>JACCEC013316636.1_pt1 | contig 13749 bp, 11 predicted proteins | sample 7450121 | NCBI WGS metagenome assembly JACCEC01 (sample SAMN15323455, study PRJNA562643) | freshwater metagenome | isolation source: river surface water | place: USA:Blue River Watershed | collected 2017-08-18 | reverse complement strand
TCCGGTGGCCAAGCTGCTGGACTGGTCGGGGAGCGAAGAGAGCTTAAGGGATAGTGGCAATCCGTTCGCGGTGGTTACGCAGGCGCATCTGGCGACACGGGCGACCCGGGACGATGCGAAGGCCCGTCACGCGGCCAAATGGCAGCTGGTGCAAGGCTTGTACCGCCGGGGTTTTGACAAGCAGCAGGTCGTCGATCTGTTCCGGGTGATCGACTGGAGGATGCGTCTGCCCAAGGCCTTGCAGGTGCAGCTGAGGCAGGATATGAACACTCTGGAGGAGGAATCAAAGATGAGGTACGTCACGTCGATTGAACAGCTGGCGATCGAAGAGGGGCTGCAAAAGGGTATACAACAGGGAATGCAGCAAGGGATGCAGGAAGGTATGGAGAGAGGCATGCAACGAGGACGCCTGGAAGGGAAAGTGCAGTTGCTGGAGCGTCTACTAGCAGCAAGATTCGGTGATCCGCTGCCCGGTTGGGTAAACAACCGTGTTTCCCGCGCGGACGAATGTTCGCTGGACCACTGGACGGTGGCGGCGTTGTCGGCGACATCGCTGATCGAACTGCTCGGCGAGCAGTAGTGCCGTTGATCTCCGCAGATTCTCCCGCCGGCTTTGTGGAATGTAAATCGACGCTCGTCAATTATCATGAAAAAACGAGTCCACGAACTGCATGGACTCGTTTTTGTCTGGCGAGCGTCGTACCCGCCGCCTGGCAAGCGGGCTGTGGGGCAGACGCATCAGAAATTATGGCTGGCCTTCACACCCAGAATCCAGTTGCGGCCTGGCGCCGGTTCGTAGAAGCGGCTGTTGGTATCGTTGACGCGCACCGAGCCGACATATTTTTCGTCAAACAGATTGTCGATGCGCGCGTACTCGGTTAGTGTCCAGTCTTTGTATTTCTGGCGGAACTGGCCACGCAGGCTGAGTATCACGTAGTCATCGACGCTGGCGGTATTGGCGTCGTTCGCGTAGACCTTGCTGTTGTAACGCATTTCCAGCGCGGTCTGAAAACCAATCGGCTGGTACTTCCACGCAGCCTCGGCATAGAGCTGCGAGCGATAGGTGCCAGGAATATAGCTGCCGGGATTGAAGTTCGAGCCCGAATCGAAGGTCGCATCCAGATAGGTATACGCAGCGAGCAGAGAGAGGTTATTACCCAGCAGGGTCTCGGCCGACACCTCAGCGCCCTGACGCGTGGTCTTGCCGGCATTGCGATACGTGGTGTAGGTACCGCCGCTCTGCGTAACGATCTCGTTTTCGGTGCTGATATTGAACAGCGCGATGTTGGCGCGCGTATGGTCCGAAACCATCCACTTGCTGCCGATTTCGATATTCGTGCTGGTCGCCGGCCTCAGATTCAGATTGGGACCGTTGCCGGCGGTATCGCTGAACGAAATTTCAATCATGGTCGGCGTTTCAAAGCCTTTGCCGACATTTGCATAGAAGTTCAGCGCGGGTGTCGCTTTGAACACTGCTCCGATCACCGGGATGGTTTTATCGAAGCTCAGCGACCCTGTGCCATTGCCATCCGACAGAGGCAAATGGTCGGTAATACGTTGCTTCAGTCGCGTATGACGAACGCCGGCATGAACATCCCAGCGGTCAGCCACGGACCACAAGCCCTGGACATATTGATCGAAATTGTTCGCCTTCTGGGTCTCATCGCGCGTCGGCGAGCCATTGATCTCGCCGGCGCTGGCCGGGCTGTCCGTACGTGCATCGTCCATGAATCCCGCGCTGATGCCGGCCGTAGCTGTGTAGGGACGGTCGAACATCGTGCCCCGATGGGTCACGCGTAATTCCGCGCCGTAATAATCGCGGGCAATCGCGCTGGCACGACCGGTCGCGCCGCCAGTGGACAGATACTGGGTATTGTCCCGCTGCCCGACATAGGTAATCGCATTGAGTGTGTTGCGCGAGTCGAGCACTTTCTCGAAATTGAAGCCGACCTGCGTGTTGTTGCGGATGACGCGGGCGTTGGCAGCCACGTTGTTGGGCGAGGCCATCGTGTAGCTGGTATTCAGGTTGGCAGCGGTCAGCCCACCTGGATCTTGCGCGAACTGGTCGAACCAGTTGAGCAGCGTGGTCAGCTTGCTGTCCTCGGACAGTTTCACACCCAGCTTGACGGTAGCCTGACGCTTCTCGTTGGCGCTTTGTGCGCGATAGCCGTCGGCTTCGTAGTTGGAGAAATTCAGCAAATAGTCCACACCCTGACGGTTGCCGGTAGCCTGGAGGGATTCACGGCGCGTGCCGAAGCTGCCGAACAGGACATCACCGCTGACCTGGGGAGTCGCCGGGATGTTATTGGTAAACATCTGGATCACGCCGCCGGAGGAATTGCCGTACATGGCCGAGAAGGGCCCGCGCATCACTTCAATGCTGCCGATGGCGTCAAGATCCACGCTGCCCGGATTGCCAATGCCATCCGGCATGGAGAGCGGAATGCCATCGACATACACGCGGATGCCGCGCACGCCGAATGCCGAGCGGGCGCCAAACCCGCGGGACGAAATTTGCGGATCCTGTGCCATCTGATTGCGGTTTTGGGCGGTGATACCCGGCACGCGAGCGAGACTCTCCGACAGCGTCATTCGCAACTGGCCCTCCTGAATGGCGGACTTTTCGACTTTGTCGATGGCCATCGGCAGGTCAAAGCTGTCCTGCTCGACGCGGGTTGCGGTCACCACCACGGGCGACAGAGATTTGGCTTCCTGAGCCGGCGCAGTCTGAGCGGCGAAGCTGCTGGCGATTAGCAGCGCGAGAGTCGTTTTCTGAGTTTTCATTGTGTGAGCGCCCCGGAGGGGTTGCTTTTTGTCAAAAGGCGCAACCCTAATCGACAGACACTCGCATGAAAATCATGAAAATCATTAAACTGCCCGAGAAAAGCTCAGCTTTTCACTTGGGCAAGCATAATCGCATGCGTTATTTTGAAATTTTATTTAATTGATAATATTTAAAGTAAAAAAAGACGACCTCGTGGTCGCCCTTTTTTAAAAACTGCTGTCAGCAGCCAGGCACAAGGCAAGGCTGCCAGCTTTCCGAATTAACGGTTAGCGATGTACATGGTGATTTCGAAACCGAAACGCAGGTCGGTAGCAGCGGGGGTAGTCCAGTTCATAGTCATCTCCTGATGTTGATGTGTTTGCATTGTTGCCAGTCCGTGACCGGTCTGACGAGATGGATAATGCCTTCGCCCGCGGTGCAATTCATCTGCGAAAGGATGAATTGCATCTAATGATTTTCATGATCGACGCCGCTACAGCCTGCCACGCTGGGGTGGCGGGCAGGCTGCTGCTATGATGCGCGCACCCGGAAATCGGCGCCGCGAGCCCACAGTGCTTTTATGCTGCGGCGCACACATCCCCATGAATCATCCTCCGACACCCGCCAGCGAGATTGCAGGAAACGAGACCTCCCGTGGCGCCGACCTGCCGGCCGCCGGTATGAGCCTCAGGCTGAAGATTAATCTGATTTTCTCAGTGCTGACGCTGATCGGCTTTAGCGTGCTGATCTATGTGGAAGTTGCCGCCACGCGCAACAGCGTGCGCGAGGAAATGGAAGCTTCGGGTCGCATCGCCACCCAGCTGCTGGGCCGGGTGGCCAATCTCTATGCGCGAGATGATCTGCATGAGCTGGTGAACTTCCTGCGCGAGACCGGCCGGGTTCGCGCCAACGAGATTCGGCTGTACAACAAAGCGGGCGATGTGCTGTACGAATCGCCTCCGTCCACCTACAAGGCCGGCCGCAATGCGCCGGGATGGTACGCGTCACTGGTGGCGCCACCGCATAGCGAGCGGGTGATCCAACTGTCAAACGCGCGACTGGTGGTCGAAACCAATCCCACGCGCGCAGTGCTGGACGGATGGGACAATCTGCGCGACATTCTGTTCGCGCAAATTACGCTATTTCTGCTCGCAGATTTGCTGATTTTCTGGATGGTTGGCCGCTGGCTGGCGCCACTGGAGCGCATTCGCAGCGGTCTGCGCGAGATCGAGCATGGCGGGCATGAGGTGAGGCTGCCGCCTTTGCCGGGCAAGGAAGCGGCAGAGATGGGGCGCGCATTCAATCGCATGGCGCAGGCGGTCGAAGACAACATCCAGGTACGGCAGGCCAGCGCCGAGGCGCAGGCACGGCTGGATGCCCAGCGCGATTTCACCAAACTCCTGCATGCCCGCATCGAGGAAGAGCGCGCAGCGCTGGCGCGTGAGCTGCACGATGAACTGGGCCAGTCACTGACCGCGATACGCAGTATCGCAAAATCGCTGATGCAGCACCCTGAGGTCGCCGGCAGTCCGATGGAGCGACACGCGAAGATGCTGTTCGACACGGCGGGCATGACCTCGGATGCCATGCACCGGATGATCCCCCGGCTACGGCCGATCAAGCTGGAAGGCATGGGTCTGGTAGATGCGGTGCGCGACCTGCTGACCGACAGCCAGCAGAGCAATCCGGGCCTGCGCCTCGAGCTTAATGTCAGCGGAACGATCCCATTGCTGGATGACGAGCTCGAGCTTTCCGCTTACCGTATAGTGCAGGAAGCCGTGACCAATGTGATCCGGCATGCCGAGGCCAGCCGCGCGCAGGTCACCATCGCCGCAGAGCCGGGACATCTGAGACTCTGCGTGACCGACAATGGCCGTGGCGCGGAGGTGCTTCAGCGCGAGGGTCACTACGGCATTCGCGGCATGCAGGAGCGCGCCGAGTCGCACGGTGGCAGTGTGCGCTTCGAAGCCTCCCCCGAAGGCGGGCTGGAAGTCAGTGTGCTGCTGCCATTGCCTCTGCGCGAAAATGAGGACAAGGAAACTCACAGAGAATGAAAAAAACGATCAACGTCATGCTGGTGGACGATCACGCGGTGGTTCGTTATGGCTTTCGTATGTTGCTCGAAGCGACTGATGATATTCGCGTGGTCGCCGAGGCAGACTCCGCTGAAGCCGCTTACCAGCAGATACCCGCGGCCAAGCCCGACGTGATCGTGATGGATATTTCGCTCGGCGGCACAATGGGTGTGGAGGCCACGCGCCGTATTGTTGCGCGCGACAAGATGGCCCGCGTGCTGGGGCTCTCGTCGCATGAAGATCCGAGTTATGTGCGCTACATGCTCAAAGCGGGCGCGCTCGGTTATTTGTCCAAGCGCAGCGCTCCGGATGAACTGATGCATGCAATACGCCAGGTCGCCGAGGGCCGCATGTATATCGACAGTCAGTTATCGCAGCGCATGGCGCTGGAAGAATTCAATGGCGAAAAAAGCCCGATCGAGGTGCTGTCCGAGCGCGAATTTGGCGTATTCATCCAGCTGGCGAAGGGCTCGTCAGTGAATCAGATCGCCGACATGCTGAATATCTCTCCGCGCACTGTGGGCACGCATTTGTACAACGTCAAGCAAAAGCTGGGCGTAGCCAATCAGGCCGAGCTGGCGCTGATTGCCGTGCGTCATGGTCTGATTGAGCTGTAGCCGTCTCCACCTAAAAATTTCCCGCCAAGAAATTACCGGACGTGTTTCTCTGGTGATTCCTCGTTTCGTTTTGCCTTTAGAGTGTTTACTTTTGTAAATGCTCAATATCGATGGGTCCGATATTCGTACATTGTCTGCAGAGAGGCGCTTTGCCTCGCACCGTAGGGAGACAAGATGCGAAAAGCGATCAGACAATCAACGCGTAAATTGACCGGGCAGTTGATCACGCAGGTCATCGCGGGCGCCAGCCTTTTGCTGAGCGCTGCTTTTTCCTTTGCTCAATCCGCGCTCGACTGGGGCGTGACCATTTCCTCGGGTATGCCGCCACCACCGGTGGTGCGTTATGAACCGATGCCCGGCGCGCGTCCGGGCCATGTCTGGGTGCAGGGCTACTGGAACTGGCACGGCGGCGGTTATGTCTGGGTGCCGGGACACTGGGTGGTCGCGCGGGCGGGTTACATGTACGTGCAGCCAGCCTGGCGCGAGGGATCGCATGGCTGGGACCTCAGGCGCGGTGGCTGGTATCGCGGCGGTCACGGTTATGAAGGCGGCCATCCGGGCCGCGGACCGGGACACTGCCCGCCGGGACATCGCAAGAAAGGCGAGTGCTGATCGTTGGTTCAGTGATGCGCAAGCGAGATGGGCGGCGCCTGCAGTACACCGGTGTGTACCAGTCCCTGCAGCGTCATGGGCCGTCCGAGGAAATAGCCCTGGGCTTTTGTAACGCCAAGCTCCATCAGCGTCGCGACCTCGGCTGCCGTCTCAACGCCTTCGGCGATCAGCTGGCTGCCGGTGTCCGATGAAAAATGGATCAGTGCCGCTGCAAGCGCGCGCCGTGCGGGGTCGGCGTTGATGTCCCGCGTCAGGCTCATGTCCAGCTTGATGCGATCCGGACCAAGGTTAAGAATGTGCCGAAAGCTGGCATACCCGGCGCCGGCATCATCGACGGCGATGCGCAGGCCGCGCTCCCGATAGGCTTTCAGCCTTGCGCCGATCGCTTCATAGCGCTCGACGGCGGAGTGCTCGGTAATCTCGAGCACGACATGATCCAGCGAGGGCAGGCTGTCGAGCATGCGCGCCAGACGATGATCAAGCACGGTGTCAGGGGACGCATTGACAGCCAGATCGATGCCGTCATTGAAGTGTGGCAGCGCTGAGAGCGCGATCTCGATCGCGCGCAGCTCCAGTTCGATTCCCAACCCCGCCCCATGCGCATCGTTGAACCACAGGTCGGGGCTGCGCATCGGCGTGGCGGTAAAGCGCGCAAGTGACTCGAATCCCGTCACCTGTCCACTGTGCAGATCAAAAATCGGCTGGTAGACCATGGAGAGCGCATTGCCGGTCAAAATTTGCCGTATGCGCTCGCGGGTGCTGGTCAGCGTCAGGCTGAATGCGCGCTCGCGGTCGATCATCTTTCCGGTCAGCTCGGCGAACACGCGCATGAGCGCGAGATCGCGCTGATTCAGGCTGATGTCCGAAGTGCGGCTGAAGCAGCAGAAGGTGCCATAGACAGACCCGTCGGCCAATTGGATCGGCACGCTCATGTGGGCGCCGACGGGTATATCGAAGGTGGCGCCCAGCTCTGCAGCGACCGCGTTTTCGCGGGCATCATGGATCAGTTCGGGCAGCCGTCCGTCGACCACGCGCTGGCAGTACGATTGCTCCAGCGCATCGCCGCAGCCGACCTGCACCGGATTGCCGTTCCAGTCGGAATCGACGTAACGGAACACACGGCGTCCGCCGACAAATTCCGAAACAAAGGCGACCTCCATCTTCAGATGGGTTCGTATCGCATGCAGGATGTCTGGCACTGAATTTGATTCAGGGTGTCCGACTGCAGGTATTTGTTGTTCGTGTATGACCTGGCGCAGCCCATCCCCGTTGTCATCCGTTAGGGAAGTTGTCACAGAGTCCATATTTGCATTCAATCGACTTGATCGGGCAATTCCCCACACACACGAACCGGCGTTTGGCACGAGAGCGCACAAGGGGAGCGCAGACTGCACAAAAACTGCTGTGACAATCTTGTCCTGATCTTGTTCAAAGTATCGATTTTTGTCGTTGATTCATCTCAAGTCACTAGAGCATTTGTTCGATCATTGAACTGCCGATGTTCTACCTTATTCAGATAAACAGGCTGACCCATGAATTCCGACACCATGACAGCGCAGTCCGGTTCCGGCAGTGATCCGAACCGGAAGCCCGCTGACACACTTTTGGCAGACCGCGCACCGCCGCCTCATGCGCTTGATGGCAGCCAGTACCACAACATCATCGAAGAACAGCTGTATGCGGAGCAGCCGCCGACTGCGCAAGAGCAGACACCGTGGCGAATCTTTCATCCGGATTCCGGAAAGCCTGATGCTGTGGCGCCGGACGAGCCCAGCATCTCGGTGGGCCCCCGATAATTGACATTCAGTCAATATAACAAGGTGGTGCGTCAGGCGGGCCATCTTGAGCGATGGCCTCGCCATTTAAGTAATTGCTTGCGCTCCTCCTGAATGACATTCGGTTCGTTCCGGTTTCTCCGGTATGATGTCGTTGCGCCAACATTTCAGGCGCCGGTTTCCATAATCAATAACAACAAACAGGGGGACAGAGGAATGCATTACAGCGAGGCAGTGACCATCGCCGATCTGCGCGAGATCGCCAGAAAAAAACTGCCCAGATCCGTCTTCGGTTTCGTCGACGGTGCCGCGTTTGACGAGCGCACGCTCCGAGACAACGAAAGTGATTTTTCCCGCATACGATTTGCGCCGCGTTTCATGGTCGATGTCGGCCAGCGCACACAATCCGTCACAGTACTTGGCCGCACCTACAGCTCGCCGATGATCCTGGGCCCGACCGGGCTGGCTGGCATCTTCTGGCCGCACGGCGATCTTGAAATCGCGCGCGCCTGCAAGGCGCTCGGTGTCGGTTTCTGCCAGTCGACCAATTCCAATGCCAGCATTGAGCAGGTGGCGGAGGTGAATGGTGATTTCTGGTTTCAGCTCTATATCCAGCGCGATCGCGGTTTTTCCGCGTCGCTGATGCAGCGCGCCTGGGATCAGGGGGCGCGTGTTCTGGTGCTGACGGTCGATCTGCCGATACCCGGCCCGCGCGAGCGCGACATTCGCAATGGCTTCATGGTGCCGCCGCGCATCGGACTGGACAATATCTTCGACTATGCGAGCAAGCTCGGCTGGTTGTGGCGTCTGGCGACGGGGCCGCGCTTCACCATGGGCAATTTCGATGCGCCCGGACAGGCGCCGCGCAAGATGACGACGCTCGCGCAGTATGTGGCCTCGCAGTTCGATCCTTGCGTGATCTGGAAAGATCTCGACTGGATACGCAGCGAATGGAAGGGCCAGCTGGCAGTCAAAGGCATTTTGCGCCCGGACGATGCCGTGCGCGCGCAGCAGCATGGCGCGGATGCGGTGATTGTCTCCAACCACGGGGGACGGCAGCTCGATGGTTCGCCGTCGGCGATCGCGGCGCTGCCGGCCATTGCCGATGCGCTGGGTGGCAAGACGACCGTGCTGATGGATGGCGGCATTCGTCGCGGCGGCGACATCGTCAAAGCGCTTGCACTGGGCGCCAGCGCCTGTCTGATCGGACGTGCGGGGCTGTATGGTCTGGCCAGCGGCGGGCGTCCCGGCGTAGAGCGCGCCATTGGCATGCTGCAAAAAGAGATCGACATCACGCAGGCCTTGCTCGGCATACCTGAACTTGCAAAGGTCGACCGCAGCGCGCTGTTTCCGGAGCGTTGATTTTCCTGAAATTGCCGGAAACTTTCCTGTTTTCCTGACATCGGAACAAGAAGGGCAGACGAATTCCGTCTGTCCTTCCTGAACAAGGAAGGTTATGACCCGTATCCAACGCAAGCCCGAACTGGAGAAGCACAGTTCTCCGGGTGACGATTCCAAATCGGTGACACCCAAGGATGTCAGCAAACAATTCGCGGCGGCGAAAGATATTACCGAGCGCAATCTGCAGTCAGCGGATCCTGAAAAAAAACAGCAGGCGCTGCTCGATGATGCGATCGAGCTGACTTTTCCGGCCAGCGATCCGCCGGCAGCAGGGAGCGTGACACGGATCGAGGTGCCGCCGGCAAAGACTTCGCAATAAGACTTCGCAATAAGGTTTCTCAGTAACCGCGCGGCGAGTATGGATGACAAGACACTCGCTCAACGCTTGTCGAGCAAGCGCGTTCTTGCAGCGACCAGCGCAATCAGAATACCAAGCACCGCCACCAGGCCCATCGCGGCCTGCATGCCCAGCACATGCGCGACACTGCCCAGCAGCGGCGGCCCGATCAGTGTGCCGCTGTAAGCCATCGTTGCCACGCCCGCCAGCGCTATCGGACCGTCGCTACCGGCGGCACTGAATACAAACGGGAACACCAGCGACAACCCCAATCCAGCCAGTGCAAAGCCGACCAGTGCGTAGCGGGCATCCGGCGCGAACACCGCGAAGAACAGTCCGGCCGCCGCGATCACTGCGCCACTGCACACCAGCCTGCGCGCACCATGCTTCATTTTCAGGCGATCACCGAACAGTCGGGATAGCAGCATCATCGTGGAGAATGCCGTCAGCGACAATGGCGCGAATCCCTCTGAGGCACCGAAATGATCGCGCAGGAAGATGCCGCTCCAGTCAGCGATGCTGCCCTCGGCGACCGAGGCAATAAAGCCCAGCACACCCAGCAGGGCGAGCGAACCACGTGGCAGCGAGAAAGATTTTTTCTCGATGATTTCACCGCGATCCGCCGTGACGCAGGAATGACCGAGTGCCAGCAGCAGCGCGAGGGGCAGCGCCAGCATCAAAAAATGCATCGCGGGAGAGATACCCAGACCGGCCATCGCACTACCGGTCGCAGCACCCGCGACACCGCCGGCGCATACGCAGGCATGCAGTCTGGACATCGCCGAAGCGCCGGTGATTTTTTCATGGCGCGCAGCGACCGAGTTCATCCCGACATCAAAACAGCTGGCGCTAACGCCCAGCGTCAGCACAGCCATCATCAGCAGCGGCAACGAAGGAGCGAAGCCTGCGCCCAGCAAGGCCAGCAGCAGCGCAGCACCTGAGATCAGCATCGTGTGGCGTCCGCCGAAACGAGCCATCAGCCGCGATGACACCGGAAACGACAGCACGGCTCCGACGCCGCCGCACAGCAGCACCAGCGATAGCATCTGGTGCGATACCTGCATCTGCTCGCGCAGCGCAGGAATGCGGCCAGCCCACGAACCCATCACGATGCCGAACCAGGCAAACATCGCGGGCAGCGCAAAACGGCGCAGCGCTGAGAAGGAAATAGTCTGATCGGGAGTGCGAAACGCGAGTTCAGGCGAAGTCAGGATGGCGTGTGTCGGGGGCATGGGCAGGAAAAAAGTCAGAGACATAGCATCGTCAGGTGCTTGCTGCACCGTAACTACGTCTGTGATGCCTGATTCGAGGAAATAGTTTCCGCCCGGAAGAAAATTTTGCCTGATGACACTCAAGAATGGGAGGGAATGTCCTGTGCTGTAGCGCAGGTCAAATGCGGCAGCGGAACCTTGTGAGCGAACTTGTCTTACAGGAACGCGTCTCTGAATGGTCAAGTCTGACCTTGTCCACCACCTATGCCGATTCACGCCAAAAGTGCATGAACAGGGGATGCCGGATTGGTGTTCGGGGCATTGAATTATCGGGAGGCAAACTTGCCGTCGCCACAGATGCTCACGGTCATGTTTTTTTGACCCTGCTCAAGCCCTGTCAGAGCGAGCGCTTTAGCCTGTGAGCAAACAGCAACAAGATGACTCCGAGACATTGACTGAGGTCCGCATGAAGCCGATCCACACTCATTACGACAATCTGAAGGTATCCCGCAATGCGCCTCCGGAGGTGATCCGCGCGGCCTTCAAGACCCTGAGTCAGAAATTCCATCCTGACCGGCATGGCGGCGATGCCAGAGCCACCAAAACCTTCCAGCTGATCACAGCAGCCTACGATGTGCTGTCCGATCCGCAGCGGCGCCGGCAGCATGACGAATGGATCGCCCGCGCCGAGCGCAAACTGCAGCGCGAGGCTGCCACGGCCGCCGAATCGCAGCTCCGCCGTCCGTGGAATGGCCGGGAACGCAGGCGCAAGCCCTGGCCGGAGATCAGGACCGCCGGCCCGGCAGCCGTCATGACCTCTGCGGGACGCCTGCGGGTTCCGGCACGCGCGCTCGCCTTGTGGGTCGCGATGGCGCTGGTGACGGTGATGCTGCTGACGCTGGCCAAGACCTGACAGCCCGCTATCGCTCGTCGGTTATAGTACGCGTCGATAACAAGAGAAGCCGCGCGCACTGCGCCGGCAGGAAAGACTGGCGTGACGCAGCACACCGAGGAGACTATCGTCAGGCAGGCGCTTGTGCGCATGCGCCTGATCGATGCCGATGACATTCCCCCGATTACCCTGCTGGCCGGCGGTGTGTCGTCGCTGATCGCGCGCGCCGATACTCGTCGCGGTCCCGTTTGCGTGAAGCAGGCGCTGCCCGAACTGAAGGTGGCGATGCACTGGAGCGCGCCGCTCGAGCGCAGCCATGCCGAGCTGGACTGGATACGGCAGGTTGGCGAGTGGCTTCCCGGCGCAGTGCCCGCGATACTCGGCGAGGATCGCGAATCGCATGCGTTCGCGATGAACTGGCTGGAACCTTCGCTGCATCCGGTGTGGAAGCTGCAACTGCGCGATGGTATCGCCCGACCGGCCTTCGCCGTTGAGGTCGCACGTCGGCTGGCCGCCATTCACGCAGCCAGTGCTGATGATGATGCGCTCGCGCAGACCTTCGCGAATGACGAGAATTTTTTTCAGCTGAGGCTGGATCCGTATTTCGGCGCAACCGCTCGCGTGCATGGCGATTGTGCGCCCATACTGCAGCAGCTGATCGACGATACTGCCAGCAATAAGCGCGTGCTGGTACATGGCGACATCAGCCCTAAAAACCTGCTGGCCGGCCCCAAAGGGCCGGTATTTCTCGATGCAGAATGCGCATGGTATGGCGAGCCCGCGTTCGATGTGGCTTTCTGCCTCAGCCATCTGCTGGCCAAGTGCCTGTGGCGGCCTGAATCGAGCGCAGATTTTCTGGACTGTTTCGATGCCTTTGCCGAAGCCTATCTGACCGGCGTGACGTGGGAGACACCGACAGCGCTGGAAGCCCGCATTGCGCGACTGCTCGCAGCAATACTGCTGGCCCGCGTCGATGGCAAGTCACCACTTGAATACCTGGATGAACGTGGCAAAGCAATGCAGCGACAATTCGCGCTGGCGCGTGTGCGCGCACCGGTCGATCGTCTGGCAGCGATCCGCAATGACTGGCAATCCCACCTCGATCACTCATCTTATTTTTCATCATGAACACTCAAATCCGCAAGCTGCATGCACGCCGAATCTGGGATTCGCGTGGCCGACCCACTGTCGAAGTCGATGTCACCCTTGATGATGGCACGCTCGGGCGCGGCATCGCGCCTGCAGGGGCATCGACCGGCACGCATGAAGCGGTCGAGCTGCGCGACGGCGGCAATGAGCAGGGTGGCTATGGCGTCTCGAGGGCGATCGACAAGGTGAACCGGGAAATCGCGCCGGTACTGACGGGCAAGGACGCGATGGACCAGCGCGCGATCGATGACGCGCTGATCGCGTTAGATGGCACGCCCAATAAATCGCGGCTGGGCGGCAATGCGCTGATCGCCACCTCGATGGCGGTGCTGCAGGCAGCCGCCAATGCAAGACGTCTGCCTTTGTGGAAGCATCTCGCCGCTGACGTAAAAATAACGCTGCCGCTGCCCGAGATACAGATCTTCGGCGGCGGTGCGCACGCCGGACGTCGCATCGACATACAAGATTTGCTGGTGATGCCGGTCGGCGCGCACAGCATTGATGAAGCACTGGCGATGGTCGCCGATGTCTATCGCGCCGCCGGCGAGCTGATGGCCGACAGCGGACGCCGCGCAGGCGTCGCGGACGAGGGTGGCTGGTGGCCGGATTTTTCCAGCAACGAAGAAGCGTTGCAAATGCTGACGCGCTCGATCGAGAAGGCAGGCTATCGTCACGGCGAGGTGATGATCTCGCTCGATATCGCGGCGTCCGAATTTGGCAGCGCCGGCATCTACCGCCCGGTTCTGGAGGGCAGGTCGTATCCGCGAGATGAATGGATAGCGGTGCTGCTCGGCTGGCTGGCCAAGTATCCGATTCTCTCCATCGAAGATCCGGTCGCAGAGGATGACACCGAGGGCATGATCGCGTTCACCCGGGCTGCCGGTGACAAGGTGCAGGTGATTGGCGACGATTATCT
>JACCEC012048652.1_pt1 | contig 13754 bp, 12 predicted proteins | sample 7450121 | NCBI WGS metagenome assembly JACCEC01 (sample SAMN15323455, study PRJNA562643) | freshwater metagenome | isolation source: river surface water | place: USA:Blue River Watershed | collected 2017-08-18 | reverse complement strand
GGTGCCGCGCGGTGCCGGCGGGATGCCTTCGAGGTTGAACTCGCCCAGCAGCTTGTTGCCGCTGGCCATCTCGCGCTCGCCCTGGAAGACCTTGATGGTCACGGCCGGCTGGTTGTCGTCGGCGGTCGAGAAGGTCTGGGCGAATTTGGTCGGGATGGTGGTGTTCTTGGTGATCATCTTGGTCATGACGCCGCCCAGGGTCTCGATGCCCAGGGACAGCGGGGTCACGTCCAGCAGCAGCACGTCCTTGCGGTCCCCCGAGAGCACCTGGCCCTGGATGGCGGCGCCCACGGCCACGGCTTCGTCAGGGTTGACGTCCTTGCGCGGCTCCTTGCCGAAGAACTCCTTGACCTTGTCCTGCACCTTGGGCATGCGGGTCTGGCCGCCGACCAGGATCACGTCGTCGATGTCGGAGACGCTGATGCCGGCGTCCTTGATGGCGATGCGGCAGGGGGCGATCGAGCGCTCGATCAGGTCTTCCACCAGCGACTCGAACTTGGCACGCGTGAGCTTGACGTTCAGGTGCTTGGGACCGGTGGCATCGGCCGTGATGTAAGGCAGGTTGACGTCGGTGGCCGAAGACGAGGACAGCTCGATCTTGGCTTTTTCAGCCGCTTCTTTCAGGCGCTGCAGGGCCAGCACGTCCTGCTTGAGGTTGACACCGGATTCCTTCTTGAACTCGTCGATGATGTAGTCGATGATGCGCTGGTCGAAGTCTTCGCCGCCCAGGAAGGTGTCGCCGTTGGTGGACAGCACTTCGAACTGCTTTTCGCCATCGACGTCGGCGATCTCGATGATGGACACGTCAAAGGTGCCGCCGCCCAGGTCGTACACGGCGATCTTGCGGTCGCCCTTGTCCTGCTTGTCCAGGCCGAAGGCCAGGGCCGCGGCGGTGGGCTCGTTGATGATGCGCTTGACGTCCAGGCCGGCGATGCGGCCGGCGTCCTTGGTGGCCTGGCGCTGGGCGTCGTTGAAGTAAGCGGGCACCGTGATCACGGCCTCGGTGACCGGCTCGCCCAGGTAGTCCTCGGCGGTCTTCTTCATCTTGCGCAGCACTTCGGCGCTGATCTGCGGCGGGGCCATCTTGTTGCCGCGCACCTCGACCCAGGCGTCGCCGTTGTCGGCCTTGGTGATGGTGTAGGGCATCAGGTCGATGTCCTTTTGCACTTCCTTCTCTTCGAACTTGCGGCCGATCAGGCGCTTGACGGCGTACAGCGTGTTCTTGGGGTTGGTCACGGCCTGGCGCTTGGCGCTGGCGCCAACGAGGATCTCGCCGTCGTCCTGGTAGGCGATGATGGACGGCGTGGTGCGGGCACCCTCGGCGTTCTCGATCACCTTGGTGGTGTTGCCTTCCATGATGGCCACGCACGAGTTGGTGGTGCCCAGGTCAATGCCGATGATTTTTCCCATGTTGAACTCCGAAAATTGGTTTGAATTGCGTCTGAATTGAGGGTCGGGGGGCGGTTTTCAAGCCATGAAAACAGGGCGCGCCCGCTTCACTTGGGGGCCGCCACGGTCACGAGTGCGGGGCGCAGCACACGCTCGGCGATCAGGTAACCCTTTTGCAGCACGCTCACGACCGTGTTGGCGTCCTGCTCGGCCGGCACCACGCTGATGGCCTGGTGCTGGCTGGGGTCGAACTTGGTGGCGGCGGCCGGGTTGATCTCGACCACCTTGTTGCGCTCCAGCGCGCTCTTGAGCTGGCGCAGCGTGGCCTCGCTGCCTTCGCGGATTTGCTCGAGGGTGGCGTTGGGGATGGCCAGGCCGGCTTCCAGGCTGTCGATCACCGGCAGCAGGCTCTCGGCAAAACCTTCGACCGCGAACTTGCGCGATTTGGCGATTTCCTCGTCGGCGCGGCGGCGGGCGTTTTGCACATCGGCCTGGGCGCGCAGGTACAGGTCGGCCAGTTCGGCGTTCTTGGCCTGCAACTCGGCCAGTTGGGCCGCCAGGTCGGGCGTGCCGGCCTCGGGGGCGGTTGTTTCGGGCGCCGCAGGCGCCGCGGCGCCGGGGTCTTGGGAGGGGGTGTTTTCGGACATAAGTGCTTCAAAAAACAGCAATGGCAGGTCTTCAGCCCCACATGTGGGGCCTATCCCCTCGAATTCAAGGGCTTTGTGTGAATGACCTGTTCGGGCCGCGCGGGCGGCCCTGCGGGCTTATTCGACGGCCAGCAGCTCGACGTCGAACTTGAGGGTGGCGTTCGGCGGGATCACGCCGCCGGCGCCGCGCGCGCCGTAGCCCAGCTCGGGCGGGATGATCAGGGTGCGTGCGCCGCCGACCTTCATGCCGGCCACGCCCTCGTCCCAGCCCTTGATGACCATGCCGGCGCCCAGCGCGAACACGAAGGGGTCGCGGCGGTCCTTGCTCGAGTCGAACTTGGCGCCTTGCTGACCGTCCTGGTAGAGCCAGCCGGTGTAGTGCACCACCACGTCCTGGCCGGCTTGGGCTTCGGCGCCTTCGCCGACAACGGTGTCTTGGTATTGCAGACCAGAGGGGGTGGTGTTCATCGCGGTGTCCTTGACAGAAAAACGCCCAGCGCGCGGGCAAAGGCCGCCGGGGCTGGGGCAAACCAGAAATTATGCCAGCCGGTGCGCCGCCCACCGTGCGCTGATCGACCGCGCGTGCGGGGCGAGAACATTTGATTACGTTCTCGCTGCAGGCGGCGGCTATGCTCGCCGCCATGGGCCCTCGGCGGGTCCATCCCATCCAAAGGAGGAACCCCATGCAAAAAAGCCCTTACCGTGGTTTGAAAATCGGCGCGATGGCGCTGGCGGCAGCCCTGGCGCTGGCCGGCTGCGACACCATGACCCCCCAGCAGCGCAGCGCCGCCACCGGCGCGGCGATTGGCGCCGTCGCCGGGCAGGTGGTCGGCGGCAACACGCGCGGCACCGTGATCGGCGCAGCGCTCGGTGGCCTGGGCGGTTATGTCTGGTCGAACCAGATGGAAGCCAAAAAGCGCCAGATGGAGCAGGCCACGGCCGGCACCGGCACGGTGGTCACGCAAACCGCCGACAACCAGCTCAAGCTCAGCATCCCCAACGACATTTCGTTCGCCAGCGGTCGCTACGACATCCAGCCGCGGCTCATGCCCATCCTCGACCAGTTCGCGCAGGGCCTGAACCAGCAGCCCTCGATGGAAGTGCGCATCGTCGGCCACACCGACAACACCGGCAGCGATGCGGTCAACAACCCGCTGTCGATCAACCGCGCCCAAAGCGCACGCGACTACCTGGTCTCGCGCGGTGTGGCGGCGCAGCGCATCAGCATCGACGGCCGCGGCTCGCGCGAGCCGATCGCCGACAACAGCACCGAAGCCGGCCGTGCGCGCAACCGCCGCATCGACATTTACCTGGCCGAGCGCGCTCAGAGGTAAATTTTTTGCAGCAGCTCCAGCAGCGTCTTGCGCTGGGCTGCCGTCAGGCGGGCTGACTTTTCGATTTCGAGATCGCTCGCCGCCTGTTCGGCCTGCTGCATCAGCGCCTGCCCTTCGGGGGTGGCGTGCAGGCCCATGGCGCGGCCATCGGTGGGGTGCGGCAGGCGGCGGATCAGGCCGCGCGCTTCGAGCGATTGCACCAGCCCCACCAGGTTGGGCGGCAGCAGGTTGAGCGCCGCACACAGCTGGCGCGAGGTGACGCCGGGGTTGTGGTGGATCACCGACATCACCGAAAAATCCACCGGCCGCAGGCCGAACTCGGCCATGCGCTCCAAAAACGCCTCGATGATGGTCAGCGCCGCACGCCGCGCGTTGTAGCCCAGCAGGGTCTGCAGGTAACGCGTGTCGACCTGATCGACCGCCGTCACCTGCGGCAGCGCATGGCCTGAGGCCTTGCCGCGCGCGGTCGGGCGCTTGAAGGTGGTCTGGGCGGTTCTGGCCATGGCGTTGTCAGGCGGCCACCGCGGCGCACTGCTGCACGATGATGTAGGTGCGCATCTGAAATTCGGGCAGCACCCAATGGCGCAGCGCCTGGGCCGGCGCTTGCCAGCGCGTGGCCGCGTGGGGCGTGTGGGCGTCCACGGCGGCATCGATGCGCAGCCAGGCCCAGTCCAGCAGCACCAGTGCGCAGGCGCGCAGGTAGTCGTCGGCCACGCGGAACGGCAGTTGCGCGTCCTTGGGGGCGGCCTGGACGATTTGCTGGGTGACGGCGCGCAGGGTGCCGATGCGCGCCACGGCCGCGGTGCGGGTGGCCGCGTTGGCGGGCAGATCGGCTTCGACGAAGTCGAGCAGGGCGTTGAGGCCTTGGCCGCCGTCGGCCAGCACCTTGCGCACCAGCAGGTCGATCGCCTGGATCTCGTTGGTGCCTTCGTAGATCATGGCCACACGTGCGTCGCGGATGTGCTGCTCGATGCCCCACTCGCGCACATAGCCGTGGCCGCCAAACACCTGCAGGCAGTCGCTGCCGCCATGAAAAGCCTGGTGCGTGAACACCGACTTCATGATGGGCGTGACCAGCGCGCACCAGCGCTGCGCAAAGGGCTGGGCCTCGGGCGCACCGTGCTTGATCTGGTCGAGTTCGATGGCCGTCTTGTAGGCCAGCACGCGGCCGGCGTCGATCCAGGCGCGCTGGGTGTCCAGGATGCGGCGCATGGCCGGGTGTTCGGCGATCAGGTCGGCTTCGCCCGCGTCCTTGGCCTTGCCGGGGGCGCGCATCTGGCGGCGCTCTTGCGCATAGGCGTCGGCCTTTTGCCAGGCGGCGTCCAACAGGCCGATGCCCTGCAGCGCCACGTGCAATCGCGCGGCGTTCATCATGATGAACATGGCGTTCAGGCCCTTGCCGGGTTCGCCGACGATCTGGCTGGCGGCTTCGTCAAAGCGCATCACGCAAGTCGGGCTGCCGTGCAGGCCCATTTTTTCTTCGATGCGCTCGCAATGCACCGCGCTGCGCGTGCCGTCCGGGTAGAACTTGGGCACCAGGAACAGCGACAGGCCTTTGGGGCCGGGCGGCGCATCGGGCAGGCGCGCCAACACCAGGTGCACGATGTTGTCGGTGAGGTCGTGCTCGCCGCCCGAGATGAAGATCTTGGTGCCCGAGAGCAGGTAAGTGCCATCGACCTGCGGCACGGCCTTGGTGCGGCACAGGCCCAGGTCAGAGCCGGCGTGCGGCTCGGTCAGGCACATGGTGGCCAGCCATTCGCCGGTGGCCACTTTTTCGAGGTATTGCGCTTTGAGCGCGTCGCTCGCGTGGTGCTTGATGCACTCGTACGCCCCGTGCAGCAGGCCGGGCGCCATGGTCCAGCCGTGGTTGGCGGCCGAGAGCATTTCGTAGAGCATGGCTTCGAGCACGCTGGGCAGGCCCTGGCCGCCGTCTTCGGTGCTGGCCGCCAGCGCGGGCCAGCCGGCTTGCCAAAAGGCCTGGTAAGCGTCCTTGAAGCCCGGTGGCATGGTGACCGCGCCGTCTTTCCACTGCGCACCGATCTCGTCGCCGTCGCGGTTCAGGGGCGCGATCACTTCGCCGACGAACTTGCCGGCCTCACCCAGCACCTGCTCCACAAGGTCGGGATCGACCTCGCCGAAGGCGGGGAGTTGTTGCAGCTGGGCGGGCGCGTTCAGGACCTTGGCCAGCACAAAGTGCATCTCGTCGGTGCGGGGGGTGTAGGCGTTCATGGCAGGATCACTTCACTTCTTGGCGGCACCGAGGTAGGTGTCGATCACGCGCGGGTCTTGGGCGAGTTCGGCGGCGGGGCCGTGCAGGCCGATTTCGCCCATTTCGAGCACATAGCCCTGGTCGGCCACGGCCAGCGCGGCCCGGGCGTTTTGCTCGACCAGCACAATGGTCACGCCGGTTTGGCGCAAGGTGTCGATGATGGCGAAGATGTCCTTGACGATCAGCGGGGCCAGGCCCAGGCTGGGTTCGTCGAGCATGAGCACGGCAGGGCGCGACATCAGGGCGCGGCCCACGGCCAGCATCTGGCGCTCGCCGCCCGACAGTGTGCCGGCTTCCTGGGCGCGGCGCTCTTTGAGGCGCGGGAACAGGTCGAACACATCGTCCAGCCGGCTGCGCCACTGGGCATTGCCCAGGCGCATCTGGCGAAAGCCGCCCAGCACCAGGTTGTCTTCGACGCTCATGGTGCCGAACAGCTCGCGCTTTTCGGGCACCAGGGCAATGCCCAGCATCACGCGCTCTTCGAGCGTCAGGTCTTCGATGGACTGGCCGTTGAAGGCGATGCGGCCCTTGCAGGGCAGGATGCCCATCAGGCTGTTGAGGAAGGTCGATTTGCCGGCGCCGTTGGGGCCGATCACGGTGATCACGCTGCCCTTGTCGGCCTGCAGGTTCAGGCCGTGCAGCACCTCGGCCTTGCCGTAGCCGGCGCGCAGGTCGGTGATTTGGAGGAGAGGGGTCGACATGTCAGTGTTCCGTTCCCAGATAGGCTGCACGCACAGCGGGGTTGGCCTGCACCTCGGCCGGGGTGCCGCGTGTCAGCAGGGTGCCGAACTCCATCACTACCAGCTGGTCGCAGACCTCCATCACCAGGTCCATGTCGTGTTCGACCAGCAAGATGCTCATGCCTTCGCTTTGCAGCTGGCGCAGCACCGCGATCAGGGCCTGTTTTTCCTTGTGGCGCAGGCCGGCGGCGGGCTCGTCCAGCAGCAGCAGGGCGGGGTCGCAGCACAGCGCGCGCGCGATTTCCATCAGGCGCTGCGGGCCCATGGCCAGGTTGCCGGCCTGCTCGTGCAGGTAGGCGCCCATGCCGATGCGCTCGAGCTGGCGCTGGGCTTCCTTCATGAGGCGTTGCTCTTCGGCCTGGTTGGTGCGCAGCATGCTGGAGAGCACGCCGCTGTCGCCACGCGTGTAGGCGCCCATGGCCACGTTTTCGAGCACCGTCATGTCGGGGATCATCTTCACGTGCTGGAAAGTGCGGGCCATGCCTTGGCGCGAAATCTCGCGCGAGGGCAGTGCGCTCACATCGTCACCGCAGAAGGTCACCTGGCCGCTGGTCTTGCCCAGCACACCGGTGATCAGGTTGAAGGTGGTGGACTTGCCGGCGCCGTTGGGCCCGATCAGGCCGACGATCTGGCCGGCGGCGATCTCGAAGCTGATGTCGTTCACCGCCACCAGACCGCCGAACTGTTTGCGGATCTTGTCGACCACCAGCACCGGCTCGCCCATGGCGGGTTTGGGCCGCACCGGCAGATCTGCGGCGTTGTGCCAATCGACCTTGCGCGGGGCCTTGGGGAATTGGCGCGCCACCACCGACCACAGGCCATCGGGCAGGTACTTGAGCACCAGCACCAGGGCCACGCCAAACACAATGACCTCGTAGCTGCCGCTGGTGCCGATCAGGGCGGGCAGGGCCACTTGCAGGTAGTCGTCGAGCAGCTTGACCAGACCGGCGCCCACGATGGCGCCCCAGACATGGCCGACACCGCCGACCACGGCCATGAACAGGTACTCGATGCCCATCTTCAGGCCAAAGGCCGAGGGGTTCACGGTGCGCTGGAAGTGCGCCAGCAGCCAGCCTGCGACCGAGGCGAACAGCGCCGCGATCAGGAAGATCGTGACCTTGTAGCGGAAGGTGCTGATGCCCATGGCCTCGGCCATCTGCGTGCCGCCCTTGAGAGAACGGATGGCGCGGCCCGGGCGCGAGTCCAGCAGGTTGATCAGCGCCACCGCGCCCGCGATCAGGATCGCCCAGCACAGCACGAAGAACAGGCGGCCCTGACCGATGTCCACACCAAAGGCCGACAGGCTCTTGAGGCCCAGCAGGCCGTCGTATTTGCCCAGCGCATCCAGGTTGCCCATGAGGTAGTACAGCGACAGGCCCCAGGCGATGGTGGCCAGCGGCAGGTAGTGGCCCGACATGCGCAAAGTGATCACGCCGACGATGACCGCGCTGACAGCCGTCAGGCCGAGGCCCACGAACAGCGTGAGCCAGGGCGACAGGCCGGTGTTGAGTGTGAGCCAGGCGGTGGTGTAGGCGCCGATGCCCACAAAAGCGGCCTGGCCAAAGGAGGTGAGGCCACCGACGCCGGTGAGCAGCACCAGGCCCATCGAGACCAGCGCATACAGGCCGATGTAGTTGAGCTGGGCGATCCAGAAGTCGGGCAGGGGCAGCAGGGCCACGAGCGGCACGGCCAGGGCCAGCAGCAAAAGGGGCAGGTTTTTCTTGGTCATGTCAGTGGTCCTCGTCCGAATGGCCGCTGCGCAGCGAGCGCACGAGGAGGATGGGCAGCACCAGGGTGAAGACGATCACCTCCTTGAAGGCGCTGGCCCAGAAGGCGCCAAAGGCCTCAACGATGCCGACAAACAGGGCCCCCAGCAACGCACCGGGGTAGCTCGACAGCCCCGCGATCACGGCGGCCACAAAGCCCTTGAGGCCGATCAGGAAGCCCGAGTCGTAGAACACGGTGGTGGTCGGGCCGATCAGGAGGCCCGAGAGCGCGCCGATCAGCGCGGCCAGCAAAAAGGTCAGCTGGCCCGAGGCGTGGGTGGAGATGCCCATCAGGCGCGCGCCGGTGCGGTTGACGGCGGTGGCGCGCAGCGCCTTGCCGCGCAGCGACTTCTCGAAGTACAGCCACAGCAGCACGATCAGCGCCAAAGACACCGCGAAGATGATCACGGTCTGGCCCGACAGGCTGACCGGGCCGAGCGTGAAGCGCTCGTCCCAGAAGGCCGGGTTGCGAAAGCCCTCGGCGCCGAAGAACAGCAGGCCCAGGCCAGTCATGGCGAAATGCACGCCCACCGAGACGATCAGCAGCACCAGCGGCGTGGCGGCTTCGAGTGACTGGTAGGCCACGCGGTAAACCAGAGGGCCGAAGGCGGTGACGATGGCCACGCTGAGGGCCGCCTGCACCCACAGCGCAAACTGCTGCGGCGCCGCCCAGAGGGTCACCAGTGCGATCAGCACCGGAAAGACCAGGGTCTTGAGGCCCGATTGCAGCGCGCGCACGGCATTGCCGTGGTGGCGCCAGCGCTCAAAGCACTCCATGAGCGCCGCAACGCCGGCCAAGATCAGCAGCAGCCACACCGTGCCCGGCGTCTTGCCGGTTTGCAGCATGGCCAGGGTGAGCGCGCCATAGGCCACGAACTCACCCTGCGGGATGAAAATGACCCGCGTGACGGTGAACACGAGCACGGTGGCCAGCCCGAGCAGGGCGTAGACCGCGCCATTGGTCACGCCGTCGAGCAGCAGGATGCTGGCAATCGAGAAGTCCATGGAAAGCCTTGGAAAGAGAATTCAGGGGGTATTTGTCATGCCCGCCCCGCGGGCAGGAAACGCGGGCCGCGCAGGGTGCTGCGCGGCCCGGTCGGGTCTTATTCGACCTTGAACTTGCCGTCGACGACCTTGGTCATCACGCCGGTCTCCAGCGTGTAGCCCCAGTGGTCGGCGGGCGTCCAGTTCATCACGCCATGGGCGAACACGGTGCGGCCCATGGTCTCCAGGCTGTCGCGCACGGCGGCGCGGAACTGCGGCGTGCCCGGCTTGGCTTTCTTGAGCGCCAGCGGAACGGCTTTTTCCATCGCGACCTGGAAGTCGTAGGCGTGGCCGGCAAACTGGTTGCGGGTGTTGGCGCCGTGCGCGGCCTCGAACTTCTGCACGAAGTCCATCGCCACTTTCTTGGACGGGTGGCTGTCGGCCAGCTGGTCACCCAGCAGCGCCGGACCCGACACCACGAAAGTGCCTTCCACGGCCTTGCCGCCCACGCGCGGCAGGTCCGGCGTGGCGGCAGCGTGCGTCTGGTAGACCTTGCCCTTGTAGCCGCGCTCGACCAGGCCCAGCTGCGGCATGGCCGCGCCCGAGCCCGAGGCCACCACCAGGATGGCGTCCGGGTTGGCCGAGGTCAGCTTGAGCGCCTGCGGCGTCACACTGGTGTCGGTGCGGGCAAAGCGCTCGGTGCCGACCAGCTTGATGCCGGCTTTCTCCAGCATGGGGGTCACGGCGTCAAGCCATTGCTGGCCGTAGGCGTCGGTGTAGCCCAGGAAGCCCACGGTTTTCACGCCCTGCTTTTTCATGTGCTCGACCACGGCGTGGCCCATCACGGTGTTGGACTGGGGCAGACGGAACAGCCACTTGTCCTTGCCCTCGGGCACGCCCACGGGCGAACCGGCAACCTGCACGGTGCCGGCTTCGCTGGCGATGTCGGTCATGGCGGCGGCCACGGCGGTGATGCAGGAGCCAAAGATCAGGTCGACCTTGTCTTCGGTGACGAAGCGGCGCGCGTTGGCCGCGCCTTTGCCCGGGTCGGTGGCGTCGTCGAGGACGATCAGGTTGACCTTCTCGCCGCCGATGGTCTTGGGAAACAGCTGCAGCTGCTTTTGCATGGGGATGCCCAGGCCCGAGCCAGGGCCAGTCAGCGAGAGGCTGACGCCGATGTTGATGTCCGCCAGCGCGGCGGCGCTGGCGGCGGTGAGGGCCAGGGCCAGCAGGGTTTTCTTGAGTTTCATGCTTGTCTCCTCGGAGGGTGGGTTGGAAAACACAGGGTGGGGGAAAAGGGGTTCAGCTGCACAGGGCCCGGATGTCCTCGGGCACCGGGATCGCCTTGATGCGGTCCGGGTCCTCGGGGTGCTTGATGCAAAAAGCGCGCGTCTCCAGGCCTTCGCACAGCACGGTGTCGCCGCGCATGACGACGTGTTTCTGGATCACCACCTTGTCGCGCCACTCGGCGATGCTGGTGTGCACCTGCAGCCGCTCGCCATAGGTGGCGGGGCGCATGAACTTGGTGTGGATTTCCAGCAGCGGGGTGCCGATGATGCCGCGCGTCTTGACCAGCTCGCGCCAGGGCGGCACGCCGCATTTCACGAAGAAGTTCAGCGAGGAGGCGTCCATCCACTTGGAGAAATTGGGGAAGAAGACGATGCCGGCGGGGTCGCAGTCGCCAAACATCACCTCGACTTCGTAGACAACGGTTTTGCTCATGTTTTCTTTCTCAGCGCGGGGCCATGCGCAGCGCGCCATCGAGGCGGATGGTCTCGCCGTTGAGGTGGTTGTTTTGAACGATGTGCAGCGCCAGCTCGGCAAACTCTTCGGGCTTGCCCAGGCGCGAGGGGAAGGGGATGCTGGCCGCCAGCGATTGCTGCACCGGCTCGGGCAGGGTCTCCATCAGCGGGGTCTTGAACAGGCCGGGCGCGATGGTGCACACGCGGATGCCGTGCTGCGCGAGGTCACGCGCCATGGGCAGGGTCATGCCGGCCACGCCGGCCTTGGAGGCGCTGTAGGCCTGCTGGCCGACCTGGCCGTCAAAGGCCGCGACCGAGGCGGTGAACACCATGACACCCCGCGCGCCGTCTTCCAGGGGCTCGAGCTTGGCACAGGCGGCGGCGAACAGGCGCGCCGCGTTGTAGGTGCCGATCAGGTTGACGTTGATCACCTTGGCGAAGTCTTCCAGCGGGGCGGCGTTGCCGTCCTTGCCGACCACGCGCTTGGCGGTGCCGATGCCGGCGATCTGCATCAGGATGCGGGCCGGGCCGTGGGCCTTGGCGGCGGTCTCGATGGCCTGGGCCATGCTGTCCGGGTCGCTCACATTGCAATGCACGGCCACGCCGTCGATGGCCTGGGCCACGCGCTGGGCATTGTCCATGTTGAGGTCGAGCACGGCGACCTTGGCGCCCAGGCGGGCGAGTTCGCGTGCCGTGGCCTCGCCGAGGCCGGAGCCGCCGCCGGTCACCAGGGCTGCTGTTCCTTGGATGTTCATGTCATTTCCCTTCGGGGTTTTCAATCAGGAGGGCAATGCCCTGGCCACCGCCCACGCAGGCGCTGGAGATGCCCCAGCGCAAGCCCGAGCGTTGCAGCTCGCGCGCCAGGGTGAGGGTCAGGCGCACGCCGGTGCAGGCCAGCGGGTGGCCCAGGGCGATGGCGCCGCCGTTGACGTTGAGCTTGGCCAGATCCAGGCCGAGTTCGCGGCCCACGGCCAGGGTCTGCGCACCTTGGGCTTCGTTGATCTCGAAGCGGCCGATCTGGCCGAGCGTGAGGCCGCTGCGCTCAAGCAGCAGGCGGATCGCTGGCGCCGGGCCGATGCCCATGATCTCGGGCGGCACGCCCACGGCGGCCGCAGCGACCACGCGGGCCAGCGGCTTCTTGCCGTGGGCTTTGGCCAATTTCTTTGCATACTCGCCCGAGGTGACCACGCAAGCGGCCGCCGCATCCACCAGGGCCGAGCTGTTGCCACCGGTTTGCACGCCGCCTTCGTAGACCGGCTTGAGCTTGGCCAGCACCTCCACCGGCGACAGACGCGGGTGCGTGTCGGTGGCCACTTCGGTGACCTTGCCCTGCAGCTTGATGCCACGGGGCTTGTAGCCGTCCAGTTCAAACTTCTCGGTGACCACCGGCACGATCTCGCCCGCATGGAAGCCCGCTTGCTGCGCGGCCACGGCCTTGGCAAACGAGTCGGAGGCGAATTGGTCGACCTCTTCGCGGGTGATGCCGTATTTCTTGGCCAGGTTCTCGGCGGTCTGGATCATGTTGATGCCAGCGGCCGGGTCCTTGAGGGCTTCCCACATGTAGTCCTTGAAGCCCACGGGCGCGCCCAGCTTGAAGCCGGTGCGGTGGTCGAAGGCGGCGATCGGGTTGCGCGTCATGCTCTCGGTGCCGACCACCAGCGCGGCCTCGCACACGCCGGCCTCGATCTGTTCGCCCGCCTGGCGGAACAGCTCGAAACCGGTGCCGCAAATGCGCTGCGCCATGATGGCGGGCACCTCTTGCGGCACACCGGCGTACAGGCCGATGTGGCGCGGCAGGAAGAACTGGTCAAAGTCGCCAGGGGCCATGTTGCCGGTGATGACCGAGCCGATCTCGGTGGCGGCGATGCCCGCGCGCTTCAAGGCCTCGCGCGCGGCCTTGATGCCCAGGTCGGTGGGGGAGATGTGGCCCAGCGCGCCGCAATAGTCCACCATGGGGGTGCGTACGCCTTCGTGCATCCACACATCGGCAAACGCGTTGAAAAATCCTTTGGCAGCCATGTTCGTGTCTTTCACTTGCTCGGTTTGAGGATGTGGTGCAGGCGGTCTTCATGCAGCGCGGCCACGGTGTCGGCGCGGTGGGTGAGCACCGAGCGCTGGTTGATCGAGCCCTTGTCGGTGATCTCGCCCTTGTCGATGGTGGGCGGCTCCGACAGCAGGCACAGGCGCGCGATGCGGTTGGCGCTGCCGGTGGCGGTTTTGGCCAACTCGTCGACGATGTTTTGGAATTGGGCGAGCACCGGCGCGCTGGCCAGCACATCGGCCAACGCGGCGCTGTCGGGCAGCCCGGCCAGCTCGCGCACCCTGGGTGTGGGGAAGACCATGGCACCGACTTCCTTCATGTTCAGGCCCGTGAGCACCACGTCCTGGATGTAGGGCGCGCCGGCCGCGATGATCTTGCCGCGCAGCGGGCCCACGCTCACGAAGGTGCCGGTGGCCAGCTTGAAGTCTTCGGCGATGCGGCCGTCGAACTTCAGGCCCAGGTGCACATCGGTCTCGTCGATCCACTTGACCGCGTCGCCGGTCTTGAAGAAACCTTCTTCGTCAAACGCCTCTTGTGTTTCCTTGGGCGCGCGCCAGTAGCCGGGCGTGATGTTGGGTCCGCGGTAGCGCACCTCGGTCTTGCCGTCGGTGTCCACCAGCTTGAGCTCCAGGCCGGGCGTGGGCACGCCCAGGTCGCCTGCGCGCACGTTGGGGTTGGTGACGAAGATGCCAAACGGGCCGGACTCGGTCATGCCCAGGCCGGTGGTCATGACGATGCGCTCGCCGATCTCGCGCTCTTCGCTTTCATACAGGCTGTCCCACACCGGCTGCGCGAGCGCGGCGCCGGCGTAGAAGAACATCTGCACGCGCGACAGCAGGGTC
>JACCEC013055552.1_pt1 | contig 13755 bp, 11 predicted proteins | sample 7450121 | NCBI WGS metagenome assembly JACCEC01 (sample SAMN15323455, study PRJNA562643) | freshwater metagenome | isolation source: river surface water | place: USA:Blue River Watershed | collected 2017-08-18 | reverse complement strand
TGAATTCTCGAGACAATTAACATCTGGTTTTATTTTTTTACAAATTTCTCTAATTTTTTTAAGATTACCAGTCTTATCAGATTCTGTACGTAATAATTCTAATGTATAATCAAATTTTAAATTATATGGATTAAAATTTAATGAATAACAAGTAGCTGATATTTTATCATTATTAATATCTATTCCACATTTTTGAGGATTATTAATTTTAACTTTTGCTATTAATATAGTCAAAAAATCATCTAATTTAATTTGATAATTTTTTTCAACAAGCATATTAATAATTTTTTCTAAATTTTTTATTGTGTTGTTTTTAGAATAATAACGTGTTGTATCACATTGTTTACATTTATTTAATATATTATTAAAATTTATATCATCTAAAGATGGATCATTATCAAAAAATAGATTTAAACTTTTTTCAATGTCTTCTGTATTTTTATAGCGAATAAAATTATCATGATAAACATCAAATAATATATTAATATATTCTACAGCAGATTTTTTTGTAATTTTAACATCTGGGCTAGATAATAATTTTAGCCCATTATCATAACTGTCATATACAAGAGAATATAAGAATGTTTTATAATTTGCCTTGAAACTTTTATCATTATAAAATTTATTTAAAGTTGGTTGTAATTTTTCAAAATTAAGCTTTCTATGTCTCATATTATAATCATCCACAAAATCAGCATACATAATATCTTTAAAACATACAAGATATATAGATTGTAATAATAAATTTATATCAATATTAGTAGTATTATGTATATTTTTTTCATAAATTTCTACAATATAAGTGATAAGTTTAATATAATTTTCTGTTTGAATATAATCATTATTATAACTATCTAAAACTTTATTTGTATTAACAATACAATTTAAAAAATTATTAATAACTCTAGTAAGATTTGATTGATCTTTTGTTTCTTCAATATATTTAAAAATCCAATAGTTTTCATCAAAGTTTTTATATAATGATTTAAATATTTTATAAATATCTTTATCTTTATATTTATTAGAATATAATACAACAAAATCTGATACTTTATAATATTTATGACAATAATATGATAATGACTTTTCAAATGATTCAATTAAATGATCAGAAACATCTTTATTTTCTTTTAATAAGTTTGTTAAAACTTCAATTGCATTAACACAAGTATGACCAGTTTGGCCGTAACTACCATTGCATTTTTTTGCCATATCTTTATTTATTAATTATTTATAGGTTTATATGCGATATATTAAAAGGAAATCAATTTTTTTTGTAAGAATCCAAAGCAAAGTTTTGGATTCTAATAAAAAAATATATGAAGTTTGTCTTTAACAAATCTTCATCAATTTTTTTGTAAGAATAAAAAAAGTAATCGAATATAAGTATATTATTTTTAAATAAAAAAAATTAATATTCTTCTTCACTTTCACTTTCGGCGAAATCATTAAAATTATTTTTTACTAATTCTTGATTATCATTATCACTATCATTATTGATAACAACATTTTGTTGTGGGTGTTTTAAGAAATAATTTTGTTTTGCGTAAGTTAATACGCGATTATATCTTTGACTTTGTAATTGTACTGTATTTATAATACATTGATCTGTAAACTTAATATTATAATTTTCGTGTAATAGTTTAATAACACTATTATTTCCACCTAAACAAGCATATTCCAAACAGATTGTATCTGGATTTACTGTTTTTAAAATATTTTTAATTTGTGAGATATTACCAGTCTTACATTCCTGTCGTAAAATGTCAATATTAAACTCAAATTGTATTGGATAATTAAGACGACTATGATAAATAGCATTTTTAATTTTAGGTATATCAAAATATTTCTTTACTTTTGAAATATTATTTATTTTAATTTTTTTCTGACACATTAATAAAAATTCACTTTCAGTAATATTATAATTATTATCAATTATATGATTAACAATATTAGATAAATATTGTTCATTGTGTTGAAAAAATGTATTTAATTCACTTATTGTAAAATTAGTAGATCCATTATCATATAAAAATATAATTATTTTATCTAATCCTTGTTGATAATAAGTATATTTTTCTTTACTATGTACTAACATTTTAACAGTATCTTTTGTAATATTAAATCCATTAGCTATACATTTTTTTATAATTTCAATTATATTATTACTATTATTAAATGATGTTATTATTTTAAAAAATATTTCATCTGTATTTATTTTAAATTTATTATCTAATAAAAGAGTTAAAGTTTTTTCATATTTTCTTGATACAACATATTCAAATATTTCATTAATATATTGATTTGTATTTATAAAATTTTCAACAAGTGAAGTAAAAATTTCTTGATTTTTTGAAATATCCTTAATAAAATCTAAACTTATATCTTTGATTGTTGAAATTAAAATAATAATTAATTCATTATTATTATTTACATATTTAATTACTTCTTTATTAAAATTAACATTTTCTAAAATATATTTTAGATTTTTTAAATGTTTATCATAATTTAATGACCAACATAAAATTTGATCACATACTAATCTTATATAACGTTCAATAAGAATTACTGGAATATTTTTATTATTATTAATAACATAATCTGAAATTAAATGTGTAATATATGTACAATATTCGTGTGTAGTTGTACAATATTCTGTAACTTTAATTGGATCATTTAATACATCAATATTTTTAATTTTCACCGGTTTTGGAAGTGCCATATTGTTATTTATTATTTATTATAAAGAAATTAGAATGAATAATATATTTATTCAATTTTTTTAATATATATATGATAAAACTATTATATATATTAAAAAAATTCATTGCAACAAAATCGAAAAAATGTTTTTTATTCATCCAATCCAACAATATTTTTATCCCAAGGATATAATTTAACTTGAATTTGATTATTATCTGATTTATTAAGAAATGTTAAATAATAAAATTGTATTAATTTTGATGGATTTTTAATTATTCTATAACGTGTTTTATTATCAAATGCATAGATAATTTGTGAATATCCCTTTTCATTAAATCTTAAAATTGGTCCAAATGTCATTTTTGTAAGATAGTTAATTAATTAGTTAATTAATATAAACAAGTTTTCAATTTTTTAAATAAATTATAATTCTTTTTAAAATAAATTATATTCTGTTTGTCAATCCTTTCATTCTGATTTTAAGACGTGTTGTAATATTTGTATCATCTGTATTAATAACATCATCTTCATACATTTCTTTTAACATATGTAATAGATCAAGACTTTCTGCAATTATACTAAAATAAGTATAATCTTCTGATTCGTCATAATAATAAATGACACTCATATCTACACCAATATAATATGTTGGATCTTTACTTTTATTACGAATTATAGATACTGCTTCTGTAATTATTTGTGTTTGATTCCCATTCTTTTCTTCATAACGTTTTTGAAGAAGATATTTTCCAAGATGACGTTTGTGATGATATGAATTTAAATATACAATATTTAATTCTAGATCTTCATTTTTACTAAGAGCATGTGTTATTATTTTAATTGTTTTAATTTGGTTATAACATTGATAACGATCAATTAAAATAGATGGTAGAGCATCGGCATTATAAACTGTTAAACCCCCCGCATTACGATGTCCACCTCCTCCAAATTTAGATGCTATCTCTTCAACATCTGTTCCAGTATTTGTTGATCGAAGACTAATATATGTTTCACCTGTATATTCATTTCGTGAATAACAAGTTGCAAAATTTACATCAGGGTTAGAAGTAAGAAAAGAATTACCAATTTCAGATTTTAAAATAGCAGTATTAACATTACCAACAAAATAAAGATGATTGTCTAATAGAATAAAGTTTACAGCAGTTTTTTTAATACCATCATTAATATATGTATCATTTTGTTTTAACATACCATCTCCAATAGGAATAACAGTATTTGTTACAAAATTATCATCTAATAGTTTTTCATATTGTTCAAATTGTTTTGGTACACTAAAAATATAAGAAGTAAATTGTCTTGTATGTGTCATTGATTTTTTCCAAATATCATTATCCTCTATATAACGTATCATAAGTGGAACATTGTCTTCACCAAAAAAATAAGCCCATGTAATATAGGCTCCTGAATGTTTCATATCAAATACTTTATTTTCTTTTGGTACTTGATGTAAATCTTTTTCTGCACTTTGATGATGATCTAATATAATCATTTTATTTACAGATTTTAACATTTTAGTTAAAACATTATATTTAAATGAAAAATCACACATTAATACATTACGATCATTTAACATTGGTGGTTGTTTTTGATATTGACATGCAATATATGTAATCTTTTTCTTTTTATTACCTTTCTTTTTATTATACAACCAACAAGCAAATGCTGATGCATATCCATCAATACAATCTCCATGATAAAGTACTGTATCAATTTCATCGGGTTTAAGACATAGATGATCGAATTTTAGCATAATATATATAATTAAGTTAATATTTGATTAAATAGTTAACCTAGTTAATTATAAATAAATCAATTTTTTAATAGAATACTTTAAAATATTTATAATAAATATTATTAATAGTATCAGAAATATTATTATTAATATCTAAAACATCTGATAAATACTTATAACTAAAGGGTCTATGATGTGATATTTCTCCTAATGTAAAATTATCAATTAGACTCTTTTTATCAGATTTAGATGTATTATATTTAAACTTTTTATTTAATAATCTAGTTGTCATACTTATATTTTCTTCATATGTTATTTTAATATTATTATATGTTAATAAAATAGAATCTGATATCATATTATTATCTTTTGTATCAATTAGATTCATTAAAGATTTTACAGAAAATGTATCATTTAACATATTTATTTGAGGATCTGTTGGACTTAATATTGCAAGTTCGTGCATATGGAGATTTTTTGAGCACAATGCTATTAATGTTGCAGCACTATATGATTTACGTAAAACATAAGATGTTAATTCTAAACCATTTTCTAAAATAAAATATAAAAGACGATCATTTGATGAAATAGAACCTCCATCTGAATCTAGAATAATTTGGGGTAAATTATTTTTATGAAGAATTAAAAAGTTAATAATATTATCACAATCATCGATATCAAATATATTAGAACAAAGTTTATTAAAAATTATTTTATATTTTGTAGGTAAATCACATATAATTATTACATTATTCTTTTTTAAAATATTATTTAAAATCCATAAATCATATATATATTTACAAATATATGTTAATCCAAACAAACTTAATAAAAATATAATATTAGAAATAAAATTAAATACAAGAAACATATTATAATGAAATTACTTATTTAACTTGATTAATTTAGTTAACTAAATAATTAAGTATAAATAAATCAATTTTTTAAGAAACAATCCCATAGATAATATAAAAGAAACCATCTGGATTATTTTCAAGAATATAATTAACAAGTTGATTAAAATTATAAAAATGAATATTACGAATATGTGAATCTAACACAATATAAGTATCATTCATTTTTAGAAAGCAAAAACTTTGTCCATCACGATTTAAAATCATCATGTTATTATTTTGCATATTTTTAATTTCATTTAAAAAATTATTATAATCATTAATTTCTAAAGATGGTTTATAAATTTTATTAATAATTTCCTGTCCAAAAAGATACAACATAGTCATATCACCATAAATAGTTGTTTTTAATTCTACATTCAAATTAATTTCATCAATATTTTCACCTTCTACTTTAGAGTTATGTTGAATACGATTATTTGTACCATTTAACATACAATTATTATAAATTTGCAATAGCAAATTATGATTATTGTTTTCAATTGCATTAATAATAGCAACTTTATTTAAAACAAATTCTTTAGAAATCCAAGAACATTGATTAGAAATACAATTATAAGGATTATCATATTGTGATTTTACATTAAGAATCTTAATAATAATAACTAAACCACTCTTCAAATCATTCAATGTAATATTTTCTCGTTTACCATTAATTGAAAAATAAGTTTCAGTCAATTTATTAAATTTTACATAAGATTTTTCGAGAACAGAAATAATATAATTTGTGTCAAGAATAGTATCATCAAATGTGTTATCTGGAAAATAGAAATCTTCAATACAACTCGATGAGTTTGAAAGTTTCTTAATAATAATTTGTTTAAGTGCAATCATTTTGATTATAGTAATTCTTAAATTATATATAAGAATAATATATTAATTTAATTTTCAATTTTTTTATTATTTAAATATATATAATTATGGCTGCTTCTGCGTTAAGTGCATTAGGTGATATTGACAATTTAAATGAAAAAGAAAATACTAAAATTGTAAATGAAAATATAAAAAATATAATACTTTTACCTCAGGGGAATATACCACAATTTGATAGAGTATTATGTGATAAGAATTATGAAGAAAATAGTTATGAAACATATAATGGCATACAATGTAAAAATTATAGAGGTGTAGATATAAATGGTACACAACATTATTTATTAGTAGGGTCAATTAATTTAGATACACAACCTGAAATAACTTATTATCAAAGATTTTTAACTACAAAATGTAATCAAAAAGATCCAGTTATTATAGATTTTCATAAACGTGGATTATTAAGTGATCCAAGAAAAATTGTTTATTTTAAAGGTGCATATACTATATTTCCAAATGTATTTACAACAGAAATTAAATCTGAAGAAGATAAACAAAAATTTAAACAACAACTTGAAATATATGTTAAAGCTACGAGAAGTATTCTTGTACATATATTACCATATTTAAAAAAAATAGGTATAACTACTATTGTTGTTGACCCTGAACCTGGATTTCATCCAAGTACTATAGGATGGACAGAGGAAAGAAAGTTAGCTGGCTTAATTGGTTTATATACAGGAATGGGGTTAAAAGAAATTAAATGTTTATACACAACAAGTGCTTTAATTGCATTTGATTTTGATGTTCTTGATAATCCTCATTTAAGTCCACAACAGATAGATACAAAAATTAGAGAACAATTAGTAAAAAAAAGAGGTTACGTATATGATTATCCTATAATGATTGGAAGCATTGATGATATGTTAACAAATTATAATATTGGAACATCTGTTATTGGAAGAGCCCTTTCTTTTATACCAATAGCAGGACAAGATGTAAGAGATTTACAAGAATTTTTAAGAGTTCCAATTAAATTTAATGCAACTGTTGGTTCATTAAATAATTTACTTACAGTACGTAAAATGGATGCAGTATTTAATCCATCGCCAGATATAAGACATGCTTATAGACAAAAATATTTAAAATATAAACAAAAATATTTAGAATTAAAGAAAACTTTACCATAAAGTGCTTAATTTAAGCTCCTTTAAATTATATACTTTAGATTAAAATTGTTCTTTAATATGATTTAATGTATTCACAAGTAAAGTATTAAATTGTTTATTGTATCCATTGCATTCTTTATATTTAACATAAAAAATAATATCTAATTCATTATTTTTATTAATTAATTTACATGTAATAACTTTAATTTTATTATGTTTTGCCATTTCTCCTTCTAATGGTGTATTAACAATGTTATATATTTTATCAAGTGTTTGATTATCATATTCTGATTTTAAAATAAATTTATTTAATTTATTTTCATATATTTTAATAAGATCAACTTCATCAGAATGTTCTATTTTTACTTTATCTCCTATTTTTTTAATAATATTTTTTTGCATATTAATATAATTATTTATAACATCTTGTGTTATATTGTCATTTTCATTTATAAATTTTTCAATACACATAAATTGAAACATTATTGGTTTTATTTTTTTTGCCAAATTTAATTTATATATATTAATATCATTGAATTCTATATCGAAAGAAAAGTTATGTAATTTATCTAATATTTGTTCCATAATATTTTAATAATATGATATTTAGTTAATTTGATTTTAAATATAATTAAAATCAACTTTTTTATTATATTTTTATACTATTTTAAAAAAAAAGAGAATATTACAATTCGAACCGTTAAAAATCTAACATTAAGGTTTTGAAAAAGTATCTTATAATTCGTACCCTACAAATTTAAAAACTCTTAAGAGGTTTTTTGATTTTCAGACTAAGATATTATAATTCATACCATCCTAATTTAACTGATGCATTAGTAACTGAAATATTACCAGAATAAATAAGTCTTAAAGCTAAAACTAATACATCTGAATTATATTTTGTTAATGTAGTATATGAATTAATAATTCTTCCCAATTGATAATTAAAATCGTGTGGACTATTAAAACCATATGATGATCTAGTTTCAATAAATCCAGTATTTATAACAATACCTCCACTTATAGAACTAACTCCACCACTTACACCATTACCTAAAAAGTCACTTTGTAATAAATATTCTATAGTACTTGATGTATCTGCAGTATATAAATTTGAATATTTTTTCCAAGAATATCCTACAGAATATGTTATAGTTGGATTTAATATAACTTTATATTCTAAAACACTTTGTGTATTATTTGCATTTCCGATAGGAGTATTAATATAAATTGCCATTTGTGATGGAATAATAATAGAATTATACATTGTTCCATTTGAATCAGATGAATTTAATATATTTCCATTTGAATCTGTACCAATTCTAATAGCACAACATGGTATATCAATATTTAAATTATCAGCAATAATATTACTAATTAATGTTCCACTTGTATCGGTACCAATATGTCTATTAATACTATTACCTTCATATCCACCTTCTGAAATAACAGTTGAACATATTTGTGTTAATGTACAATTTACACCAGTTGATGTTGCATTTATTTGATATCTTATTGGTAATTGTGCGGAAGTCATATATGTTGTAGTTATAGAATTTGCGTGATGAAATGAATGTGCTACATAATAAGTACCATTAATAATAAAACCAGTTCTAATTGATCCAACACCTAGCCATTCTAAATCAATCCAAAATATTTGTGATTTACTAAAATTTAAAGTTGTTTTTAATGATGAATCACCATTCCAACTAGCAATAGCTATAGATTCACTTAATCCTGCAATAGCCGATCTTTTATTAATAAATACACCACTTGGATTTATTTCCAGGTAAATACCATTATCATCATCAAAATAACCAACTCTTTGTGTACAAATTGATGTATTTGGTGTTGCTACTGTAACAGAACCAAAACAAAATGTATTCATAATTAACAATGATTTACCTGGCTGATATGGAAATCTGTATTTACTTTCATTTATTACTAAACCTGTACCCGCATTACAAGTTAAACCTATAGTTGATGAATTTGAATTATAAGATGGTGTTTGACCATTACCAGAAACACAATATGTAAATTTTGTATTTTGCTTACCAATGTTTTTGGAATCAAATATTGTATATGGTTGTGACATACGTATTCTACCAAATGAATCATATGCTGTTGGTGAAAAGGTAGTAGTAACTGTATTATTTACAGCTGTTTTTAAATTACCACTAGTATCAACATTAATAGATGAACCACTACTATCATAGATAGATATACTATCAGTAGATTTTAATGATTTGCTTACTTTTAAATTACCACTAGTATCAACATTAATAGATGAACCACTACTATCATAGATAGAAATACTATCAGTAGATTTAGCAATTTTACTTACTTTTAAATTACCACTAGTATCAACATTAATTGATGCACCACTAGAATCATAAACACGTATAGATGATTCAGTATGATGAATTATAAATCCTTCTATACTTGCACTAACAGCTATATGACCATTTTCATCAGTTCCAAGCATTTGTATAAGAGATAAACAAACATTATATATTCTTTTATCAGAAGGAGAAAATGTAGTTGCTGTCGTAATTCTTATTCTAAAATATTTTAACTTTGGATGTATTATATATTCTTTATTATCATTATTTATATTATAATTTTCAGTAATTTCATATCCAGTATCATCTTTATTATTTGTAAAATCGATATAAAGTGTATCATTTTTTGTTGTTGTAACATAGATTTGGATACATTTATATCCTTCGGTTGATTCATATGTTCCTGTAAATGGTAATGTATTTAGATTATTTTTATAATATCTTTTATAGTCGTAAGAATTTGATTGGGAAAACATTATATAATATATTATTAAATAATTAAATAATTAAATTAACTAAATAAAAAAATAATTACATAGAATCAAGAATTTCCATCATAGCAAAAGTTCCACTATGAAGAAGAATTGCTCTAGCGATTGCAAAAGAGAATCCACTATAAAAATGTTTTAATCCACCAGCTTCATAAGTTTTTTTAATAATATTTCCAATGCTTAGTTTATCACTAACATTTGATTGAATAATAGTTTTAATTCGATCTTGTGGGTAGATAAAAATCCATGCCATTGAACCACTAATACCTCCAAATACAAAACTTGCAGGAATTGTAATATCCTTATTTTGTGATGTAAAATATTTATTTTTTAAATATTCATATGTTGAAAAATAGATTGCAAATCCTGGAACTTCGCGTGTAAAAGTAGCACTCATACCTTTAAAGATATTACTTGGTTTTAGTGTATTTAATGTAATATTGTGATTTGTTTGTTTTAGAATCTTAATACGTTCATATGGTGTTACAATTGTAGAAGCTACAAAACCAGAAATTGCGCCACAAACAGGAGTTGAATAATTTAAATTATTTTTTAAATAATTATACGTACCAAAAACCATAGCTTTTTCGAGACCTACTCCAAGAAGAGGAGAAGTTACACCACGATAAAAATTTTTTAGATTATACTTAAATTTTTCAGATGAATTAACTTGAAAATGAGTTTTAATTGAATCTACTGGTTGACTTAAAATAATACCAAACATTCCACTTACTGCACCTTTCGTGTAGCTATTATTAATCATAAAATCGGAAAAGGCTTCCATTATTTTAATAAGATATTTATATTCATATATTCTTATAGAAGTTTAAAAGAATAAATAAATTTCAATTTTTATTTATAAAGATTCGCTTTATAAATAAAAAATAGTCTACCTAAAGGGAGATCAATTTTTATTTTGTTTAAAGAATAAAAAAAGTAGTTTGATTAGTTAACTATACTATGTATTCAATAGTAATTAATGTTTTCTTATTTCCAGTTTTATATTCATTAAACATCCATACATATTTATTGAGAATATCTCCAGGAAGAATTTTATTAAATCGCTGTTTCATATGTTTTGACATAACATTACCAATATAAATATTTTCAACATCATCATAATCAACTGTATATTTAACAACACCATTTATTAAATCTTTTACAGTAAAGTCAATATTATCCGAATTTAGACATTTGTGCAATTTAATTGTATATCCTTTTTCATTATCAAATAAGTTAAAATATTTATTATTGAAAAACATTAAATTATCTTCATTACAATAAGATATATAATCTTTACAAGGATTATTAATTTTTTTCTCAAGTTTCATAAGATCGTGGACAATATGATCTTTTAGCATTGATAAACCAGTATTATGAAAAACTTTTTGAAGAACAAGTTTCCAAATAGTAAAATTCGCCCCCTTTAACTTTTCAATTGGAAAATAAAAGCCTAATTTACCATATACTGTATTTTTAAAGATATCATCTACAACAGTTTTATTTATATAATCATACAAATCACGAGATTCTTCGCCAGCATTATATAAATTTTCTTCAATAGAATTAAACATTGTATTTAATTGTGGTAATACGATATTTCGTAATTTACCACGTACACTCCATTCAGGAGTAGAATTCTTTGTGTAAATAATACCATATTTCTTAGCATATTTTAATATATCACTTTTGGGTAAATTTAAAAGGGGTCTCCACAAAATAATCCCTTCTTGTTCATCAAATTCATTCATTACAGGAAGATCTAAAATAGTTCTTCCTTTTAAAAGATTAGTAATAACATTTTCAGCAATATCTCCCTTATGATGACCAAGTGCAAACATTTTAATCTGAAAGTGATTTTTAATATTATTATAGAAATCAAATCGAATTCTACGAGTTTCATTTTCATAATAATCGCGATTAATAGAACGACGCTGAATATGATCAATATCAATTTGATGATATTTAATATGTAATTGAAAACAAAATTCTTTAATCATTTCTGCTTCCTTTTCAGCCTCGTGACGATTAGAATGTTTAATGTGAACGGCATGAACATCAAAATTATAAATTTGTCCCATCTTAGATAGAACATGTGCAATACACATACTATCTACACCTCCAGATAGAGATACACAATAAGACTCTTTAAATTTTAGTGAATATTTCTTAATACTCTTTAAAATTTCTTGATATAAAATATTATTATCATATATATTTTCGAAACTATTAATGTTACAGATACTTTCATCAATAATATCTCCAAAATAATTAAGAGATTTTTTAAAATCATCAATAGTAAGAAATTTTTGTGTATAATTAGAAACAATGTTCATAGATGTCGAATTGTAAAAAGAACGATAAGATGCACATTTAAAATTTAACCAGATATTATCATCAATAAAATTATAAGATTGTTCAAATTCTTTTATAAGATAAATAGCTTTTTTACAATGTTGTTCTAATTTTGTATGACGAAGTGGAAGAATAACAAAGTAGAAATATTTTTGTTCAACATTTACATTATATGTTGAGATAAAATGATATGCTAAATTTAAAGCCACAAAATCATCTTCCTTTCGAAAAGTATGATCATTTACTCTTTGAATATTGCGAGAAATTTGATCAAACAAGATAATATTTTCAATTAGATATATTTTATTATTAGTTTTAAGTTCATCGAGAATAACTTTTCTCTTTTCTTCTAATACCTTATCAAAGGTATCATAGATAGTTTTGTCGAAAATTTTATCTTGACAAAACCATTTCTTTGAGTTTTCAAGGGAAAACCAGAAATCAATAATATCTGACTCAATAGCAAGTTCCATTTAAAATTAATGTAAAGTATACTATATTAAATATATATAGATTATATATAAATAAAATATTCAATTTTTTTCTTAGAATTATAGTAATAATTCTAAGAAAAAAAAGTAATAAAATTGTTTTACAATTCAAAGTAATTCACTCAAAATATACCATTTTTTTAGAATTACACATCAAACTTTACATGAATAACATCAGATTGTTCATAATGCTCTGTATAATAACCTTCAAAAGTATAATTATTCTCATTACAAGATAATTTAAAATTATTATACTTTAAAAAGTTATACATTACATAATAAAACATTTCAATCGAAAAATTAGGAGTAATAAATTGATTGATAAAATTCCTATCAATATATTTAGTATTATCATTAATTTTAATATGTATTTTTGTTTTATTTTTATCCATTTGTATTTGAATAAAATTAGCATCTTTATAGATACTAACACCAACAAAATTATCAGAAATAAAATGATCCATGATATATATGTATTAATATTACATATTAATTAATACATATCTACATCTATTTATAATTTCAATTTTTTTTAAAATAACAATATAATATATAATATGTCTAAATTTGAAACTATAATAAATAATATCACAAAATTTGATAATACTCAATTTGAAACTATATATAATAGTATTACAATACAACAAATTAATTTATTTGATTTACAAATAAAAGTTTCTGATATAGTTGAAGATATAAGAGAACATAAAACATTTGAAGATTA
>JACCEC013253837.1_pt1 | contig 13768 bp, 10 predicted proteins | sample 7450121 | NCBI WGS metagenome assembly JACCEC01 (sample SAMN15323455, study PRJNA562643) | freshwater metagenome | isolation source: river surface water | place: USA:Blue River Watershed | collected 2017-08-18 | reverse complement strand
GTCAGTAAAAATAATCGGTACTTCCGTAAGCTGGTAGCCGTATTTCCACGTATTGAATTTCATTTCAATCTGGAAAGCATAACCTACAAATTGGATGTCGTCGAGACCAATGCCTTGTAGCACTTCGCGTTTGTAGCAAATAAAACCCGCCGTAGGGTCCATGATTTGCATCCCCGTCACAAAACGCACATATACGCCCGCAAAGTAGGACATCAGAACCCGCCCCATTGGCCAGTTGACCACGTTGACACCCTTGATGTAACGCGAACCAATCGCCATGTCGCTACCTCCTTCGGAACAGGCTTGGTAAAGGCGTTCCAAATCGGCAGGGTTGTGCGAGAAATCAGCATCCATTTCAAAAAAATAGCGATATCCTTCCCGAATCGCCCATTTGAAACCGTGGATGTAAGCCGTGCCTAAGCCTTGTTTACCTTTTCGTTCCAAAATATGCAAGCGACCAGTAAATTCGTTTTGGAGCTCTTTTACTTTGAGCGCAGTGCCGTCGGGTGAGCCATCATCCACAATCAGGATATCAAAAGGCTGCGAAAGACCCATCACACGGCGAATAATCGCTTCAATGTTCTCAATCTCGTTGTACGTCGGAATCACTACCACACACTCTTTCATAGCTTTAGCGGGTTTGGGGATAATAACTGCTCTGATATAAAAACGATTCCAAACTATGATAAGTATGTGACAAAATCGTTAAAAAGAGTTAATTTTTATAGGTTAGTGCAAGGGGTTGGTCTCAACCCCTTGAGTTGTGCGGGCGAAGTTCTTACAAACTAGAATATTCCTTTACGGTTTCGATAAAACAACGCACTTTGTCGGGGTCGGTGTCAGGATAAACGCCGTGTCCTAAGTTGGCGATGTAGTGTTGTTTTCCAAAAGTATCTATCATCTTGCGTACCTCTTTACGAATTTGGTCATAAGGCGCGTACAACACGCAAGGGTCGAGGTTGCCTTGAAGGGTTTTGTTGGGAATCAGCACGCGCGACTCGGCAGCGTCCATATTCCAATCCAATCCTACAACCGAACAGTTCAATTGTCCAATTTCTTGGCGGGCAAAAAACGCGCCTTTGGCAAAGACCGTCACAGGGGCTTCGGTAATGGCATCGCAGATTTGTTTGATGTAGGGCAACGAATACTCGCGGTATTGCTCGGGAGAAAGAATTCCCGCCCATGAATCAAAAATCTGCACCAAGTTAGCTCCTACAGCAATTTGAGCTTTTAAATACGCAATGGTGCTATCGGTGATTTTTTGAAGCAACTTATGTGAAAACTCAGGGTCGGCATAAAGGGCTTTTTTCGCAACCGAAAACGTCTTTGACCCACGGCCTTCCACCATGTAGCAAAAAATAGTAAAAGGGGCACCTGCAAAGCCAATGAGCGGAACACGGCCATTGAGGTCGCGCTTCACAATTTTGATGGCGTCCAGCACATAGCCTAAATCCGCTTCGGGGTTGGCAATGCGCAGGGCGTCGATATCGGCAGTGGTTTTAATCACATTTGGGAATACAGGGCCGCGTTTTTCTTCCATTTCATACGGCAATCCCATGGCCTCGGGAACGACCAAAATGTCAGAAAAAATGATAGCCGCATCTACGCCCAACAAATCAACGGGCTGGATTGTCACTTCGGCAGCAAGCTCGGGTGTGGTAGCAAGTTTGATGAAATTTCCCGCTTTTTCGCGCACAGCACGGTACTCGGCTAAAATTCGACCCGCTTGACGCATCATCCAAACAGGTACACGTTCGGTTTTTTCTCCGCGTGCGGCACGCAGAAACAAGTCATTTTGTAGTAATTCCATGCTGCAAATGTACGAAGAAGCGGGCAGTTGAGATGGGGGTAGGGGGTAGAAATATCCGTTTTATAAAAAAGCCGCCATCGGGTTTGACCCCAACTGGCGGCTAGGGGTTTATAGAGAAAGGTTACAATGCCAATCCGTCGAGGGAAAGGTGCCCATTGTAAAATCGTAAATCAATCAAATCGGGAGGGAGGGTTTTGGTATTCCAATGGCGATGGATGCTCAACGCCGCCCCCAATGAAGTAGCTTGGGCGACCGATGCTGCAAATACCTCTAGGTCAGGGAAAGCCCCCGCCAACAGGTTCATGTAAATGGGGTTTTTGGAAAAACCACCGTCCACAAAAATCCGTTTGACGGTTGAGCCTCTTAAAACCAACTCCGTCGAAATAATTTGCTGATTGACAATGTCCAAAATCAATTGATGATATGCCTGTTCGTACGATTCAAAAGCGGACAAATCTCTTTTTCCAAACAACCCTTCCGTCATCGGAGGTTTGGAGAGGCGTTCAAAATCGATGCCTTCGTTTTTTTTCTCCGTTTTGAGTTGGTGAATGATGGCCGCATTAAACGCCACTTTTTTGTAAAAATCAAGGTCTTTGTTGAAATGAGCCGCCAATCGCTTGGTTTGCTGTTCGTGCTCGTAGCCCGCAAACAAGCGCGATGCCTTCACAGGCTTGCCGTTGTACTGCATGTAGCACAAACAGTCGTATTGAAGCTCCTCGGCTGTCAGTGGCGTATGATTGTAAGGATTGAGGCTAATGCACCACGTTCCCGTTGAAATCAATACAAAGGGCTCTAAAAAGCTAACCAAGTACGGAATCAAAGCTGAAGAGCTATCATGTAAACCGACGCCCACAATACGCTCTTGCTCATTGAGCACGTGAGTCGAAATCACGTCTGCGGATTGAATGGGCGCAAGTTTATCCCCGATTTGCTCATTGGACACCCAAGCGTGATAATCATTTGTATCAAAATCCCAAAGGTTGGTATGGCAACCAATGCTCGTAATATCGGAAGCAAATTGCCCCGAAATCAATGAACTGATGTATTGGGGTAAATGCAGTGAGTACTTTATTTTTTCAAACAACGCAGGGTTTTCATGCTTTAGGCGATAAATAATCATGCCCGAATTGAGGCTTCCTAAAATAGGAGAGGCCGTTTTGCGAGAAAATTCCTGTTCGCCGCCGTAGGTATCATAAAATTGTTTCTTGAGTGCCTCGGGGTACGGTTTTAGGTAGTTGTACAAAGGGGCAACGGGCTTGCCGTCTTCGCCTACGTGAACAAAACTTGCCCCGTAGGTTGAAAAATTAATAGCTTTGACGTCGTATTCTTCGAGCAATAACACTTCTTGGAGCGATTGAATCACCCAATCGGTCAAGAGGTCAACGTTTTCGCAAGGGTCGCCGTCTTCGTCGGTCGTTTCGGGAAATTGCCCCGATTTTTCCAAAACGATACGATAGTTTTCGTCAAAGAGAAATACTTTTTTGTTGGTTTTACCAATGTCCAATACGGCACAAACAGGAGTTTTCATTTGTCTTGATTATAACCAGCAATAATGTCTATAAATGCAACAATAATAGCTGCTTTGTGAGGTTTTTGTCTTTTAAAATAAGGGATAAAGGATAAATTTCGCCAGTACTGCCCTGTTTTTGACTCACGCTATCAGGTTAAGACAATGGTTGTACTTCACTGAGGGCAACTATTGTCTCTTTTATTTTTTATAAGCCAGTCGCTACAGTTTTAAGACCACGTTCGGCAATGAGGTTTTCGCGCACTTTTAATTGACGGAAAAGCCCCAGCGGGTTCAATGCCCCGCCTGCTCGAAGGCGAGCTTCGGCTACGATTGAACGAACGTCGGTACGGAATGCATTTTGAAGGATTTCTTGGCAACGAACCACGTCGCTAATGGCTTGCGCTTCTTCGAGTGCTTTTCTATCGACCGAAAGCGCCTGCGCATAGGCCATCATAATGCCTTCGACCGACTGAAGCAAATCTTCAAGCGGGTCTTTGACGTTGTGCGAGGCATCAATCATCCAGCCTAAATCCGTAGCGTGGTTCATGCCACGGGCATCCATGCCATCCACCAATTCGTTGAAAATAAGAAACAATTGGTACGGTTTCATTGCCCCTGCTGTGAGGTCATCGTCGCCGTATTTAGAATCATTGAAGTGGAAACCGCCGAGTTTGCCTTCCATCAACAAAAGCGCAACGATTTGCTCAATGTTGGCGTTGGGCAAGTGGTGTCCCAAGTCAACGAGTGTATAAGCGCGGTCACCGAGTTTTTGTACGTACGAATACGATTGTCCCCAGTCGCCCACGGTCGTCGAATAGAAATTAGGTTCGTAGGCTTTGTATTCCAAGAACATCTTCCAGTTGTCGGGCATGGCCGCATAAATCTCGTGCAGACTTTCGAGGGTATTTTGGTACGCTCTACGGAAGTTGAGTTGTCCAGGAAAACACGAGCCATCCGAAAGCCAAACAGTCAACGATTCCGAACCAAGCTCAATGCCGTGTTTAATTACTTCGATGTTGTGCTCAATGGCTTGTTTACGAACCCCTTTGTCAACGTTTTGTAACGAACCAAATTTATAGCTTAATGCTTGGTCGGGTTGATCTTGGAAGGTATTAGAGTTGACGGCGTCAAACTTCAAGCCATGTTGGGCTGCCAATGTTTTAATCGCTTTGGCATCTTTTGGAATATCCCAAGGGATGTGAAGAGAAATAGCGCCTGATGCTTGGTTGAGAGCGTGTAATAAGCCCACGTCCTCGATTTTTTCTTCGAGGCTGCGAGGTTCGCCACCGCCCGCAAAACGGCCAAAGCGTGTTCCTCCGGTGCCTAATGCCCAAGAAGGAATGGCAATTTGAAAATCAATTAGTTTTTGGATGATGGCCTCGGCGTTTTCAATTTCCGAAACAGCGAAGTTCAATCGGCGTTGATGTCTCGTAAGTAGGTCATCGTTATGCTGTTGTATTTTATACTTTTCGAGTTGCATGGTAAGAATTGGGATGAAGAAGTCAAAAAAACAGGTTATACTGATAAAATCTAACGCCTGAATTCAGGCGTTAGATTCGAGTATTAAACTAACCTATGATGAAAAAACAATTTTTTTTTAGCGAACAAATGCCATGGCTACCCCGCCATCTACGTTTAAAACGTTTCCAGTTGACTTGCTGAGTAAGCCTCCCACGAAGGCGAAACACGCATTTGCGATATCGTCGGGAAGGATAGCTTCGTTGAGAAGCGTACGTTTGGCGTAATAGGCAGGAAGTTCTTCGATAGTAATGCCGTAGGCTTTGGCGCGTCCTTCAGCCCAGCCACCTGCCCAAATGTTGGAATCAGCGATAACAGCGTCGGGGTTAACGGTGTTAACACGAATTTTATCTCCGCCTAGTTCGGCGGCATTCAAGCGGCTCAAGTGCAATTGGGCTGCCTTTGCTGAGCCGTATCCTGCGTTGTTTGGTCCAGAAACAAGGGCGTTTTTACTTACAATGTTGATCACATCGCCCCCAAAACCTTGCTTACGCATCACTTCGACCCCCGCTTGTGTCACTAAGAATTGACCCTTAACAAGGATGTCGTACAAACGATCCCAGTCTTGAAGGGTGTGGTCTTGGATAGGTTTTGAAATACTGATACCTGCGTTGTTGACGATGATGTCAACCCCTCCGAACGCAAGCGCTGCGGCATCCATCGCATCTACGATACTGGTAGCATCGGTCACGTTGAGAAGCGTGGTGGATACGGCATCTTTGCCAAACTTCTTTACAAATTCTTCTTTCGCACCAGCAAGGCGTTCTTCGTTGATGTCGTTAAGGACGACAACGGCACCTTCTTCCGCAAATTTTTTGGCGATAGCTTTACCAATGCCGCCCGCACTTCCTGTCACCAACGCTACGCGTCCCGACAAAGCCTTGGGCTTAGGCATTCGTTGAAGCTTGGCTTCTTCTAATAACCAATATTCAATATTAAAAGCCTCTTGGCGAGGCAAAGCCGTATATTCTGAAACTGCCTCCGCGCCTTTCATTACGTTGACGGCATTGATGTAGTACTCAGAGGCCAAACGAGCCGTCGTTTTATCTTTTGAGAAGGTAAACATCCCCACGCCTGGGTACAAAATCACGACGGGGTTAGGGTCGCGCATGGCAGGGCTACTAGGGTGTTTGCACGCCTCGTAATAGTCGGAGTACATCGCACGGTAGGCTTCAAACGCAGGCGTCAATTTAGTTTTGATGGCCGCTACGTCCGATAGGTCTTCGTCAGGAACAAGTTCCAATACCAACGGAGAAATTTTTGTGCGGAGGAAGTGGTCTGGGCAAGAAGTTCCGAGGGGAGCCAATTTGTCCAAATCATTTGAGTTAATAAACTCCAGTACGCGCGCATCGTCGGTAAAATGTCCGACCATCGTGCGATAGGATGAGCAGAAGCCACGTAATATTGGGGCTAATTTCGATGCCTGTTTTGTGCGTGCTTCAAGAGAAAGGCTCTCGATTTTTTGTCCACCAAACACAGGACGAGCTTTGCCGTAGTTAGCTTCTAAGTATTCGGCGCATTTTTCGATGACTTCGAGGGTATTGATGTAGCTTTCGTAGGCGGTATCTCCCCACGTAAACAAGCCGTGTGAGCCAAGCATGATACCACGTAGTTTGACCCCACGTGAAGCGGCTTCCTCTAAACAAGCACGAAGCTGAAGGCCAAGCTCAAAACCTGGACGTTGCCAGCCTACCCAGCCTACTTCGCCACCAAACAACTCTTCAGTGATTTTTTTGCCGTCTTTGGCTGCTGCAATGGCAATGGCAGCATCTGGGTGAAGGTGGTCGATGTGAGCAAAAGGTAAAAAGCCGTGAAGAGGGGTGTCAATAGATGGCGCTTTAGATGCTAAATCAAAGATGCAGTGGTTGAATAAATCGACCATTTCATCTTCAAATTCTATTCCACGGTATACATTTTCAAGATTTCTCAAACGCTCCACGTACAGTGCCGCGCATCCTGATTTTTTGAGCGTACCAATGTCCCCTCCTGAGCCTTTGATCCACATTACTTCTACGTCTTTGCCAGTAAGTGGGTCTTTATCAGTGATTTTAACGGACGTGTTACCGCCCCCGTAGTTGGTTAGACGAAGGTCGGCACCCAAAATATTGGAACGATAAATAAAAAGAGCTACTTCGTCGCCCGCAAGTTCGGCGGCTTTGGCATCGTCCCAAAGATAGCTCACATGTTTGAATTGCGTGGTAGTCGCTGACATGGTGTTTTGTGCGATTATAAAAATATAGTACCTGTTCTGAGATTGATAGTACAAATGTAGAAGACGTTTTTGGGGAGAGTATCATGTACCTTCATGGACTATTTTTATATTTTTTTATCTTTTATTTTTACGTCCATGAAAACCATAATAGTGACTCAAACTGGGGGCCCCGAGGTGTTGTCTTTAGAAGACCGCCCTGTCCCTAATTCTACTGATACAAAGGTGCTTGTACGCGTGTATGCTGCGGGCATAAATCGTGCTGATATTTTGATGCGGCAAGGGCGTTATGGGATTTCGTCGCAAGCACCTGTAGCGCCATTAGGGCTAGAAATTGCGGGGGTAATCGCCGAAATTGGAGAAAATGTTTCGCAGTGGAAAGTGGGAGATAAAGTGTGTGCCCTTATCAAAAACGGAGGTTATGCGGAGTATGCTTTGGCCGAGGCCGCCCACTGTTTGCCTATTCCTACTGGGATGTCGTTTGAGATGGCAGCCTGTTTACCCGAAACTATCATGACGGTTTGGAGTAATGTATTTCAACGAATGCAGCTGAAAACTGGCGAAAATTTTCTGGTTCATGGAGGCACGAGTGGCATTGGTGTCACGGCGATTCAGTTGGCAAAGGCGTTTGGCGTACAAGCGTTTGCTACGGCAGGCAGCGATGAAAAATGCCGTTTCTGCGAAGAGCTTGGGGCAGTTCGTTGTATCAATTATAAAACGCAGGACTTTCTGGAGGAACTAAAACCCTACGGAATGGATGTGATTTTGGACTACGTTGGGGGAGATTATACTGCAAAAAACATTCGACTACTACGGCCCGATGGGCGTTTGGGTTTTATTGCAAGTTTAGGTGGTGCGGAGTCTCAGTTCAATATCTTGGAAGTAATGAGTAAGCGTATTACCATTACGGGAAGTATGCTTGCCCCGCGCGATGATGCGTTTAAGGCGCAGTTGGCGGCCGAGGTGGAAAAACACGTATGGCCGTTGATAGAAACGGGTGTGTTTGTGCCTATTTTGTATAAAACGTTTCCGTTAGAAGAAGCCGCTGAGGCGCATCGTTTGATGGAAAGCAGCGAGCATATTGGGAAGATTATGCTGAGTGTAGAATAATAAAGTTGGGGCCTTACCATGGGTCGGGTTGTGAGCAACCCGACCCACGCTTTGTGCTAAGGGTTGCTCACAGCCCGATTGAACTAACACTGTTTTTTTCTCTAAACCCCTTCAAACTGACGTAAGAAGCGAACATCGTTTTCAGAATAAAGACGAAGGTCGCGAACGCCGTAACGGAGCTGGGCAATGCGTTCAACGCCCATTCCAAACGCAAAGCCTGTGTATTCTTCGGGATCAATACCGCAGTTGACCAATACGTTCGGGTCAACCATACCACTTCCCGCAATTTCTACCCAACCCGTTCCTTTTGAGAGACGGTAGGTCTCTTCGGTGTCGGTTCCTAACCAAATGTCGATTTCGGCGCTAGGTTCGGTAAAAGGGAAAAACGAAGGACGTAGACGAATCTTAACGTCTTTGTCGAACATCTCTTTGGAGAAATGGTAGAGGGTATCTTTTAAGTCTTTGAAACTTACGTTCTTATCAATATAAAGCCCTTCTACTTGGTGAAAGAAGCAGTGAGCACGGGCTGAAATGGCTTCGTTGCGATACACGCGCCCAGGCATAATCGCACGAATAGGCGGCTTTTGGCGCTCCATCATCCGAATTTGGACGTTAGAGGTGTGCGTACGCAACAGCATATCTTGTGTAGGGTCTTCGGCGTTTTTGGCCACAAAAAACGTGTCCTGCATTTCGCGGGCAGGGTGGTTTTCGGGAAAATTTAACGCAGTGAAGTTGTACCAATCTGACTCAATTTCGGGGCCGTCGGCTACGCTAAAGCCCATACGCTCAAAAATTTCGATGATTTTGGCGCGCGCCAACGTGAGCGGGTGAATGCTGCCTAGTTGGTTTGCCGCAACGGGTAGGGTTAAATCAATGGCTGGGCCAGCATTGCCACCATCGTTAGACTCGAACTCCGCTTGAATGGCAGTAAAACGGTCAGTAGCAAAGTTTTTGAGGGCGTTCAGTTCTTGTCCTACCGCACGACGGGCTTCTTTGGGAATGTCTTTGAGCCCTTCAAACAGGGCTTCTACGGCTCCTTTTCGTCCTACAAATCGTTGGCGGTATTGTTCTAACTGCTCTTTGGTAGCAACTTCAAACTGCTCAATTTCTTGGTATATCTCTTTGACGCGTTCTGTTAGCATGGGGGTGATTGGTGACTTTAATAGGTGCAAAGTTAAACATTCTTCCCTAACTAACCACCAACCACCTGTTTACAGTCGCTATTTATTGCTACCTGATACTTTGCCTGCTTTTTGAGGAATACCAGGTTGAGTGATTTCGAAATTCTCCTCTTTTTTTGCGTCAATCACAATCTTACGAACGTCGGCCAAAAGCTTTTTGGCATCATAGACAATGCCATCCTTGACGGTATATTTTACGCCACCTGCACGGACCACTTCATTTTTGTCGTTCAGACGAATTGCGCCTGTGCCGTAAAGGACTTTCAAGTTGGCAAGTGGGTTTTCTTCAGTAATGACAAAGTCGGCTAGTTTTCCAATTTCAACTGAGCCAATCTCCTTGTCCATTCCTAGTGCTTCCGCTCCTTTGATAGTGGCTGCCCGAATTACTTCCATTGGGTGAAAACCTGCTTCGCGGAGTAGTTCTAATTCGCGGATGTAGGCAAAACCGTACAATTGGTAAATGAAGCCCGAATCGGAGCCTGTCGTAACACGCCCACCTCGGTTTTTGTATTCGTTGATAAACGCCATCCATAAGCGATAATTTTCTTTCCACGCCACTTCTTGTTCTGTTCCCCAGTTGTGCCAATACGAGCCGTGAGAAATTCGGCTCGGGCCATAAAACCGCCAAAGCGATGGCAAGGTGTATTCGTCGTGCCATTCGGCGCGGCGGGCGAGCATCAGTTCGCGGTTCGCTTCGTAGATGTTGAAGGTAGGGTCGAGGGTAAAATCTAGTTTCAATAATTCCTCCATCACATAATTCCAACGTTCTGAGCCAGGTTTAGCGGCTTGCTTCCACAGTTTTCCAGCTTCCTCAAAGCGATTTTGCTCATTGTTGTAGTTATAGTCAGCAGGGTAATTTTGGACGGTTTTATCGTCAAAAAGGGCTTCGGGTAGGCCGTACCAGTGCTCCATACTGGTCAGACCTGCCTTGGCGGTTGCCAGTACGTTCATGCGCGCTACTTCGGTTTGGGCGTGGTGGCAAGCTGAGCCGAGGCCGAGTTTTTTGTTTTCTTCCAATGCGGCCTTAAACACATCAGGTTCTGCCCCAAAAAACTTGATACCATCGGCACCCTTTTGGGCGTTTTGGCGTACCCACTCGCGGGCTTGTTCGGGGGTCGTAATGAAATCTTTCGCTCCTTGTCCAAACACCGTGTAAGCCTTGATGCGCGGGGCCGTAATCAAGTTTTTATTGCTTTTTTCTTTTTGGTCAAGTACCCAGTCGAGCCCATTGCCGCACGAAGGGTCACGGACGGTCGTGACCCCGTGAGCCATCCAAAGTTTAAATACGTATTCTGCGTTGGCTCCCTGTTGTACGCCACCGATGTGTCCGTGCATGTCTACAAATCCAGGCATGAGGTACATACCACGGCAGTTGAGTTCCTTATCGGTAGGATTTGCCTTGATGCCGTCTTGGGAAGGCATTCCCGGGTAACCTGCTTGGCGAATTTGGGTAATACGGTTGTTTTCAACCAAAATATCCATGGGGCCAATTGGAGGCGAGCCAGTACTATTGATGATAGTGACACCCCGAATAATAAGGCGCTTGTGAGGCCCATCGCCTTCGGCGCGGTTAGGTGCTTTTTGGACTTGAGCAAAGAGCCCAACTAGTTGAAAGCAAAGAAGGGAGGTTAGGAAAAGTTTGCTTTTCATGTAGCGTAAAAAAAGGTTGATGAGTAAAATTCAAATGTACAGAATTGAAGGGCGAATAGCGAATAAACGCTACTCGAATTTGTAGAGGAAAGTAGAAGATGATGTACAAAAAAAAGAGCGAGGAAGCCTTCCTCGCTCTTTTTTTCCAGAAATGCGATTTATACCTCGTCGATTTCTACTTCTTCTTCCATTTCTGTACCGCTTTGAGCATCATTGATGGTTTTGTTTTCTACGTCTTGTCGTCTCGATTTAAACTTCTTAATTTGGCTTTTGAGGGCTTCTAACGCAAGGTCGGTAGCTTCTTCAAATGATTTACCTTTTTCTTTAACAAAGAGCTCGCCATTGGGCACTTTAATTTTTACTTCTAGGATTTTATCTTTGATTTTACTGCTTTCACTTTTATCTAATCGGAGGTATACTTCTCCACCTGTTATTCGGTCATAAAACGTTTCAAGTTTTTCAAGTTTTTTCTGAATGAATTCTAGCAGTTTTGGGTCTGCGTCGAAATGGATAGCGTGCATTTGCAGTCTCATAATTTTACGCACAGTTTTAGTTTAACAATCATTTGCAACCGCACTCGTGGATTTGAAAAGGGGGAAAAATAGCGGTCTGTCAGTAGCAGACCGCTATTTTCAGGATTTTGGTCCACCTTTCACGATTGTAGGTCTAAACTGTGTATTTATTTTGAGAAAATCAAGGACTACAGCTACTTTTTTTGCAGCTTTATTTTAACTCGCTCAGTGCCAGCGTATCCATATCGGTATATACATAATTCTCGCCTGCCATTGCCCACAAAAACGAGTAGCTAGTCGTGCCTGCCCCTGCGTGAATAGACCACGGGGGGGAAACGACGGCCTGCTCGTTGGCAACAACAATATGGCGAGTTTCGGTAGGTTCGCCCATAAAATGGAAAACACGATGGGTGTCGTCCAAGTCAAAGTAAACGTAGATTTCGGTACGGCGATCGTGTACGTGCGGTGGCATGGTGTTCCACACGCTACTGTACTTCATCGAGGTCATTCCCATTACAAGTTGACAACTTTCGAGGCCGTCGGCATGAATGTATTTATAAATAGTACGGGTATTGGCCGTTTCGGGCGAGCCCATGTCGGTGGGAGTCGCATCTGCCGCTTTCATCATGGCCGTAGGGACGGTACGATGTGCAGGGGTAGATACTAAAATAAACTTGGCAGGAAATTCTGGGTCAAGGCTTTTGAAGGTCACCGTTTTGTTACCTTTTCCAACATACAAACAATCGCGTTTTTGGAGGGTAAACAATTCGTCTTCCACCATCACAAAGCCATCGCCACCAATATTAAGAATTCCTAACTCACGACGTTCCAAGAAATAATCAGAGCGAAGTTCGTCGTAAGTGGGTAGTTTGTGCAATTGTCCCACGGGTTTGATGCCCCCTACAATCATGCGGTCGTAGTGAGAGTATACGAAATGGAATTGGTCTGGGACAAACATTTTTTCCATTAAAAACTCCTCCCGAATACGTTGAGTCGTATAATTTTTAAAATCGACGGGATTGGTCGTATGGCGTACCTGAATGTGCATGAGCAAGGTTTATTTTAAAATTGGTTCTAAGGCTTTGTTGTTTTGGTCGAGCCATTCGGTGATTTCTTCGACAATTTGACGAACCCCAATTTCTGGCTTCCAACCCGTCAGGCGAGTTACTTTGGTGTTGTCTGTAATATACATCCGAATATCTGCTGTACGCGTTTCGGGTACCTGCTTAATCGGAATAGTTTTGCCCGTAACTTCTTGGCAAATTTTGGTCAATTCTTGAAGCGATGTACTACTCTCTACTCCTCCACCTGCGTTCAAAACTTCGCCATTTACTTTGTCGAGGTTGTGCAATTGCCAATCAATAAGGCGGTATAAATCTGCCACGTGGAGCATATCGCGGGTTTGTTTGCCCGTACCACCGTAGCCAAAATACCCGAGTTGCTGTTCCCAGTAATGTTTAGCAATCCAAAGTACCATTACACCTTGATCCACTTTGCCCATTTGCCATGGTCCTGTAATAACTCCGCAGCGATTAATCACTGTACGCAGACCATAAAACTCATTATATTCTTGAATCAATAACTCAGAGGCGAGTTTGGTAGTACCGTACAATGAACGTGCGCCGTCGAGTGGGAAATCTTCAGCAATTCCTTTGGACGATACGCCTTTTACGGGCTGGTCGTCGGTGAGCGAAAAGCGCGTTTCTTGTTCCACAAAATTTAACGTTTCAATCGTTTTGATGGGGTAGACGCGGCTCGTTGAAAGAAATATAAAATCAGCTTTGTGCTTGAGAGCGTAGTTGAGGCAATTAACCGTCCCGAATAAATTGGTATTGATGAGGTAGTCGGGAGTTCCGTCAAGACCTGCCAATACCGAAGGCTCAGCCGATGCTTCGATGACCGCATCGACGGCAGGCAGCGAGTCAAAATCTTCTTTGTTACGAATGTCGCCGTGGATATACGTAATACCCGCTTGTGACAGACGCGAAACGTTGAGTTCTGAACCTTTTCTTTTTAAGTTATCTAAGCAAAAGATTTCGTACGATGGGTAATTGGTTTTTAGCGCAATGGCCAACGAAGAGCCTACAAAACCAGCCCCGCCAGTGATTAATATTTTCATTTTAACTGTAAATACGTTTCAATTTGATGTTTTCGGCTGGACGAATAATGAGCGGTACTTTTTCGATTTTTACCGCGCTGCTGTCAAGGCCAAACCATTTGTCTTCGCTGGTGGTAAAGCCTTTGATAAAGAAGTAGGCCTTCATAATG
>JACCEC011002529.1_pt1 | contig 13770 bp, 9 predicted proteins | sample 7450121 | NCBI WGS metagenome assembly JACCEC01 (sample SAMN15323455, study PRJNA562643) | freshwater metagenome | isolation source: river surface water | place: USA:Blue River Watershed | collected 2017-08-18 | reverse complement strand
CAGAAGTGTTCTGCGGCATCCCGTGCATACGTTCCTGCCAGCATTTGGCCAGCCGTTAAAGAATTGCTGGTTCAACATTTGAAAGGAATGAAGATGGGGGTGGTTGAAGATTTCACCAATTTCATTAACGCGGTGATCGACGAAAATTCATTCAACACCATTTCCGCCTACATCGATCGAGCAAAGGCCGATGGCCAAACGATTGTCGCAGGCGGGAATTACGATAAATCGAAAGGATATTTCGTTGAACCTACGGTTATTCAAGTGAACGACCCCAAATACCGAACCATGTGCGAAGAGATTTTTGGTCCAGTATTAACCATTTTCGTTTACGATGACGACCAATTTGAAGCCACATTGGATTTGGTGGATCAAACCTCACCTTACGCCTTAACGGGAGCTGTTCTTTCCACTGATCGTTACGCTATTCAATTAGCAACCGAAAAACTTCGTCACAGCGCAGGAAACTTCTACATCAACGACAAGCCTACGGGCGCTGTGGTTGGACAACAGCCTTTTGGCGGAGGCAGGGCTTCAGGGACCAACGATAAGGCCGGAGCGGCCATGAATTTAATGCGTTGGGTTAGTGCTCGAACCATCAAAGAAAACCTCAATCCTCCAACATCTTGGGAATACCCTTTCCACCAGCCTGATTAATGAGTTCAAAACCTTCATTTTCTTTGAAAGCCGGTGGCTTCCTTGTTTCCGAGCCCTACCTTCAAGACCCCCAATTCTTCAGAAGTGTAGTGGTTTTAGTTGAACATAATGAACAAGGAACAATCGGCTTTGTCATCAACAAACCCTTAGATATTCCACTTGCCGACATGATTGATGTACCGGAAGGGATGGAGATGCCCGTATTCTTGGGTGGCCCAGTTCAACAGGATACTATTTTTTTCCTTCACAATCTTGGACTTGGCCTTTTGCCTAAAAGCATTGAGGTAACCTCTGATTTGTGGTGGAGCAGCGATTTTACCCGACTTTTCGAACTTATCGAAGAGGGTTTTGCTGAGAAATCTCAAATTAAAGTACTGTTGGGATATTCGGGGTGGTCCGTTGGACAGCTGCGGGAGGAATGTGAAAATGAAAGTTGGGTCGTTGCCCATGTTCCAACCGCCTTCGTTTTCGATATCGAGGTAGAGCAACTTTGGAAAAAAGTGCTCAAAACCTTGGGAGGCACCTTTTCTGAATTATCCCGCTACCCTATTGACCCCAATTTAAACTAAAACTATGCTGAACCAATTGCGCATTTCCCTCATTCGACAAATCATTGAATGGAACGAAAAATGGGTTTTCTCTCGTCGATTGATGAAATTTTACGCAAAAGAAATGCCCCAAAAAGTTAAACGGGTCATGGATGTAGGAGCAAATTTGGGGCAAACTATTGAGGAATATCTCAAGGTCAATCCATCTTGTGAAATCATCGCATTTGAGCCAAATCCAACCCTTTTTGCAAATCTGCAAAAAAGATACCAAGGAAAATCAAACGTTATTTTGGAACCTTTGGGCATAAGTAATGAAATTGGAACTAAAACGTTTTACGAAAATATCTTCCATTCCACCTCCTCATTTGAACCCTTGGATCAAGAATCGGAATATTTGCAGAAAAAAGCCAAAGTATTGGGGGTAACCCCTGATCAAATCATCAAAGCGAGTTACCCCGTTGAGATTACCACCTTGGCTCATTACATCAATCACCGCGTAATGGGAGATATCGACGTTTTAAAAATTGATACCGAAGGACACGAATTGGCGTGTTTACACGGATTGTTTTCCGAACCTCTGCATCATCCCATCGAATTCATTCAATTGGAAGTGCATAACGACGATATGTATTTGAATTCGCACTCGTTTGAGGAAATCACAGAGATTTTAGAGGCCAACGGTTATGGATTGGCCGGAAAAATCAAACACGGGTTTGGTGACTTTTACGATGCTGTTTTCCGCAAGAAATCGTAATCAATTCCCTCTTGGAATCTGCTTCTTAATAATTTTCTCAATATCTCGAATGTAAGTCCGTTCAGTAGGGTCGCAAATTGAAAAGGCTGTACCTTCATTTCCGGCCCTACCCGATCGACCGATTCGGTGAACATAGGTTTCCGGAATATTGGGAATCTCGAAATTTATCACCCATTTGAGTTCATCGATATCAATTCCTCGAGCTGCAATATCGGTAGCTACAAGGGCAGTAATTTCTCCTTTTTTAAAGGCATTTAATGCATTTTGACGTGCATTTTGGGATTTATTCCCGTGAATCGCCATGGAGCTTATTTGGTTTTTCACCAACCACTTAACTACCTTATCGGCTCCGTGTTTGGTTCGTGTAAATACCAAGACCGACTTCATGCGGTTGTCGTGAATTAAATCAACCAACAAATCTTTTTTCTCAGATGTTTCGCAGAAGTAGAGTTTCTGTTGAATCGTTTCGGCCGTAGAGGAAACAGGAGTCACTTCAACCATAACCGGATTTCGAAGAATGGTTTTTGCCAATTCTTGAATGGGAGGAGGCATGGTTGCAGAGAAAAACAAGGATTGACGTTTCTCGGGGATAATTTTAAGAAGTTTCTTCACATCGTGAATAAATCCCATATCCAACATGCGATCAGCTTCATCCAAAACAAAGACTTTCAAATCTCGAAGGGAAATAAAACCTTGTTGATGTAGATCCAGCAATCTTCCGGGGGTAGCAACTAAAATATCGATTCCTTTTTTAAGGATTTCAACTTGTTTCGTTTGGTTGACCCCTCCGAAAATCACCGTAGACTTAAGAGGCAGATGTTTACCGTAAGTTTTGAAGCTTTCATCGATTTGAATGGCCAACTCTCGGGTTGGTGTAACAATAAGCGCTTTAATTTTTCGATTTTTAAAATCGATGGGATCAGCTTGCAATTGTTGCAATATTGGCAACGCAAAGGCTGCTGTTTTTCCAGTTCCTGTTTGGGCACAACCCAATAAATCGGTCCCTTTGAGAAGGGTGGGAATGGATTTTTCTTGAATGGGTGTTGGATTTTCGTAACCTTCAGCGGATAAAGATTGTAAAATGGGCTTGATTAAGCCGAGTTGTTCAAATGTCATGCAATAGTGTTGACCAAATGGTCTTTAAAAAGTACAAAGGTACTTGTTTTGAGGGCGTTTTAGTTAGAATTAAAATTTTCATCCATCATGCTAAGGTAATTTTGGTAACGAAACGGATGAATTTCAAATTCCTCGACTGCTTTTTTAACAGCACACCCCGGTTCATTTTTGTGAATGCAATTGTTGTATTTGCAATGGGAAGAGTATTTTTTCATTTCGGGAAAAAAGTGAGATAACTCCCAAGCTTCAAAATCTACAAGCCCCATTTCTTTGATTCCAGGCGTGTCGATAATTTTGGTTCCATCCTCCATCAAGAACATTTCCGCGAAGGTTGTGGTATGCTTTCCCTTTTCGTTTGCAACGGAAATCTCACCTGTTTTTTGTTCAAAAGACGGATCAATTCGATTCAATAATGTGCTCTTACCTACTCCACTAAAACCAGTGAATAACACGGTTTTACCTACTATTGATTCAACTAATAATGGAAGCTCATCCGCCGTTTCTGTTGACAACAAATAAACAGGATAACCAATGCTTCGATACAAAAAGGCTAGATCTTCCAACTCTTCATGATCGGCATCCACTAAATCTATTTTATTGATTACAACAATGGCAGGAACCTGATAAGCCTCGGCATTGATTAAGAATCGATCGATGAATCCAGGGGCAATGCGTGGCTTGGTAATGGAAGCGACCAAAACGGCGGCATCGAGATTCGCCGCCAAAATATGATACTGCTTGCTCAGGTTGGTCGATCGGCGAATCAGATAATTTTTCCGCTCCTCCACCTCTTGAATAAGGTCGTCCCGAACCACAACCATGTCGCCAACCGCAATCGGATTGGTCGTTTTCAGGCCCTTCAACCGAATTTTTCCAGCAGCTCGAACATCGATGAATGCTCCATTCGCCCAAATGCGGTACCAACTACCGGTCGATTTGACCACCAATCCCTTGAATTCGCTCATTTATTGGTTGTCGATTGTTCTAAAATGGATTTAAAATCAACTGAATTTTCTACCAAATCCGGCAAAATTGCATGTTGAATCACTTCTTCCATTCGATCCACAAAGATGAACTCCAAATCGCGAATGTAATCTTGATTAATTTCTTCGATGTCCTTCCGATTTTCTTTGCAAAGGAGAATGGTTTTGATCCCTGCTCGTTTTGCAGCTAAGATTTTTTCCTTGATTCCTCCTACCGGTAACACCTTTCCTCTTAAGGTAATTTCCCCAGTCATCGCAATTCCGGGCTTTACCTGACGTTGCGTAAAGGAAGACACCAAGGAAGTTAACATGGTAATTCCTGCTGAAGGCCCATCTTTGGGCGTGGCACCTTCAGGAACGTGAATATGTAGATCGGTAGCATCGAAAAGTTTCGGATCAATTTTCCATTGTGAAAAATGAGCTTTGATGTAACCCAATGCAATGGAGGCCGATTCTTTCATCACATCTCCTAAGTTTCCGGTGATGGTTAATCGGCCCTTACCTGGAGAAATGGAAGATTCAATGTACAAAATATCTCCTCCAACGGCCGTCCACGCTAGTCCGGTTACCACCCCAGCAACCGTGGAATTCTCGTAACGATCGTGTTCAAATCGAGGTATACCCAAAATCTTTCGAACATCTTCCTTTAACATCTTTTTGTTAAAGGAATTGCCCAATGCCTTCTCTTTTGCTGTTCCTCTAACCAATGAAGCAATTTGCTTATCTAAGTTACGCACACCACTTTCCCGGGTAAAGCCATCAATCACAAACTCTAACTCATCTGCCCCAATTTCCAAATCTTTCTTTTTTAAACCATGCTCGGCAAGTTGTTTTGGCACCAAATACTTTTTCGCGATTTCTACTTTTTCTTCCATGGTGTAACCATTGATTTCAATGATCTCCATTCGATCCAACAAGGCCGGTTGAATGGTGGAAAGTGAATTTGCGGTAGCGATAAACAACACCTTCGACAAATCGTAATCAAGTTCGAGGTAATGATCGGAAAATGTTGAATTTTGTTCGGGATCAAGAACTTCGAGGAGGGCCGATGAAATATCGCCTCGGAAATCAGAGCCTACTTTATCGATTTCATCGAGAATGATGACGGGATTGGAAGATCCGGCTTTTTTGATGGATTGAATAATTCGGCCAGGCATGGCTCCAATGTAGGTTTTTCGGTGACCTCGGATGGTGGCCTCATCACGAACCCCACCAAGCGACATTCGAATGTATTTTCGGCCAATGGCTTCGGAAATAGATCGTCCTAAGGAAGTTTTTCCGACTCCAGGAGGGCCAACCAAACATAAAATGGGGGCTTTCATGTCGGATTTCAACTTGAGGACAGCCAAATATTCCAGAATACGGTCTTTGACTTTATCCAAGCCAAAATGATCTCTTTCGAGAATTTTTTGGGCTTTCTTCATGTCGAAATGATCCACGGTATATTGGTTCCAAGGTAAATCCAAGAGCAGCTCAACGTGATTGAGGACAACGGAATAATCGGCCGCTGCTGGATTCATGCGTTGTAACTTATCCAATTCTTTATTGAAGAATTCGGCCACTTCGGCTGGCCATGATTTTTGTTTTCCTCGTTCGCGAAGGTTTTGAACTTCCAAATCTGGTGTTTTTCCACCCAATTCCTCTTGAATGGTTTTGAGTTGCTGGTGCAGGAAGTATTCCTTCTGTTGTTGATCGATATCGGAACGCACTTTATCCTGGATTCGATTTTTGATTTCCTGTAGATTGAATTCTTTTTGAAGTAGTTCAATCAACTTGAGTGCCATATCTGAGAACGGTAGTACATTCAAAATGGACTGTTTTTCTTCCACGGAAATGGGGAGGTGTGTGGCAATAAGGTTGGCTAAAAATCGAGGGCTAGTAACGTTTTTAAGTGCGTTAACTGCCTCATTCGGAATGTAATTTGAAATATTGATTACGTTGAAGGCAGCTTCTTTCAAGGAAGAAACTAAAGCCAACAACTCAGGGGAATTGGCATCAATTACTTCTTCTTCCACTTCTTTGGCATGTGCCATTAAGTAAGGCTCAGTATCCGTCAATTCCAGCATTTCGAATCGGGAAACACCCTGAATAACTACGGTTGTTTCTCCATCGGGTAGTTTAAACGTTTTGATGACCTTGGCCAACGTTCCGATTTTGTATAAATCGTCGTTGGTTGGATCTTCCACATTCGGGTCTTTCTGGGTAACCACACCAAAGAAATTCCCATTCTTTTTGTATTCTTTGATCAATTTGATCGATTTTGCCCTTCCAACGGTAATAGGAATAACGGTTGAAGGGAAAAGTACCATATTTCTAAGAGGTAGAATTGGCAGTTTTGCGGGCATGTTGGCAGAAATTTCATCGTTGGAAAGTTCAACTACATCCACCGTATTCATTTCCATATCAAAAGCGTCGTTTTCAAAATATTGAATCATATGCATTAAAGGTATAAAACATCCTCAAAAATCAGTTCAATTGCGGATGCAAATCGGTATTATTCAACTTTCATGCCTTATTTTTGTGGGGCATGCTCGGATTTTTTTTAGAAAAGTTTGTTTTACCATTCGGTGATTGGTATTACAAAACAGAATTCATGAAAACATTGAAGGAATACCGAAAAATTCCTTTCTTCTCTAAAAACGACCTAGAGGAACTTCAGAAAAAGAAATTGAGCGATATCCTATCCTACGCCAAAATCCATGTACCTTTTTACCAAAAATCGAATATTGAATTAACGGGAAATGCTTGGGAGGACATCAAAAAATTTCCAATCATACATAAATCCACCCTCCGAGAAGTTGGAAAAGAATTGGTAGTTGGCTCTTTAGACGGAAAAGACATCATTTGCCAAAAAAGCAGTGGATCAAGTGGTTTGCAAAGTGAAATTTTTCTCACCCAACGAGAATACCTTCGTGGACAAGCCGTTCAAACCAGTTTTTGGGAATGGGCCGGATTTCGAATTGGTGGTAAAATCCTTCAGTTGGGAATGTCACCTAAAAGATCGTTCATGAAGAGAATGAAGGACATTTTCTTACGGACTGATTATCAATTGGCATATAATATTTCTGATGAAGCTGTAAAAACCGCATTGCTTAGAAATGAGAAAAGAAATCCGGATTTTTTCATTGGATATGCTTCTGCCTTGTATGGATATGCCCAAAAGGCCGAACAAATGGGAATAACTGGAATACACTTCAAATCGGTTATTTCTTTAGGAGATAAGATGTTTCCGCATTATCGGGAAAAGATTGAAAAGGTTTTTCATACCAAGGTATTCGATACTTATGGCTGTACCGAAGGATTTATGATGGCGAGTCAGTGTGAAATGGGGAATTATCACCAAATTTCTGCCCAAAATTATTTAGAGTTGGTTGATGAAAATGGACAAGCTGTTCCTGACGGTGAACCTGGTTTCGTTGTGGTTACGCGGTTGGACGCTCACAAAATGCCCTTAATCCGATTTTATTTGGGAGACATTGCCATTCGCCCCAAAAACCAACAACCCTGCGCTTGTGGAAGGAACTTTCCACTTCTCGAAAAAATTGTTGGCAGAGATACCGATTTGGTAAAAACACCTTCCGGAAAAATTCTGATTGTGCACTTCTTCACGGGAATTTGGGAGTATTTTCAAGAAATCTATCAATTTAGGGTGATACAGCATCAATTGGATCGATTTGAAATTGAATACATTCCCGATCCTTCGACCTTTCACCCCTCTATGTTGGAAAAGCTCCATCAAATTATGAATGAAAAAGCGGGTGAAGTTCTTCAGATTACTTTCAACCAAGTTGATCACATTCCAGCCACCAAATCTGGGAAACCGCAAATTATTTTAAGTACCTTGGAAAAATCAGTTTCGAATAATTTGTGAACAAAATCATCCCTACATCGTTAAAAATAAAAACTTACCTTTGCACCAAAAGTAAAATGTATGGCAAATTCAGTACTCATTAAATCATCCATTGCGAAAAAATGGTGGATGGCCTTAACGGGGCTTTTCCTGTGTACCTTTCTTGTAGGTCACTTGGCGGGAAATCTCCAACTGCTTATCAGTGATCCAACCCATGCGGCAGAATCATTCAATGCTTATGCCCAATTCATGACCACCAATCCGCTCGTGAAGATTTTATCTTATGTAACCTATTTTTCCATTTTGTTTCACGCCATCGATGGAATCATGTTGGTGATGGCTAATCGTGCTGCTCGTCCACAACGTTATGCCCACGAAAGAGCGAACACGAGTTCAGTTTGGGCATCTCGAAACATGGGAATTCTTGGAACCGCCATGTTGGCATTCATCATCATTCACATGTCTGATTTTTGGTTTGAAATGCATTTCGAAATGAAACCAACATTCAAATTGGACAATGGAAATGAGGTAAAAGACCTATATTTGGAAGTCGTGGAAGCTTTTCATAGTTTCCCCTACATGTTGTTATATGTATTGTGCATGATTCCGATTGGATTTCACTTGTACCACGGATTCCAAAGTGCTTTCCGAACCCTTGGATTAATGCACGAAAACCTAACCTTGTTGGTAAAGCGAGTTGGAGTAATTTTCTCCATCCTTGTTCCTATGGCTTTTGCCATTATTCCGTTGTACGTGTACCATTTTATTCCAAGTGCTGAAGAAATTCAGAAATCGGAATCGTACAAAGCGAAATCAACCCTTATTGAAGTAGAAAACGATTAATTGGAGATACAGATATGAGTAAATTAGACGCACAATCTCCTGCCGGACCGTTAGAGCAGAAGTGGTCGAGCCACAAAGGACATATCCGTTTGGTGAGTCCGGCCAATAAAATGCGCATCGATGTTATTGTAGTTGGTACCGGTTTGGCCGGTGCTTCTGCCGCAGCATCCCTTGCCGAAATGGGGTACAATGTGAAAGCATTCGCATTCCAAGACTCCCCCCGCCGTGCTCACTCCATCGCAGCACAAGGCGGTATCAACGCAGCTAAAAATTACATGAACGACGGTGACTCCGTTTACCGTTTGTTCTACGATACCATTAAAGGTGGTGATTATCGTGCACGCGAAGCCAACGTTTACCGTTTGGCCGAAGTTTCCGCATCCATCATTGATCAGTGCGTAGCACAAGGTGTTCCATTCGCCCGCGATTACGGCGGTTTATTGGATAACCGTTCTTTCGGCGGTGTTCAGGTTTCTCGTACCTTCTATGCGAAAGGTCAAACAGGCCAACAACTGTTATTGGGAGCCTATTCAGCCATTAGCCGTCAGATTGCCAAAGGTAAAGTAACCATGTACAGCCGCCATGAAATGGTTGACTTGGTGGTAGTTGATGGAAAAGCTCGCGGTATCATCGCTCGTGACATGGTTACAGGTGAGGTAGAACGTCACGGAGCTCACGCTGTGGTTTTGTGTACGGGCGGATACGGAAACGTATTTTTCCTTTCTACCAATGCCATGGGTTCTAACGTTACTGCTGCTTGGAAAGCTCATAAACGTGGTGCCTTCATGGCCAACCCATGTTATACTCAAATTCACCCAACCTGTATCCCCGTTTCCGGACACCATCAATCCAAGTTAACCTTGATGTCGGAGTCTTTGCGTAACGACGGACGTATTTGGGTTCCTCGAAAGAAAGAAGATGCTGAGGCCATTCGATCTGGAAAGTTGAAACCCACTCAACTCAAAGAAGAGGATCGTGATTATTATTTGGAGCGCAGATATCCGGCCTTCGGAAACCTGGTTCCTCGAGACGTTGCTTCTCGTGCTGCCAAAGAGCGTTGCGATGCAGGTTACGGAGTGAATAAAACTGGAGAAGCTGTTTATCTTGACTTCGCTTCTGCCATAGAACGTTACGGAAAAACCGAAGCCAACCTACTTGGTTTGAAAAATGCTTCGAAAGAAGAAATCATTGCTTTAGGTAAAAAAGTCGTTGAAAAGAAGTACGGTAACTTGTTTGATATGTACAAACAAATCACTGCCGACAATCCATACGAAACTCCTATGATGATTTACCCAGCGGTGCACTATACTATGGGTGGACTTTGGGTAGATTACAACTTGATGACCACGGTTCCTGGTTGTTTCGCTGCTGGTGAAGCCAACTTCTCCGATCACGGAGCTAACCGCTTGGGGGCTTCTGCATTGATGCAGGGATTGGCCGACGGTTATTTCGTGCTCCCCTACACCATCGGTGAATATTTGGCTGATGATATTCGTACTCCAAAAATCGATACCAATCATCCTGCGTTTGAGGCAGCCGAAAAAGAAGTAAAAGATCGCATTTCTTTCTTCTTGAATAACAAAGGAACTAAAACCGTGGATCATTACCATCGTTTACTTGGTAAGTTGATGTGGGATTACTGCGGAATGGCGCGCAACAAAGAAGGTTTAGAATATGCTATTTCTGAAATCCGTAAGTTGCGCGAAGATTTCTACCAAAATGTTCGTGTACCTGGAAAAGCTGATCGATACAATCCAGAACTCGATAAGGCAGGACGCGTTGCAGATTTCTTAGAATTGGGCGAATTGATGTGTATCGATGCCCTAACACGAAACGAAAGCTGCGGCGGACACTTCCGTGAAGAGTTCCAAACCGAAGAGGGTGAAGCGCTTCGCGATGACGAAAACTTCGCATTTGTTTCAGCTTGGGAATTTCAAGGAGATCCTGGAAAAGCGGTACTTCATAAAGAAGAATTGAATTACGAATTCGTTAAAATGCAACAACGTTCTTATAAATAATCGGAGGTCTTACCATGAACTTAAAACTAAAAATCTGGCGTCAAGAAGGTCCAAACGATCAAGGGCGCATGGTAGATTACCAAGCCAACAACGTATCCGACGACATGTCGTTTTTGGAAATGTTGGATGTTTTGAATGAAGAATTAATCGAAAAAGGTGATGATCCCATTGCGTTCGACCACGATTGCCGAGAAGGAATTTGCGGTATGTGTTCGTTGTTTATCAATGGCGAAGCACACGGCCCTGTTAAAGGGGTAACAACTTGTCAGTTGCACATGCGTTCCTTTAAAGATGGTGAAACCATTTTCATCGAACCTTGGAGAGCGAAAGCCTTTCCCGTGGTGAAAGATTTAGCGGTGAACCGTTCGGCTTTCGACCGTATCATTCAAGCTGGAGGTTACGTTAGCGTAAATACCAGTGGAAACACCTTAGATGCCAACGCTATCGCAATTCCAAAACCAGATGCCGACAAAGCATTTGATGCTGCTACCTGCATTGGTTGTGGTGCATGTGTTGCTACCTGTAAAAATGCTTCTGCAACCTTGTTCCTATCCGCTAAAGTGAGCCAATTGGCACTTTTACCACAAGGACAAGTCGAGCGAAAAGAACGTGTAACCAAAATGTTGCACCAAATGGATGAGGAAGGCTTCGGCGCTTGTACCAATACCGGCGCTTGCTTTGTTCAGTGTCCCAAAGGCATCAGCCTAGAAAACATTGCTCGATTGAATGCTGAGTTCCGAAATGCATTATTGAGCTAAACGGTACAAACTAACTACCAATAAAAAATCCTGCTTCGGCAGGATTTTTTTTATATCGTTGATGAACAACAAACCATTACCTATCAATGATTACCTTCTTTCGAATCACTTGGCTTCCGATAGAAAATTCAAAGAAATAGACTCCAGGAGCCAGGTCCAAAACATTCATTTTTTTCTCCATTGGGCCTTGAAAATCGATTAAGATTTGGCCAAGAGGTGAGATCAGTTTAATTCGATCCACTTGCTGAACAGTTTCCCAAAAAACCTCCGATTTTGCTGGATTCGGATAAATTTTCAATGGCTGAATAGCCAATTGAGATGCACTTGTAATAATGAAGGGATCTGATGTTGATCGACAACCTGTGAATGGATCGGTATAGGTTACAGTGTAAGTACCTGGCAATACAACTTGCAAAACGGAAAGGGTTTCCCCTCCAATGGGCTGTCCATTTCGATTCCATTGATTATCGAATCCAAAATAACTGGATTGTAACGCACCGGGTCCAAACCAAGTAATTAGGGGTTTGGCTGGTAATGGATTAACCGTTATGGATCGAGTACGAACGGAACTACTGCATGCCCCATTCCAACGAACCACCGACCATGTTCCCGACATGGATAACGTAGAAATCACCCTAATTTGATTTCCTGTTTGGGTTCCTGTTAAATTAGGCAAGCTCCATATGAAGCTACCCACTCCTGTTCCTGTTGCTTGTAAAAACAAAGAGTCCCCCAAACACACTGGATCATTGGTGGTTATGGTTGGAATACCCGGAGTTGCTAATACAGTTAAGATTTTTTTATTGGAAGAAACGGTAGCCGGAGTAGCACAAGCCTCATTGGACGTCAATACCACCCAGAAACTATCACGATTTGAAACAAATGTAGTAGAATAGGTTGAAGAGTTAAATCCTACCGCTACTCCATTCCTACGCCATGAATACGTTGGATTAGCTCCTCCAAAAGTCGGCGATGCTGTAAATGAAATGGTCTGGCCTGAACAAATACTATCATTGGATATATTCGATGTGATCATGACCGAAGGAGTTACTGAATTTCCAACCTGAATAACTAAGGTGTTGGAAGTATCTGAATTTCGGATCAAGCAGGTTCCAGAAACCACCTGAACGACGGCCCAAATTTGATCTCCTTGACTCAAAATACTGGTAGAATACGAATTCCCGGTACCCATCAAATTCGAGTTTTTATACCATTGAATGGTTGGACCTGAAAAAGTCCCACCTTGAATGGTTGCTGTAAATGTTGCAGTTTGACCTGCACAAATGGTGTTATTATTTAGATTAGAAGAAATCAATAAATCGGGAGCAGTTCCATTGATACCAATGCCAATGATCGCATTGGAAGTCACTAAAGCCGAAGTTGGACAAGCCAAAGAGGAGGCTAACTTGGCAATCACTTGAAAATTTCCTGAAGAAACAACATTCGAATAAGTTAATCCAGTATCCACCAAAACGTTGTTCCAATACCATTCAATGCTAGGCGAATTTCCACCATTGGTAGGAACAGCCGAATAATTTACCGTTGTTCCAATACATTGTTGTCCGTTTGGGCCAGAAATAGCTATGGATGGAATGACAGAAGGATTAACTTGAATTGTTATTCGATTACTGCTAATTTGATTTGAAACAAAACAACCTCCAGAAACCACCACATCTACCCAAACAGAATCTAAATGATTCAGTCCAGTGGTGGTAAAGGTTGAATTGGTAACACCCGTGAATACTCCGTTTTTTATCCATCGATAGGTGCCAGATGTGGCATTTTGAAGCGTTGCAGTAAAAGTTACCGGAGTGCCACTGCAAACCGGACCTACCGCCGAAGAAGTGATTTGAACCCCTGCAGAAGTTGGAACGCTTACTTGTAAAATTCTGCTTGTTGAAGCCGTAGATGTTATGACACAACCTTCTGAACTGATCAACCGTACTGAAATAGAATCATTATTTTGAATGTTTCGCTTCCAAAAAGTTGATCCACTCGATTGAAAAACGCCGTTCACCCACCATTCAATCACAGGAACTCCTCCCCCGTTTTGAATACTGCTTTGAAAAAATGCTGAATCTCCTAAGCAATACGTTACCATAGGATTAATGATTTGAATTTGCGGTGTTAGCGGTGATGCTACAGAAACAGTAATGTTTGAGGATGTTGCGGTTTGAATGGCTGAACAGGAGTTATTTCCCAATACCCTGAGTGAAACCTGATCTCCATTGATCAATTGGGTT
>JACCEC012554708.1_pt1 | contig 13771 bp, 6 predicted proteins | sample 7450121 | NCBI WGS metagenome assembly JACCEC01 (sample SAMN15323455, study PRJNA562643) | freshwater metagenome | isolation source: river surface water | place: USA:Blue River Watershed | collected 2017-08-18 | reverse complement strand
CGATTCAGGCCCCGCAACTGGGCCACATCGGCCACCGTGCCCAGCGCCACAATATCCAGCAGATCAAGCAGGCGCGGTTCTGCCCGGTTCTCAAAATAGCCGCGCTGCCGCAACAGGCGGACAAGGGCCGCACCCAGCAACCAGGCCACCCCCACGGCCGCAAGATGGCCATGTGCGGCGCCATCGTCTTCATCCAGACGGTTCGGATTGACGAGCGCATGCGCCACCGGAAGTTCGGCTGCGCATTTATGGTGATCGACCACAATGACATCAAGCCCGGCCGCCCGCGCCATATCCAGCGCCTCAAAGGCTTGTGCCCCGCAATCCACCGTAACGACCAGCGTCGATCCCGCCGCACGCAGCCGGACAAGCGCATCGCCCGACGGGCCATAGCCTTCCAGCAGACGATCGGGAATATAATAGCCCGCCTCTTGCCCCAGATCGCGCAACAGCCGGATCAACAGCGCAGCAGAGGTCGCGCCATCAACATCATAATCGCCAAAAATGGTGATGCGCTCACCCGCTTGCACCGCATCGGCCAGGCGCGCGGCGGCGCGTTCCATATCCCGAAAAATCGACGGATCGGGCATGAACGCCCGGATGGTCGGGTTGCGATGCGCCTCCAACTCTTCAAAGGGGCACCCACGGGCCAGCAGCAGCTGGGTCACCAGGTCATCGGCCTCGCCACCAGCCCCCCGCCAGCGCCAGGCCTGTCCGGTCAACGAATGTTCAAAAGCGCGCGGTAAGCTCATGCCCCGGGGGATAGACGGCGATTGACAGGTGCAGCAAGCCTCAAGGCTGTGGCGGCGGCGGCGCCTGTGGGTCAGTTGGCTGGACGGTCACACCATTGCGGTTGATGTTCACATTCACATCAACACCGCCCACCCCGGTTTGCACACGCGCCGCGGGGTCTTCGCCCAGATCAATCTCCACGCCTTCAAGGTCAATCGTTGGCAGCACATCCATCGTGTCATTGCCCAGCGGTTCCTGGACATTTTCAACCTCAACAGGGGCCTGCGCGCGCTTTGCCCCGGCAATGGCCTGTCCCATGAAATCGCGCCAGATCCGCGCCGGCAGGCCACCGCCATGAACCCCGCCCAAGGGCTTATTGTCATCACGCCCCACCCAGACGCCAACCACAAGATCATCGGCAAAACCGATGAACAGGGCATCGCGATTGTCCTGCGACGTGCCGGTCTTGCCATAGCTTGGAATGGCGAGACCCGCGGCCCGGCCCGTCCCCTGAATGACAGTGGCGCCCAGCAGATCCAGCATATGTTGCCGCGTCTTGCCACCAAGGCTGCGCCGCGAACTCAGCAATCGGTCCAAAAGCCCACCTGATTTTTCCGGCAGGGCATGGGGCGTCACCGGATATTGGTCCCCGGCCACGGCGGCATAGGCCGCTGTCAGTTCCAGCAACGTCACCCCAGATGTGCCCAGGGCCAGACTGGGATCGGCGGATAGAGGGCTTTTGATGCCCAAATCCCGTGCCGCCTGAATAACGGCCTTGTCCCCCACGCGCCGATACAGCCGGACCGCCGCGACATTGCTGGACCGCGCAAAGGCGCGCTTCAGCGTGATTTCCCCTTTATACCGCCCATCGGAGTTCTTGGGTCGATACCCGCCTTCGGTGATCGGGCTGTCGTCAACCAGACTGTCCGGCGTCAGGCCAGACCGCAGCGCCGCCAGATAGACGAACAGCTTGAACGTGGATCCCGGTTGGCGCCGGGCCTGTGTGGCCCGGTTAAAGGGCGATTCCTTATAACTTTTCCCGCCGATCATGGCGACGACATCGCCATTGGGACGCATCGCGACCAAGGCGACCTGCGCAGAGCCCAGCGGCGCGCGCGCAACCACAGTGCGGGCAATTCTTTGCAAGCGGGCGTCCAGCGTCGTCACAACATCGCCCTTGCCATAGGCGTCTTCCAACCGGGCCCGTGCCTGCGGCAACGCCCAATCGGCAAAATATGTCCCCGAAGGTGGCCCCTTATCGGGCCGCACGTCGAGCCGCGCGGGCCGCAGATCGTCCGCCTCGGCCGCTGTCAAAAAGCCGGCATCGACCATGGCGTCGATCACCAGCCGGGAGCGGGCACGCGCGCCGTTCAGATTTTTGGTTGGGGCCAGCCGCGATGGGGCCTGCACCAGCCCGGCCAGCATGGCCGCCTCTGCAACCGTCAGGCGGTCGGGCTCTTTATGGAAATAGTGCATGGCCGCCGCGCTCAGGCCATAGGCATTGTCGCCGAAATAGACGTTCGACAAATATCTTTCCAGGATCTCATCCTTGGTCAGCCAGGCTTCCAGCCAAAAGGCGATCAGCATTTCCCGCGCCTTGCGCGTCAGGCTGCGTTCGGGGGTCAGGAAGGTGATCTTGGCCAGCTGCTGCGTGATCGTGCTGCCGCCCTGCGTGCCGCCATCACCCAGATTATTGACCACAGCCCGCGCCAGACCGCGCGGATCCACCCCCCAATGGCTGTAAAAGCGGCGATCCTCGATCGCGATAAAGGCATTGGTGACATGCGCGGGCAACGTCTTCACCTCAACGGGCGGCCCAATATTCGCGCCATTGCGGGCAATGGGCTGCCCATCGGCCGTCAACAGCGTCAGTTGCGGCGGGGCAATGGGCTGCAATGATTTTGATAAGGGCGCCGTAAAGGCCAGCCAGACTAACAGGATAACAAAGATAATGACTGAAAGCCGCGCCCCACGCTTGATCCAGCGCCAGCGCCGCTGCCAGACTGTTTCGGCGGCAAAATCCTGCGGATGCCGGGCGGACAGATCATCCGCGTCCTCATCTTCCCAGGGACGTGCATCATTGGTCGGGGGCGAACGGTCTATCATCGCGCGCCTGTATTAGTCAGATAAAACGGCGGAGGCGAGGGACTTTTGCATCCCCCGCCCCTGAAGCCACCCAAGTCGCCCGACTTGGCCGTCAGCCATGCTTGCGATGTTCGCCCCGCACCCAGCGCACCGTGCCAGAACTGGCCCGCATAACAACGCTTTCGGTTGTCATCTTGCCGCCGGGCAGACGCTTCACGCCATCCAGCAAGGATCCATCGGTCACGCCGGTTGCGGCAAAAATGCAATCGCCCTTGGCCAGTTCATTCAAATCATAGATGTAATCCAGATCCGAAATGCCCCATTTGCGGGCGCGGGCGCGTTCATCATCATTGCGGAACAATAGCCGCCCTTTAAACTGGCCGCCCACACACCGCAGCGCCGCCGCCGCCAACACGCCTTCGGGTGCACCGCCAGATCCCATATACATGTCGATGGTTGTTTCAGGATTGGTCACAGCAATCACGCCAGCCACATCGCCATCGGGGATCAGCATGATGCCGCAGCCAATGCCCCGCAATTCGGCGATCAGCTTTTCGTGGCGGGGACGATCCAGCACGCACACAATGATTTCGGCCGGGGTCACGCCCTTGGCCTTGGCCACCGCCTGCACATTTTCCGTCGGCGACTTGGCAAGATCGATAATCCCGTCAGGATAGCCGGGGCCAACCGCCAGCTTGTCCATATAAACATCGGGCGCGTTCAGCAGATTGCCTTCTTCGGCAACCGCCAAAACGGCCAACGCATTGGGGCCAGCCTTGGCGGTGATCGTCGTGCCTTCCAGCGGATCCAGCGCGATATCGATCTTCGGACCGCTGCCAATGGCAGAGCCAACTTTTTCCCCGATAAAGAGCATCGGGGCTTCATCGCGTTCCCCTTCGCCGATGACAACGGTACCGTCCATCGCCAGTTCATTGAGCGCCGCCCGCATGGCTTCGACGGCGGCAGCATCGGCGGCCTTTTCGTCGCCACGCCCCACAAGGGTCGATGCCGCAATGGCGGCGGCTTCCGTCACGCGCACCATTTCAAGCACAAGAACGCGGTCAAGAACTTTGCTTGGCTTTACCATCCTTCATTGTATCCCATCTATTGGCCTTTCCATGCCCGTAAGACAGGCCGGTGACATTGTCGAGACAAGCAGAGGGCTGAACCCCCTAATCCTGTTGACATATATCCCCCTACTGGCCGCCAAGAGTGACCCAAAGGTTAAATATATTCATGAACTTAAAGGTCGCACCAAAACAGCCCCTGTCCACTGAGGGCACAACAGCATGATGGGGCCAGGACAAAGGCGGGCCGGTTGGTCACCGGCTTGCCCCGTCCGCCGGGTGTCAGACGTTCAGAATATTCATGACCATGGGGGCCGCCTTCAGGCTTTCTGACCCTTCCAGCAGCGCCAATGCCTTGGACACATTGGCTTCGCTGCACTCATGCGTCACCATGGCGACAACAGCTGCGCCTTCGGCTGTCACGCCGCGTTGGCTGAGGGACTCAATCGAGACACCGGCATCGCGCATGGCCGCCGTAATCTCTGCCAGCACACCGGCGCGATCTGCCACGATAAAGCGCAGATAGCTGCGGCCCATCCGGTCGCCGGATGGCGCACGGCCCGATTGCGCAAGGCTGGCCACCGGCATGGCAAAGGCAGGGCCGGTTTCGCCACGGGCAATATCAATCAGATCGGCGACCACAGCAGACGCGGTTGGCCCCTCCCCGGCGCCGCGCCCTTGCAGGAACAGGCGGCCCACAAAATTGCCTTCAGCCACAACGGCATTCAACGATCCGGTCACATGCGCCAGCGGATGCGCCAGCGGCACCAGACAGGGCTGCACCCGCTGGAACAGGCCATCCTGCGCCGCCGACGCCATGCCGACCAGCCGGATGCGGTGGCCCAGCGCCTGCGCCTCGACGATGTCGGCTGCAATCACATGACGAATGCCGCGAATATCGACGCCATCAAAATCAATCGCGGTGCCAAAGGCCAGGCTGGCAAGGATCGACAATTTGTGCGCGGCATCGATGCCATCAATGTCAAAGCTGGGGTCTGCCTCGGCATAGCCCAGCGCCTGTGCCTCGGCGAGCACATCGGCAAAGTCACGCCCGGCGCTCTCCATCGTCGACAGAATGTAATTGCAGGTCCCGTTGAGGATGCCGAAGACGCCCGAAATTTCGTTTGCTGCGGCCCCTTCCCGCAGGCCCTTGATCACGGGGATGCCGCCGGCAACCGCTGCTTCATATTTCAGGGCGACATTGGCCTGTTCTGCGGCGGCGGCCAGTTCCAGGCCGTGATGCGCGATCATCGCTTTGTTCGCTGTCACAAAGGCGCGGCCTTGCGCAATGGTGTTGCGGGCCAGCACCAGCGCCGGGCCATCCGATCCGCCGATCAATTCCACAACCACATCGACATCGGGCAGGCTGGCCAATGCTGTCGTATCGTCCACCCAGGCAAAGCGCGACAAATCAACACCGCGATCCCGATTGCGATCACGCGCCGATACCGCAACAATCTCGATCGGGCGTCCCGCGCGGCGTTCAATCAGGCTCCTGTTGGCGTCAATCAGCTTGACGACGCCTGCACCCACTGTGCCCAAGCCCGCCAGCGCAACCCGCAACGCATTCGCCATCTTGAAACTCCCTCGTCTCTGTTCGCGCTTGGCCTTTAGGTCGCTGGCACATTTTGAAAAGCATTTTTGCGCAAAAAAGCGCCTGCCAGCCTGCAAAGTCGGGGCGGTAAGACTGTGGGAGGATCCTGTACCAAGCCGGCACGCATCAAAACGGGACGCGCCATCGCCCGCCTGCCGGCGCAGAGGGGGCAGCAGATCATGCGCCCGTCCTTCCTTCTCTCTCGGCCTTTCGGCTGCCCCGTGTCGCTATGGGCTAGGCCGCGCGCACGATCTGCCTTTGTCCGCGCGTTTTGGCGCAGCTTTACAGGCACGCTCGCCACATTGATGCTGGGCATAGGTGCGATCTTGTCCTGCGCAGCGGCAAGCTCTGCCCTGATCCCCGCCGCAGGCGCGCCATCGGTCACGATCCTGCTGGACCCACCCCTGCCGCGCGCCACACAGCGCGGCGCGCCAAATGCCCGGCTTGATCCGGGCCCGGCGGCACAGCCCTATGTGTTCAAAGGCAACAGCCATGAAGATCAGGCCCGCGCGCTGACCTGCCTGACTGCCGCCATCTATTATGAAGCGGCATCCGAAAGCGCGGATGGCCAGCGGGCCGTTGCGCAGGTGGTGTTGAACCGGGTGCGTCATCCCGCCTGGCCCAGCAGCATTTGCGGCGTCATCTATCAGGGGTCGGATCTGCCGGGATGCCAGTTCAGCTATGCCTGTGATGGCGCCATGGCGCGGCGACCGCTGATCGCCAGCGCCTGGGCGCGTGCGGCGCAAATTGCGCGCCGGGCGCTCGGCGGGGCCGTTTTTGCGCCAGTTGGGCTGGCGACCCATTATCACAGCTGGACCGTTGATCCGCACTGGACCCGGCCGCTCATCAGGACAGCCGTGATCGGGCAACATATCTTCTATCGCCTGCCGGGGCGTGCCAGCGCCCCTGCGGCCTATTCCGCCATGTATATGGGGCAAGAGCCTTCGCCACCTGCTTGGCCCGGCCCGCTGGCAGCCCCGGTTCTGGCGACGCAGGCAGAGACGGCAATGCCGATCCCGCTCAACCCGGCGCCCAACGCGCGGCCAGACATAGAGGCGCTCCGCACGGGCGATGTTCTGCCGGCCTATCGCGCCTCTGGCCAATGGCTGCACGATTGATCCGGGATGGCCGCTTTTACGGCAATATCTGGCCTTTCGCACACTTGCCCTGCCTGAACAAATCTGGAACAGCACAGCCATGCTGACTCATATTCAGGTTCGGGGCGCGCGCGAGCATAACCTCAAGGGCGTCGACGTCGATATTCCGCGCGATACATTGACCGTGATCACCGGCTTATCCGGGTCCGGCAAGTCAAGCCTTGCCTTTGACACCATCTATGCCGAGGGGCAGCGCCGCTATGTGGAGTCGCTGTCGGCCTATGCCCGCCAGTTTCTGGAAATGATGCAAAAGCCCGATGTCGATCACATCGAAGGCCTGTCACCCGCAATCAGCATTGAACAGAAAACAACCAGCCGCAATCCGCGCTCGACCGTCGCCACGGTCACGGAAATTTACGATTATATGCGCCTGCTGTGGGCGCGCGTCGGCATTCCTTATTCGCCGGCAACGGGTTTGCCGATTTCTGCGCAAACGGTCAGCCAGATGGTCGATCGGGTGATGACACTGCCTGAAGGGACGCGGCTTTACCTGCTCGCCCCCGTGGTCCGCGGCCGCAAGGGCGAATATCGCAAGGAAATGGCCGAATGGCAAAAGGCCGGCTTTACCCGCGTCCGCATTGATGGCGCCTTTTACGACATTGATGATGCCCCGGCGCTCGACAAAAAATACAAGCACGACATTGAAGTTGTTGTGGACCGCATTGTGGTCCGTGCCGGCATTGAAACACGGCTGGCCGACAGTTTTGAAACAGCCTTGAAGCTCGCCGAAGGGCTCGCCTTTGTCGATCCGGCCGATCCTGTGCCCGGCGACGCGCCTACAGCCCAGAATGATGCCGACGCGCCCGAAACGGCCGGGGATGATGCCAAATCCGGGTTCAAGCTGGATAATGCGCCGCCGGGCCGCATTGTCTTTTCAGAAAAATTCGCCTGCCCCGTGTCTGGCTTTACGATTGCCGAAATTGAACCGCGCCTGTTTTCATTCAACGCCCCGCAAGGCGCCTGCCCGGCCTGTGATGGCTTGGGCGAAAAGCTGTATTTTGACCCGGATCTGATCGTGCCGAACGAGGCCTTGTCGATCAAGGCAGGGGCAATTGTGCCTTGGGCAAAATCGAACCCGCCCAGCCCATATTACATGCAGGTCCTGGCATCGGTTGCGCGGCATTTTGACTTTAGCCTCGACACGCCCTGGCAAGAGCTGCCCGCCGATATGCGGCATATTCTGCTATATGGCGCAGGCCAGGAAATCATCCGCCTCACCTTCCAGGACGGGCGCAAAACCTATGACGTGCAAAAGCATTTCCATGGTGTGATCGGCAATCTCAACCGCCGGATGCTCCAGACCGAAAGCGCCTGGATGCGCGAGGAATTGGCGAAATATCAAAGCGCCGCCCCCTGCGAGACCTGCCATGGCGCCCGTTTGAAGCCAGAGGCGTTGTGCGTGAAAATCGCGGACTCAACGATCAGCGACGCCACCCAATTGTCGGTGGTGGACGCGGTGGCCTGGTTTGGCGCGCTGGAGGCCAAGCTGTCACCACAACAGCAGCAGATTGCCCGCGCGATCCTGAAAGAAATCAACGAACGGCTTGGCTTTTTGAACAATGTCGGGCTCGATTATCTGAACCTCAACCGGACATCGGGCACCTTGTCCGGCGGGGAAAGTCAGCGGATACGTCTGGCCTCGCAAATTGGCTCTGGCCTGTCTGGCGTGCTTTATGTGCTGGATGAGCCGTCAATTGGCCTGCATCAGCGCGATAATGACATGCTGCTCGCCACGCTGAAGCGCCTGCGGGATCTGGGCAATACTGTCATCGTCGTCGAACATGATGAAGATGCGATCCGCCATGCGGATCACATCATCGATATGGGCCCGGGCGCGGGCGTCCATGGCGGCAAGATTGTGGCCCAAGGCCAATTGGCCGATATCGAAGCCGCGCAGGGCAGCCTGACCGCCGATTATCTGACCGGGCGCCGCGAAATCGCGGTCCCCGCCAAAAGGCGCAAGGGCACCGGCAAAAAGCTGATCGTGAAAGGCGCGCGCGAGAATAATCTGCGCAATGTATCGGCCTCTCTGCCGCTGGGGACCTTTACGTGCATCACCGGTGTGTCCGGGTCTGGCAAATCCAGCTTTACGATCGACACGCTCTATGCCGCGGCGGCCCGCCAACTGAACGGCGCACGCGTGGTCGCGGGCAAGCATGACAAGATTGAAGGGCTGCAATTTCTCGACAAGGTCATTGATATTGACCAATCCCCCATTGGCCGCACGCCGCGATCCAATCCGGCGACCTATACGGGGGCCTTCACCAATATTCGCGATTGGTTTGCCGGCCTGCCCGAAGCACAGGCCCGTGGCTATAAGCCGGGCCGTTTTTCGTTCAACGTCAAGGGCGGGCGTTGCGAAGCATGTCAGGGCGATGGCGTCATAAAGATTGAAATGCACTTCCTGCCCGACGTCTATGTCACCTGCGAAGAATGCAAGGGCGCGCGCTATAACCGCGAGACGCTCGAAGTGAAGTTCAAGGGTAAGTCGATTGCCGATGTCCTCGACATGACCGTGGAAGACGCGGTTGAGTTCTTCAAGGCTGTCCCGCCGATCCGCGACAAAATGGCGATGCTGGCAGAAGTTGGCCTTGGCTATGTGAAGGTTGGCCAACAGGCGACAACCCTGTCCGGCGGGGAGGCACAGCGCGTAAAGCTGGCCAAGGAGCTCAGCCGGCGGGCCACGGGCAACACTCTGTATATTCTGGATGAACCGACAACGGGCCTGCATTTTGAGGATGTCCGTAAATTGCTGGAGGTGCTCCACGCACTGGTCGAACAGGGCAACAGCGTTGTCGTGATTGAGCATAATCTGGACGTGATCAAAACCGCAGACTGGATCATCGATCTGGGGCCGGAAGGCGGCGTCAAGGGCGGCGAGATCATCGCAGAAGGGCCGCCTGAAATCATCGCCAAGGCACCGCGCAGCTATACCGGGGCCTATCTCCAGCCGCTTTTGGCCAAGGCCGGGGGCCCCGCCTGACACCCGCATGGGCCATAGGCGGCGCATCGCCCTGCATCGCTGCCTTTTGCCTATTTGATCCAATATGGCGGATTTATGCAAAGCCTTGGAATAACTGAATAACCATCTTATTCGGGCACCAGGATTGTAAAAAACGCAGGATTTTTGCGCCTTTCACGCCATATTAACCTTTCCCCTTCATTTCTTTTTTGGTTAATAAGGGCAGCCGGATTGCGTTCATTCCGGCGGGAGTTGAGTGGAGTTAAAGGGGATCATCCCATGCGCGTATTGCTGATTGAAGATGAGCCGACGACCGCCAAGGCGATCGAGTTAATGCTCACAAATGAAGGGTTTAATGTTTACGCGACAGATTTGGGGGAAGAAGGCCTCGATCTGGGCAAGCTCTATGATTACGACATTATCTGTCTGGACCTCAACCTGCCGGATATGCACGGTTATGATGTCCTGAAAAAGTTGCGCAATGCCAAGGTGCAGACCCCGGTGCTGATCCTGTCTGGCATCAGCGAGATTGACTCAAAGATCCGCGGTTTTGGCATTGGCGCGGATGATTATGTCACAAAGCCCTTCCACCGCGAAGAGCTGGTTGCCCGGATCCACGCCGTGGTGCGGCGCTCCAAAGGCCATTCACAGTCGGTGATCCGGACCGGCAAGCTGTGCGTCAATCTGGATGCCAAAACCGTTGAGGTTGATGGCACGCGCGTGCACCTCACCGGCAAGGAATATACGATGCTGGAGCTGCTCTCACTGCGCAAAGGCACAACCCTGACCAAGGAAATGTTCCTGAACCATCTTTATGGCGGGATGGATGAGCCAGAATTGAAGATCATCGATGTCTTCATCTGCAAGCTGCGCAAGAAATTGTCGCTCGCCTGCGGTGGCGAAAATTATATCGAGACCGTTTGGGGCCGCGGCTATGTGCTGCGCGATCCGGACGAACAGGCACAGGCGGCCTGACCAAGCCGCAACGACCGACATATCGGCACGAAAAAACCCCGCCGGTGGATACCGACGGGGTTTTTTATCGCGTTCAAAGATAAGGCTGGGCCTTATTCTTCGCCCATGTCCTCAACCGTTTCCGGCGTGTGGATCACGGCACCCAACGGATCATCACCGGTATCAGCTTCGACCGGCTGACGCAGTTCAGCGGCATGCTCTTCCGCAGCTGAGCGCGGGGCCACCAGGCTGTCCTGCCAGGCCCGCTGCTGCACGCGCAGGGCGGCATCACGGCTGGAGGCGGCGACACGCAGGCGGTTCATGCCTGCACCTGTGCCTGCCGGGATCAGGCGGCCAACGATGACGTTTTCCTTCAGGCCCATCAGCGTGTCCTTCTTGCCTTCCACGGCGGCCTGCGTGAGCACGCGGGTCGTTTCCTGGAAGGATGCGGCCGACACAAAGCTGCGGGTCTGCAAGCTCGCCTTGGTGATGCCAAGCAGGATCGGCTTGCCCTGTGCGGGCTGACCGCCATTGGCTTCGGCCTTGGCGTTGACTTCAAGCATTTCCTCATAGTCAACTTCTTCGCCCGGCAGCAGGGTCGTGTCACCGGCATGGGTGATTTCAACCTTTTGCAGCATCTGACGAACGATCGTTTCGATGTGCTTGTCGTTGATCTTCACGCCCTGCAAGCGATAGACTTCCTGAATTTCCGCAACCAGATATTCAGCCAGCGGCTCAATCCCCATGGCTTCCAGAATGTCATGCGGATCAAGCGAGCCCGCGACCAGAACATCGCCGCGCTTCACAAGATCGCCTTCCTGCACGTCGATGACCTTGGACTTCGGCACCAGGAATTCGACCAGATCGCCGTCCTCGGGCTGAATGCCGATCTTGCGCTTGGCCTTATAATCCTTGCCAAAGACCACGCGGCCGGAAACCGGCGCGATGATCGCTGCATCCTTGGGCTTGCGGGCTTCGAACAGCTCCGCCACGCGCGGCAGACCGCCCGTGATGTCGCGGGTCTTGGCCGCTTCACGCGTGACACGCGCCAGCACGTCACCGGCCTGCACCTGCGCCCCGTCTTCGACGGAGAGCATGGCACCAACCGCCAACATGTAACGACCAGCTTCACCCGAATCTGCATCAAGCAGCGTCAGGCGCGGACGCAGGTCAATCTTCGACCGGCCGGGGCGGAATTCCGTCACGACCTTTTGCGCAATGCCCGTGGCTTCGTCGGTCTGTTCAACCAGCGTCTGCCCTTCGACAAGATCCTGATATTTCACAGAGCCCGGGATTTCCGTGATCACCGGCATGGTGAACGGATCCCATTCCGCAATGCGCGACCCCTTCTTCACCTTGGCGCCATCGGCAAACAGCACATAAGAGCCATAGGGCAAGCGGTCGGCCGCACGTTCACGGCCATCGTCATCCAGAACGACGATTTCACCGTTGCGCGACAGAACGACATTGCGGCCATGCTTGTCGGCGATGGTGCGCAGTTCGCGATAGACCACCGTGCCATCGACCGCCGCTTCAAGATGCGACTGTTCGTTCAGCTGGGCAGCACCGCCGATGTGGAAGGTCCGCATCGTCAGCTGCGTGCCCGGTTCCCCGATGGACTGGGCCGCGATAACGCCCACAGCTTCACCGATATTGACCGGGGTCCCGCGGGCCAGGTCACGGCCATAGCATTTGCCGCACACGCCCATGCGGGTTTCGCAGATCAGCGGAGAGCGGATGCGAACGGCCTGAATGCCAATCTCTTCGATGCGGGCGACCATCGGTTCGTCAAGCAAGGTGCCTGAGTCAATGATGGTTTCCTTGGTCTTGGGATCGACAATATCCTCAGCCACCGTCCGGCCCAGAATACGCTCAGCCAGCGACGCAATGACGGAACCGCCCTGCACAATCGCCTTCATTTCAAGCGCGCGTTCCGTGCCGCAATCTTCCTCGATCACGGTGCAGTCCTGCGACACGTCAACCAGACGCCGCGTCAGATAGCCCGAGTTCGCGGTTTTCAGCGCGGTGTCGGCCAGACCCTTCCGGGCGCCGTGGGTCGAGTTGAAGTATTCAAGAACGGTCAGACCTTCCTTGAAGTTCGAAATGATCGGCGTTTCAATGATTTCGCCAGACGGCTTGGCCATCAGGCCGCGCATCCCAGCGAGCTGCTTGATCTGCGCCTGCGAACCACGCGCACCCGAATGGGCCATCATGTAAATAGCGTTGGTCGGCAGTTCACGGCCATCCTCGCCCTTCTTAACGGCTTGGATTTCCTTCATCATTTCAGCAGCCACCTGATCACCACAACGGCTCCAGGCGTCGATCACCTTATTGTACTTTTCCTGTTGGGTGATCAGGCCGTCCTGATATTGCTGTTCAAAATCGCGCACCAAAACGCGCGTTTCTTCGACCAGCTTGTCCTTGGCGGCCGGGATGACCATGTCGTCCTTGCCGAAGGAAATGCCGGCGTTGCAGGCGTGGCGGAAGCCCAGCGCCATGATCGCATCGGCAAACAACACCGTCTCTTTCTGACCCGTGTGGCGATAGACAACGTCGATCACGTCGCCGATTTCCTTCTTGGTCAGCAGGCGGTTGACCGTGTCGAACGGCACCTTGTGGCTCTTGGGCAGGCACTCACCAAGCAGCATCCGGCCCGGCGTGGTTTCAAACCGCTTCATGACGGCGTTGCCGTCTTCATCGGTCTGCGGAACGCGGGCAATGATCTTAGAATGGAGCGTCACGGCGCCTGCGAACAGCGCCTGATGCACTTCATCGATATTGGCGATGAGCATGCCTTCGCCCGGCTCACCTTCCTTCATCATCGAAAGATAATAAAGGCCCAGAACCATGTCCTGCGACGGCACGATGATCGGCTTGCCATTGGCGGGCGACAGGATGTTGTTGGTCGACATCATCAGGACGCGCGCTTCCAGCTGGGCCTCAAGGCTCAGCGGCACGTGCACGGCCATCTGGTCGCCGTCAAAGTCGGCGTTGAACGCGGAACAGACCAGCGGGTGCAGCTGGATCGCCTTGCCTTCAATCAGAACGGGTTCAAACGCCTGAATGCCCAGACGGTGCAGCGTCGGCGCGCGGTTCAGCATGACCGGGTGTTCACGGATCACTTCGTCCAGAATGTCCCAGACTTCCTTGCGTTCCTTTTCAACCCACTTCTTCGCCTGCTTCAGCGTCATCGACATGCCCTTGGCGTCGAGGCGCGAAT
>JACCEC011203673.1_pt1 | contig 13777 bp, 13 predicted proteins | sample 7450121 | NCBI WGS metagenome assembly JACCEC01 (sample SAMN15323455, study PRJNA562643) | freshwater metagenome | isolation source: river surface water | place: USA:Blue River Watershed | collected 2017-08-18 | reverse complement strand
ATTGTATATAAATACAGTGAAATTCATAAAAGTAAATCAATGTCAAATAGTTGTGATTTATTTAATACAATTTTAAAAAAATGGAAACAAAAAGAGAATTCGGATGTGGCGTGTTGTTTTGTCGAATGCTCCACTCTAGAAAATAAATTCAAATATTTAAAAACGATTTTGAATAATTTTTTTATTCGCAAAGACATTAAAGAGGGTATATTCAATCTCTTTCAAAAATCGCAAACCACATACCGAGCATTATGTAAATTCGCATTTTTAATTAAATATAAGAAGGCGCCGATTCAAAACACTACTGATTTGTATTTAACACCGATTAATCCAAAAGATAAAAGGTGTTATTTGCATTATCAGGAAAAGACGCGGTCGAAGTATTGGTTTACTACATCTGAATTGATTGAAATCATTAAAAAACAAAGTATGAATACGTCGGATTTCTTTTTAGATCCGCTTCCATGTAAGAATCCGTATAATAATATCACGATTGAATTGCATGAATTATATAACATGTATTTTCATATTCGTGATACTGCATATATATTACCGCCTTTTATACAAAGTTTATTCTTGTGCAATATGAATATTAATTTATATTCGGTTTTGAATGAGGAAACAATTCGTTCAGATGCGATTTATTCGTATGTCATGAATTCATCCAATACAATGTTGTTATTAGAAATTGATCATTTATTAGAGTTGACCAATGTTCCCTTTAATATTAATCGAAATGTACCCAAAAATGATTTGATCAATGCATTCTTGCCGTTTTTGTATTTGTTTTGTATTCATAAATATGGTGTCACTGGAACCGAGAAAAAGAGAGGTAGTTTGCGGTTATTAAAACAAAAATTAAAGGAATTGTATAAATATAATCCCGATTTTGGGAAAAAGAAAGTGAATGGGAATATGAATTGGGTAGGTAGTCAACCCAGTGAAACAGCAGGAGTCACTTATAATTTAGATAAACCTTCCTTTACAATGAATGATATTAAACGTTTATTATTTGAAGAAGACACTACAATTCCTCCTATGGTTGAATCCTCCTTTTCAACAATGTCTACTTTTATTGAACCCGTTTCATTGTTATCTTCTTTTTCGAATACATCATATCCATATGACGCAATTACACTTATATCTATATTACGAGGGATTGCAGTGCCAAGAGATTCATCAAATGTAACCATAACTCAACCAAATAATACTCCGCTAACCGAACAATACTCTACTGGTAGTAGCAGTAATAATGTTGCAAATAATATTTATCACGATTCGTCGGATGAATATGATGAGGATGATGAAGAAGAGGAGGAGGAGGAAGAAGAATATATTTCGATAGATAGTGAAACAGATTTGATGGAAATCGATTAGTTTAGATTCGAGTATTTTACAAAAATTGAATCGTTTGTCAATAACAATACAAATCATACAAATACAAGAAAACTAGGTTTGCCCATACATTTACACAAATGACATTTAATTGATCGCTTTTATAATACGAGAGGTTTATATATGTGATATCCGTTTGTTACGAGTATACCGATACAAACACCAATAATAATCCCCGATACAATCCATTTTTTATTTATTTTGATTTTATTGGATAAATATACGGGTTTAGGCTCATATTCCCTGTAATACATATCAATTGCTTCTTGATAGGGAACATCTTTGTATCCTAATTTCAGATTTACTTTATTATGGATAAATATCATCCATCGAATAAAGGATTCTCTTGTATCTAAATATGGCGTTACAGGATAATGTGTGATTAATTCTGAAAAATAACTGCCGATTTCACCGTCTGGAATAAAAAGTGGCATGTTCATAATCAAATCGTAATATTTGCGTTTAGTAATTTGGTTTGGTTGTGATGGATACGAATGTGTTATTGTGTGTAAAAAAAACCAATAATGAGGTCCCCATACAGTTGCGACAAAAGGACTCGGGTTCATTTTTTTATACTATTTGGATAAAATATATATTCACTATATAACATAGTGAATATGCGTTTTGAAATTGTTATTTTTATTCTCGCCATCCTCATTATTGGGAATATTTATACAGATGGTTTAGTGTTAAAAAAAGTCTATTCATGGAAAAAATATTATCAGATGATTGGTATTGCAGTTGCAGCCTATGCCATTTGTGTATTAATGCGTAGAAACCCTGGAGATGCCCGAAAACTATTCCAAACCACTCATGAATATATGAAATATATGCCAGTTGACAGTGAAACCAGCCGTTTCGTATCTCCTATATTAGATTTTACATCTAAACAATCGTTCTTTACTGGCGGTCAAAACCATCCTGTAGTGAATATGACCGCCGCAGAACAACGGGTCGCCAATTCAGGCAAACAAACAGTTGCAGGGAAATCTACCAAACGATCCGTCAGTGAAACCAAAAAGAAATTTGTGGCTGCTCGGCAAGGATGGAGATGTGGCCACTGCAAAGAACAATTACCAGCGTGGTTTGAAGTCGATCATACGATTCGTTTACAACATGGAGGCAGTAATCACATTGATAATTTAGTTGCATTGTGTCGAAATTGTCACGCTTACAAAACAACGGTTGAAAATTTATAAAACACAAACATAAAATACACAGTGAAAACACACACTATAATATATAAATCATTTATACATTATTACAAGTTATAGGTACAAGTTATCGGGTTATTAGAATTCGTGTTTAAAACAGTTTGAATTGTGTTTTTTCAACATTATCTTCTAAAATAGACATCTGAACATTATAGTTAGGAAGAGTGGTCTTTGTGCTCATTCCATTTCCGTCTAAATAACTACTCCAAGCAGTTTGAGGGTCCATTGGGACTTCCCAACCACGAACCTTTGCCATAAAGATATCACCTGCATTGGTTTTACCTAAAACAAGACTTCCGGCATTTGTAACAGATGCTTTCAATTGCTTGGAAACCACCAGTTTTCCGTCTAAATAACAATCGAGGATTTGATTATCTAAACTAACAATGACATATACCCATTTTTGAATAGGGAAATTTGATGTTAAAGTAACTGTTTCGGCAGTTTGAGGATCGCTAGTATTTAATCTACATTTTAATGTAGGGGTAGTTCTATCTAAAAAGAGTTCAAACTTGTCCCCTCTTGTCATCAATAATTTCTCAGAATTATTATTCCAAGCATTCACATAAATCCACCCTCCATATGCGCATCGAGTACCTCTTGCCATCATTAACTCCGCCTCAATTGTTTTGGATCCAGACGATAAATCAACCTTGTCTACTACACTCTTTGATTTATAAAAGAACACATATAAAACATATAGTGAAATGACTAGAGCAACTCCTAAAATGATGATTACGAAATTCATTATAATATTTAAATAGAAACTATCGTCGGAGGATTTTGATATTTCCAATAATTATACGATTGTGTGATCATAAATTCACTAATAATATCATTGGTGACGGATACACTGCATAATGCACCATCTAAAGAACCATTATGAGTACCTGCCACGAATTCATATGATGTGTCAATTGTGTTCGGAATATTATTTGTCCACTCCATTGTGTGCTTTAGTTTTCCATTTATAAATACATCCACACGACTGTCCATATATTGGATGACAAAGTTATGCCATTTTTGATGAGGTAAATCGAATGAATAAGGCGTAGACCCATTGTTGTCGGTTAAATATAAATGCCATTTACTGTCACCAAACGTAAGGGCGGGGCGGCCACTCTCCTTATTCGATTCAGATGCTAACCGTATGATGGTTTGTTCAATAGATGAATCTGTTGGTAATGTGTTTAATATGACCCAAAACGATATGGAAAACTGATTTGTTTTATATTTGTTGTTGTTTTCAAATAGTGTTTGATTTTTGGTGCTCAATAAAAATGGTTTCTCATCGGAAATGATGAGTTTCTCGTTCAAAACAACAGGACCTTTTAATAATACGTTTGACCGGTTACTTAATACTCGACGTAACCATTTGGGAATATACAAATAGGCAAGCCCTAATATAATTTCAATAAACAATAATAAAAATATCACACTCGGTGTGATTTGTAATTCTGCTCTTACCCATTGTAAAATATCTGTAAACAAACAAGGCAAGTAAAATAAGAATGTGATAAATAATCCAGTTGCACCCGTTTGTTGTTTCAAAAAACTTTTAAATAAAATATAAAAAATGGCTAAACCCACTATAGCAAGTAATGCAATTAACCCGTATACCGCATAATTAAAGACTAAAATTGAGTTTTGAGATAATTTGTCGGTTGTATATACGATGATAGAAACGATGATTAATAATATGGATCCAACTACTAAATGGTATGGATTAAATTCTATTATTTTTGAACTTCTTGCAAACACACCGAATATTACAAAGAAGAATAGGATAAATGCAAATACGGTATATGATCTTTCTGTAATAATAGATGTGTTGGTAGACATATAAAATAATAAAGTTCCACCAACAAAAATAAAGGCTAGAAATACGAACATAAATTTTATTTTAGTAAGAATAGTGGATTGGACATTTCCATCTGAATACATTTCAAATACTTTTGAAATATTTGATGTAAAATGATTTATTCCGGACATATGTATTTATATATTGTATCTATATTTATTGAATAAAAAAAGAGATTGTTATATTGAAATTATAACCTTTCACTTTTTTTCTTTTTGTTTTTCTTTTTACATTGGTGTGTTTACAGTCATTTTTTTGGTTTACTTTGTAAGGGCTAATTTATCTCTTTTATAAATAATAATGTATTGTATGGTTTCATTTTCTCTCACTGGCATGATTCTAGCAGAACTACCTACACCGAATCCTAAATCACCTGAGTTCACTGTTTCTTCACGACTGCAAATGAGAACAAGTTCCTTACGTTTCGTGATATGAGTTGCATTTTGTATTGTTCCTGCCGAACCATTTTCTGTATAGAGTCTAAACTCAGAAGATCCATAACCTTTAACTAGATTTTGAGTACACCATTCTTTTGCTAAATCACAAGTGGTGAATAACTCAGGATGTACAACGTGACTTGGCGGAGGTGCTGTATGTTGAACTTTAGAATTCGCATGAGAAACCGATTGTATTGCCGAGTAACCAGATAATTTATTTGTAATATCTACCTTGTCATTATGCATTTTAATTTTTTGCGATGTACATTCATCCGTCCAAAAGTAGAGTTGCTTTGTATACTGGGGACATTGTGCAATAATTCCGGCTAATCGACCTGCTTTCTGTGAAGCAGTGCTAGTGTCTAGAATACGTCCCAATATCATATCTGTCCATATAAGACCTTCTCCATTCTCAGATATAACTTGACCACTCGAATAATTCGAATTTCCTTTCCATTCAATGGTTTGACGATCAAATTGTTGTGTGACTGGATTTTTTCGAGGAGCATAATGAAATCCTAATCCACGATCCACCTTGCGTCTACCAATAATAACGATTGGTTTATCAAATAAATGCATTTCCTTGTATATGCAAAACAACAATTCGTTCAATCGCATTCCTTTTATTTTGAATTTTTCAACAGATAATCCGCTTCTATATACGGAAATGCCCGATTGATTGAATGTAATTGCATATAACTCGTTTGCGTTTGCAAATTTGGCCAATGACACCATATCATTTCCTCTTGAATTTGAATTAATAATGATTTTACGGTAAATAGTCTGTCCATTATGGTCAATGGGTCTTTTTATAACTTCCATATGTTTATTTAATATGTATTCCGCATATGCATTATTTGTCCTTGTTTCAGTAGTGGGTTCAATAATGACGATTGAATCTGGTTTAGTATGGAATGCACGATAATATTCTTTCGTTTCTTCCTCAATGACAATTGGATGCATATATGCATTTCTGCATTCTGGATAATCTTCTAACAAATCACCATCCGTTGCAGTAACAAATCCAATACGATGTAAGGCTTCGTCATATTTTATAATAAAATCGGATAATGAGTATCTGTGTTCATCCACATCTGAGGAAAACGTCTTGTCACGTATCATGGGGTATGTTTTATCTGCCTCATCCACTATAATTCCATAACGCAATCTCGAATTATTTCGTAACATCTTTTTTCGAATATGTGCTAATAGTGATATCATTTTTTCGTTTTGTTTTGCATTTGGTAAGAGGACAATCACTGGCATTACATAATCATCCTCGTGTGAATATGCATCAATATATGTTTTAATTTCGTTCATTGTTATTTTTGAATTACTTGACAATACGAATAATTTGACGTTTTCATGTCCTAATGTTCGTATTATACCGTCTGCGGATTGATCGGCGAGTGCCTTATCATTATCCACAATAAAGAAAGAGACTACACGTATATCACTCTGTTCCATCCATTGATTCATTTCGGAAACAGAAATGCGAAGTTTACCCTTTTGTGTATTGAATAATACGAAGAACACATTCGGATTATCTATCAAATACAATAATATGTTTTTTTTATTTGGTTCATCTATATCGTGTATATCTGACCATTTTAATCCTGGACGAGCCTCTATCAATACATTATCTTCAAGACTTCTGTACACGATATAACCTGCTGTAGATAACTCGTCCAAATGTCTGTCAAATTGTCGTTCGGATATTGGGTCTTGCCCATCCGGGGTGTCCTCACACACTTTATCATAAAGAGACTCGAAGGATTCGATTTTGGGAGAAGTTGCCATTGTTGCTTAGTTGCTAGTTGTCGGAAGTATGTGTGTTGCTTGTCATTGATGTGAAAAAGATTTCAATTTTATGTGAGAGGAGGTTTATACTGTCATTCCTTCCGGGGTAAAAAAGAAATGAATTCTTATTGATTACTTATTGATTACTTATTGATTACATTATTTCATTATCATATTCAATCTAAATCGCAATCGTCTTCTTTCGCATTCGAATTAGAAACCGTTTTAGATCCCTTTTTGGCTGCCGCTTTTTCTAATCGCTTGGCTTCTTTTTCTGCCTCTTTCTCAGCCCGTTTTGCCTCTTTCTCATCCCACTTGGCTTGTCTTTCTGTATTCTTGTCTTCTACAACAAAGTGTTCATAATCTAATACTATATTTAACTTACCTGCTTCCGTCATTGCATCTGTCTCGTTCAGCTTCAATTTGTTTAATAATTTCACGTATCTTATTGGACTACGTCCGTTTGGATCCTTAAAATCGTATAATTCAGCCGCCATTCTATCCCTAATATTACCACAATCTGGTGAACCAGATGCGTTTTTGTCTGCTTCGCTTTGACAAGTGTTACAGAATTCTCCATTTTCCATTCTCTTTCCATCGCATTGAGTAAATAGACCGCGGTTGTAACTTAAACCTTGACAACCTGACATATCTACACAATTTTTGATAAAAGGCAATGGAAATGTCTTTGCTTTTTTCTCTTTGACTACTTTTGTCTTTGGCTCTTTGACTGCTTTTTCTGATTTCTGTGTCATGATAGATTCTAAGCCTAGAATTCGTATCTCTTCTTCCGCATCAAATCCGTGTCGTAAAGAACACTCTCTAATACAACACGACGCAAACTCTTTGGCACCAACCGTAATAGAAGTATTGGACATACTCATTTTAATTCGCTTGAACTTGACCTTGATCCACGATTAATGGAGTTCAATTTTTTGATGCCGGATGTTAGTTGTTAGTTGCTAGTTGTTAATTGTGATACGAAGTATGTAGGAGGCTGTTTATACAGTCATTACTTCCCCTCTTAACCGACTATCATAGATGTCACCCGTTTCATTATTATATAGCCTTGATTCCATTGGTATTCTTCTTGCCGATTTGCCTTGTGACCGTAAATGGTTCATCGTATCTATATGATGTTTTTTCACTGTACGATAACCGGTACTTGCATTTTTAGTACGTTTATTTAATTGATATTCATTCCATTCCTCTTTTGTCTCAAACCAAACCCCTCTATGCATGCAGGGGAACACATTGTGAATACAATTCAGACCATTTTTCTTAGGAGGTGATCGTCGTTTGGATCTAATTTCTTCATTTTCTAAATCGTATTCTTTGACCTCGTTAGGAGAATGAAATTTAACTTTTTTTAAGGTCATTCTTTTATTCGTCTTCGTCTTTAATGATGAACGTGTTTTTTTAGGGGATTTGGGTGAACTTGGTGCCTTGGGTGAACTTCGTGCCTTTGGTGAACTCGTATTGAAATTAAAAAGTGAACGTAAAAAATCAGCCATATATATTCTACACACAATTTATTAGAATATTCCTAATAAAATATACACACTATTATACATTATTGATGTTAAATCATGATATCGACATTCCTATTTTGAATCCAAACATTCACTTCATAGACACATATGATATGTATTATTATAATACGATTCGATTATTAGCCCCCGTTGAATTTCACAACGACCATTTTCAATTGATAGATATTGATACGAACAAACCAACCAATACATATAAAATCAAATTGATGTGTAGTCGAAGAATTTACAAAAATAGTGGCGCAATTACGGTCATTCTAGATTTATTGGTATATCATACAAAATGGTTTATAAAAGATACCGTCGATTTCAAATTATCATTCGCACTACCTTATTTTCCAACAAATAACGAATATTCGAAACAATTATCATCCATATTAAATCAATTTAGAGGTGAATTATTGCGTTATCGTTGCGAAATACATCCAAAGTCAATGATTAAACTCACTCATATGATTAGTTCATACTACAATAAAAGAGGTGACATCGATTTGTACAATCAAACAATATATTAAAATATTGACCCTATGATTCCATACGAATGATGGAATCCTTTTGTATATGTTTATATGGTGTGGCCGCAATCTTTAGTATTTGTTATTATTTGTATATGATCGATTTATTTCCAGTAGTAATACCGATCGTGCATATTCACGATAACTTTCAATTCATTGTATTATAAAATCTATATATAAATTATATAGATGACATTCAGACCTGCGAACAAAGAAGAACTTCAAGAAAAACTACTTGATATTGCCAATGACGGTGACATTCCTCAATCATGGGATTTAAGAAATGTTGACGATTTTAGCGGTCTTTTTGAGGAGTTAACCGATATCGATTTTGATGAACGCTTTTCGTTTATAAGTGATTGGGATGTGGAACACGTAAAATTTATGTCATCTACGTTTGCCGATTGTAAAAAATTTAATATTCCGTTAAATTGGAAAGTATATAGCGCAGAAACGATGGAGTTTATGTTTAAAGGATGTACAAATTTTAATCAGCCAGTAGGCCATTGGAATGTATCCTGTGTAAGAGATATGGAATCTATGTTTAAAGGATGTACAAATTTTAATCAACCATTGAATACTTGGAATGTAGCCAGCGTAAAGAATATGGCATATATGTTTCAAGGGTGTACTCATTTTAATAAGCCATTAAATAAGTGGATGGTATTGAATGTAGAACAAATGTCGTATATGTTTGACGAATGCAAAGAATTTAATAAGAGTTTAAAAAATTGGACTCTAAATCAACATGTTGTCAATGCAAATATGTTTCGACAATGTCCTATTTCTAAAGAAAATAGACCCAACCAACCTCAACCACGAAGAGGTCGTATAAGTGCAGGATCAATCAAAAGAAAAAATACAAGAAAAAACAAAACAAATAAAAGAAACAAATCATTCAAGAAATAAATCATTCCAAGTAAGAAACAAATAATTATAAAAAATATTTATAATTATATTCACTCCAAAACAGTAAGACAGTGATTTAAGACAGGTTTTTATTGATTGAAGTTGGTAATCCATGTCCAAATAAAATCATATACACTAATGCTAACGCACCAAACAAAATACTTCTATTTTCAGCAACAATTTGTTTTTGACCGAGTATAAAAAACATAAGGATGTATAATAAACTACCAATTACAACTGAATGCATCAACATCATAATTCCACTTTCCATTTTTCTATATTACTTATATAGAAAATAAAATGCATAATGTTATTCTAAAATAACATTAATATGTTTTTTATAAGTAGAAACATATATTTAAAAAATAGTATATAAAGTATAAAATAATATTTTATATATCCGTGTTATCATATTATCTACATGTCAAACGAACTCAAACAACTCGTTTTCAATGTAGCACCCAAAAAAGGAGCCAAAAAAACAATTGTTCCCAAACCGAAAGAAAAAAGAAAAGTAACACTCTCATCCAAATGGACATTTTCCACAGATGATTTCACACCTACCTCACAAATGGCTCGTATTCAACAATGTATTTCTACAGAACGAATTGAGGATCCTCTAACCTCACGTATGAAACAAGAAATATCGCATAAACTACACGGGTATAAACATCAAGATGTTAAAAAGAAACTATATGATGAAAACGCATTCATTACGTTTGAGCAAACGATACAAAAATTACTCGCTTGCAGGTTTAAATGTTTTTATTGTGAAAAGAATGTGAATGTGCTTTATGAAGAAGTAAGAGACCCCACACAATGGTCATTAGAACGCATTGACAATACATTTGGACACAACGAAAACAACATTGTGATTGCATGTTTACATTGTAATTTACATAGACGCACTATTTATTATGAAAGATATGTTCAAACCAAACAATTATTACATATACGGAAATGTGATTCAAACGGAAATTATGCTTCTGCTGATGCAGATGAATCGGATAGAATTGGCCCAGATGAATCGATCTCATCCACTTCCGGTTGATTGCTTGTTGTAGTCAGACTTGGTTTCTTTCGGGGGGTTAATGATTTAATTGTGGATACATGTTTCGCGTCTAATCGTAATGTAAAATTTTTGTTTTCGGCGTTAAAGAATAATGCGGGGATGCTTGTGATTTCCCGTGTATCTTTATTATAAATGACATCTTTTACTTTTTGTAATTTGGATTTTTCCAAACATTCTATAAAGAAAGCCTTTAATTGCTGAACTTCTTTTGGGGTTAAAAAATGTTGTTTTCCGTACTTTTCCGCGAAAGCGTGTAATTTTTGTATGCGTACTGTTTTATCCAATTTGTTCCATGAACCGTTTCGATTATTTATTTTCTCCGTTTCTAATAATTTATCTACTGTCATTGCATTTATCTCTGAATAGGATTGAGCAGATGGGTCCTTTAGTTTTGGGTAAAATTTGGACATATTATATGAATTTCTTTATATAATATTATAGCGTAATTGTTTTATCTTCTTTTATAAATTGATATTATCATGTAGTTTTTTTCAAAATTACTTACCAAGAATTGAAGCCACATTTCCCATAATTCCACCGATTCCGCCTAGTCCTTTACTAATTCCGGGTAACATTCCTTTCACCTTACTACCTACATCGTTTATTTTCTCACCTACATCTTTGAACCCTTCGACTCCATCCCCTAGTGTTTTCAACCTGTCGTTAATTTCATTCGTCATACCTTCTGGGTCAGCCAGTTTTTGTTGAATTGAATCGAATACACCACTTGGTTTCGAGCCATCTGGTACAGGACTAGCACTAGGAGTAGGACTATCACTAGTAGTAGGAGTAGTAGGAGTAGGAGTAGGAGTATTTGGTTTACCTTCTTTCTTTAAAATAAAATTTTCGATTATTTTGTATCCTTCTTTATATTCGTTAATAGAAAAAGTTCCTATAAAAAATAAGAAGAGTACAGATATAGTGATGGTTACATATCGTAACCATTGGTGGTGAATATTCGGTAGTTTTGTGATAATATTTGTTAAAATAAGTACCATAAAAAATAAACTATACATATTTTTAATAATAAGGCTCGTTACTTTGTTTGCAAAGAGATCCGGATTTTCTTTAATATCCTGAATATCCCCTTTTTGAATATTATTATATATATCTGTCATTATACCGAATATATTGAATCCGCCACCATATAGTGGTATACCAAATAATGAATAGACTGAAATATATAATGCCAAAAATACAAGGGCTAACGGAACTGAAAAAAAGGCAATTCCAATTTGGCAAACACCGTACAATAGTGCTAACCCTAGAGCGATTGCTAATCCTTGCGGACTAAATCCTACTTTTGTCGACAATTTTAAAATCATCATTCCCACATCATATGTTTTAAAAAATGCAAACCCAAGTATAAGGATGGATACTACAAACATTATACCAGCATCTAATTTGTATGACCCTTTTCCAAGCATTCCTTCCAAAATAGTAAACACATCGAAATGATAAAATACGACAGAAATGATTGTTAATAAAACTCCCATAAAGATTGTTTTGGAAGGGGATACAAATGATTTCCAATCGGTTCGGAATAAAGCATTATCTACTAAGGAGGTGGGGAAAATAATCGCACCAAATAATAATTCCAAAAGTACGTTTGTAGGAGTTGCTTCCCCATCTTTACTTTTCAGGAAATCTAAATTAATTGGTATCGTTTTTGGTGTAGGTATTTGGTTGGAATCCCCATTCAGCAAGAAGAACCAATTAAATGCAGACCAAACACAAATACAAAAAAAGATGGGTGTAAACAAGAATGATGAAATTGTTAACGAATCATCGTCTATCTTTTTTTGGTCGACCACTTTCTTGTTGGAAGCGGTGGTATTGTATATTTTGGTTACAACCGGTTTTGTCTTTTCATAAAGATAATTCTTGGAAACCTTTTTTAACTTTTTGGGTACAGTCACTAAAAGAAACATTGTTATATCTTCAATTGCTTGAATGGCTTTTTTAATAGGGGCCTGTATATATTTTGGATTGGTTAACAGTTTAAATGACATTGGTTGCCCGGCTTTTGCAGTAAAATTTTCAATCATTGGGTTTGTGTCATCATCCACATTATGATGATTGTGGTTATCTCCATCTCCATGGCCATCTTGTATATCGTCTAAATGATAGATGTCATCATTCTGAATACCAATGTTTGCAATCCCTTTCGTATTCTTGTTTGCCTTTGTATCGTTTAAGAATCGTTTACGTCTATTTATTTTATGAATTCGATCTGCGATAGGATCTAAGTCTTTATAGGGTTCTGTATACACGGAATCAAACATTTTGTCTTTTTTTGATGGTGTTATAAATGTTTCAATTGATGCCGGTATTTTTGCTTTTTTCCATTTCGATTCCATTGTGATATATTATTCTTATAATAAATAAATATAAAAGAGCCACAATAAAAAAAAGGTACAAATAAAAGGAATGTCTAAACCGGATTTATTGCATATCATTCCAAAATACTATTTTTTATCGTTGTTTTTTTTGTTGTTTTTGTTTTTTTTGTTGTTTTTGTTTTTGTTTTGCTTGGTTTTATTGATTTGCTAGATTTTTTTGTTTTGCTGACACTCTTTTTATTAATATATTTTATCATTAAACACATATCCTGACACAGATTATCTTTTTTAGTAAAACCATATTTTTCATAAAATGAAATAGCACTATTAACCGAGGTTAAGTATATTTTGGTCATAAACAGTTTTTCACACATTTGTTGTATTTCTTCAATTAAAATATTCCCAGCACTTTTAATACCGATATGAGAACAAATGACATCAATGTATATTGAATTATGTGTTTCATCAAAATTTATTAAGGCAAAGCCATAAATATTTCCGTTTGGTAATATATTTATTGAAGACCCAATGATAACTACCGCATCTGCTGTATCAAACGAATCTAATATATAATCCGGATTTAGTCCTCTACATAAAAATCCAGAATTGTTTATAATTCTATAAATATAGTCCGTTACATTTTTGTAAGAGTCATTGTTAACATTAAATCGATCATCAGTTT
>JACCEC010459600.1_pt1 | contig 13778 bp, 12 predicted proteins | sample 7450121 | NCBI WGS metagenome assembly JACCEC01 (sample SAMN15323455, study PRJNA562643) | freshwater metagenome | isolation source: river surface water | place: USA:Blue River Watershed | collected 2017-08-18 | reverse complement strand
TATGGCTCAAGGTCGAGCAACTTTGCAGCTTCACGGACGCGCTTATCGCGCTCTTCCTTTGAAACTCCAGCGATCTTCAGAGCAAATCCCATGTTCTCAGCCACAGTCATGTGTGGGTAGAGCGCGTAGGACTGGAAGACCATTGCGATGTCGCGATCTTTAGGTGCAACGTTTGTTACATCTTTATCGCCGATGAGAATACGACCAGCATCGATCTCTTCAAGGCCTGCCAACATACGAAGTGATGTTGACTTTCCGCAACCTGATGGACCAACAAGAACAAGGAACTCGCCATCGTTTACAACGAGGTTGAGCTTGTCGACTGCTGGAACGGTTGTGCCTGGGTAGATACGTGATGCGGCTTCAAATGTTACTGATGCCATGATAAGCAACTCCTTCTCCGGGCAGGTACGTGCCCGACGGTCCGAGGATGAAGGTGTCCACCGGTTGGTGAACGGATGAAGGCTACGACAGGGGGAGGCAAAAGGGAAGAGATCTCGGTAGACTTCTCACATCATGGAGAGCCACTCGTTTAGCTCACTTCTTGGCGATATCGGCATAGTTGCCCTTCTCGTCGCCCTCGGCGGTCTCTTTGTCGCTGCCGAAATTGCCCTGATCTCCCTGCGCGAGAGCCAGATTAAACAGATGGCATCCAAGGGAAAGCGCGGGGCCAAGGTCGCCTTCCTCGCATCGAACCCCAACCGATTATTAGGCGCCGTCCAAATCGGCGTTACCGTCAGCGGCTTTCTCTCTGCAGCCCTCGGTGCCGAACGGCTGGGCAGTTATGTCATTCCATGGCTTGAAGGACTTGGTCTGACTAGTGGAGCATCACGAGCGATCTCACTCGTTGGCCTGACATTTGTCATCGCATATTTCTCACTTGTATTTGGCGAACTGGTTCCAAAACGTTTAGCGCTCTCTCGCACCGAACCTATCGCGCTGATGTTTGCCGGTCTGATCGATATCACTGCAAAATTCTTTAGACCGATTATCTGGCTCCTTTCACATTCGACAAACTTTGTCGTGCGCATCTTTGGTATTGATCCAAATGAGCAAAGAAGTGCGATGTCAGAAGAAGAGCTTCTCGATCTCGTTGCCGGCCATGCTGCATTGACAGATGAAGAGCGCGATATTGTAGAAGAGGTCTTTAACGCTTCAGAGCGCCAAATTCATGAAGTGATGGTCCCTCGTACAGAAGTAGATTTCTTTGACGCTTCACTCACAGTTGGTAAGGCGATCAATCTTGCGATGGATAAGGCACACTCGCGTTATCCAGTAGTGCGCGGCTCTACCGATGAAGTAATTGGATTTATCCATGTGCGCGATCTCTTAGATACAACCCTTGTGAGCGCAGGCGGCAAGATTCAAGAGCTCGTGCGCAATGTGATGTTCCTTCCTGGAACTAAGGGAGTACTTCCGGCCCTGACTGAGATGCGTAATCAACGTCAGCACCTTGCCATCGTCCTCGATGAGTATGGTGGAACCGATGGAATTGTCACCCTGGAAGACCTTGTGGAATGCCTCATTGGAGATATTCGCGATGAATACGATGGCGATGAGCAAGAGATCACCCTTGAAACTCGCACAGGAGATTTTGAGGTTGATGGCCTAGTCTCCATTGAAGACCTGCTCGATGATTCAGGAATTGAGATTCCCGAAGGACCATACGAGACTGCAAGTGGCTTTGTGATGCACTTCTTAGGTCGCATTCCTGTCGTGGGTGATGTGGTCAATATCAATGGAATTCGTATCTCTGTTCTCACAATGGAGGGCAAGCGCGCTGGGCGTTTATTGATCTCGCGTAACTGAGATTTCATGCGAGAATTACACACATGAGCCAGAAGAGAGTGTTATCGGGGATTCAACCGACGAGCGACTCTTTCCATCTCGGAAATTATCTAGGCGCAGTCAAGCAGTGGGTAGAACTTCAGGATTCACACGATGCCTTCTACTGCATCGTTGATCTACATGCTCTGACCGTTGAGACAGATCCAGCGCTACTGCGTCAACGCACACTTGCCTCTGCGGCACAGCTATTGGCCATGGGCATCTCACCTGAGAAGTCAACGCTCTTTGTGCAATCACAAGTTCCACAACATAACCAACTCGGTTGGATCATGGAATGTATGGCTGGCTTCGGTGAGGCAAGTCGAATGACGCAATTTAAAGATAAATCAGCCAAGACTGGATCTGATTCTGCTCGCGTTGGACTCTTTACCTATCCGATGTTGCAAGCTGCAGATATCTTGCTCTATCAAGCAGATTTAGTTCCAGTAGGTGAAGATCAGCGCCAACATATCGAACTTACTCGCGATTTAGCTGGAAGATTTAATGCGCGCTACGGCCACACCTTCCAGCAACCTGAAGCCTACATTTTGAAGGCTGGCGCAAAGATTAACGATATTCAAGACCCAACTGCGAAGATGAGTAAATCATCTGGCTCAGTTGCCGGCGTCATTGAAATTATGGATACGCCAGAGGCAAATCTTAAGAAGATTAAATCTGCGATTACAGACGCTGGTCGTGAAGTGAAGTTTGATCAGGTGGAAAAACCAGGCATTAGCAATCTACTCACCATTCACAGCGCACTGAGCGGAACCAGCATTGCAGATTTAGAGAATGAATTTGCAGGTAAAGGCTATGGTGACTTTAAGGCGAGCGTGGCTGAAGTTGTTGTTGAGTACTTGCGTCCAATTCGCCAGCGGGCACTCGATCTTCTCTCGGATGAGAAGCACTTGATTGAGATCCTGCATGCAGGAAGTGCCAAGGCGCGCGTTGTTGCAGGTGCAACTCTTGATGCGACGTACAAGGGTCTAGGGGTTGTCAGCTGATGAAGAAGCTTGCAACTGCTTCGATTCTCATCTCTGCATTAATTTCTCCAGTATTTCTGCCTGCAGCACACGCGGCAGCTCCTGTGATCTGCCTTGCCTATGACACAGGCGGGCCGGGGGATAGTTCTTTCAATGATGCAGCGCAGGCTGGCCTCAAAGTTGCCGCTAAGAAATTTGAATTCACCTTTGAGACAACCGTGACATCTGGTGAGGCGAAAGATCGCATAGATCGACTGACTGCCTTGGTGAAGAAGGATTGCACCATGGTTATCGCCGTTGGTACAGGCTATGCCGCAACCTTGAAAGATTTATCTCAAGATTATCCAGAGACACAATTTGCGATATTAAATGATGCAAGCGTCGATGCGCTCAATGTGACATCTATTGTCTTTGCAGATGTGCAAGGAGCGTACTTAGCAGGATATGCAGCAGCCCTTGCCAGTAAGACCGGCAAGGTTGCCATGGTGGGATATGAATCTCAACAGGCGCTCTTTGAAAAGGGATTTGCTCCTGGTGCTAAGGCGGCTAAGAAGTCAGTCATTCCAACAATTAAGTACATCTCTTCTTCAGCCAGTAGCGTCACATCAACTTTGCTTCGATCCGGCCATGATGTTATCTACCTGACAACAACAGGCTCTGCCACAGATGTCTTTAATGTGATTGCAGCCTCAAATAAATCAAATAAGAAACGTCCGGCAGGAATTATTACTGTGGAGCCTGATCAATTCCTTTCAGTAGATGCAGCAACAAAGAAATTTGTCCTTGCAACTGTGGTCAAGCGTGTGGATCTTGCACTTATTGACCTACTGACTAAGACACTTTCGGGAAGCTCTCTCTACGATGAAGTCGATCCCGTTCTCGGCGTCTACGGCCATCGCTATGGAATTTCAGATAAGAGCATTGAAATCACTCTGCGTTCTCCAGCGCTGGTTGCATTAACGGCCAAGATCAACGCCGCAAGTGCGGCCGCATCTAAATTAAGCGCCTAAGAAAGTTTTAAGCGGCCCGCGCAGTAATTCAAGTTCTTTTTCAGCAGATGCGCTATCTGGAGTAATCACCTCGATATAACACTTAAGTTTTGCTTCAGTGCCAGATGGGCGAATAATGATGCGGACTCCACCGGCAAGCCAGATACGTAGGCCATCTGTAGGTGGCAATCCATCTGTTGGAGCTGCTAAATCATCGATTGCCTCAACTGCGCGACCTGCAATCTCTTGTGGGGGATTGGTGCGAAGGCCGGCTAAGAGATTGGTAATGGCGCTCATATCGGCTACGCGAATTGAGATCTGTTCCGTAGCGTGAAAACCATGTCGGGCCCACACCTGATCGAGAAGATCGTTGAGATCTTTACCCTCTTCTGCCAGTGAGGTTGCAATCTGCGCTAAGTAGAGCGCTGCTGAAATTCCATCCTTATCGTTAACGGTCTCTGAATCAACTGCGTATCCGATCGCCTCTTCATAGCCAAAGGCGAGATCTTCTATCTTGGCAAGCCATTTAAAGCCGGTGAGGACTTCCTTGAAGTCGATCCCGTAATGAGCGCTGATCTTGCGAAGAATCGAAGAAGAGACGATCGAGTTACCAAAAGTTCCCTGTGGTGATGTGCGAGCGATCCATTCACCGAAAATCACGCCGAGTTCGTCACCGCGCAACATGCGCCACTGTCCAGTGCGATCTTTGATCGCTGCTGCGCAACGATCTGCATCAGGATCATTTGCAATGACTAGATCTGCGTTGTGGGCGCGAGCTGTAGCTAGCGCTAAATCGATTGCGCCTGGTTCTTCAGGGTTTGGAAATGCCACTGTTGGAAAATCAGGATCGGGATCTGCCTGTTCCTTCACCAGAATGAGATCTGGAAAACCGGCACGTTTAAATACCTCTGCCAACGTGTGGGTTCCCACCCCGTGCATGGCGGTATAGACAATCTTGAGAGTACCTGGGCGAGAAGCAAGTACCGATGTGCGATCGATATATTCATCGATCAGCTCTTCATCAAGAACGGTCCATTCTCTTCCTCGTGGTTGTGAAGAGAGAGAAGTAATTTTTGTAATTTCGGCTGCGATAAAGCCATCGGTAGGAGCGATGATCTGTGAAGATGCATATGCGATGCCATCTGCATCAGGTCCGATATAAACCTTGTAACCATTATCTTGCGGTGGATTGTGGCTTGCAGTCACCATGATGCCGACATCTGCCTTGAGTGCTGTTGTTGCATAGGCAAGAACAGGGGTAGGAAGTGCGCGGGGTAGGAGGAAAACTTCCATTCCCGCACCACTAAAAATCTGCGCACTTTCTTCTGCATACTCTTTTGATCCGTGGCGCGCATCGCGTCCGATAACAACGCGCTTCATTCCGCGAGCTTTCATATACGTGGCAATTCCTGCTGCAGCTCGCCCGACAACCGCGCGATTCATACATGAGGGACCGGGACCATTGGGGCCACGTAGCCCTGCTGTTCCAAATTGGAGAAAGCCATTGAAATAGATGCGAAGTGTGGCTTCATCGCCGGCATCGAGTAACTTCTGTAGCGCTGCGGCGGTAGTGGGATCAGGATCATCTGCGATCCAGGCCTCAACTTCAGCTACAAATGTGCGCTCCATAGTTTCAGATCGTATCTAGATTAAACGATCTGTGGAATAGTTTTTGCGAGAAGAGTTCCCATGGAACTTGCAGCAGCTTTTCCTGCAGCAATGACTTCTTCATGGTTGAGTTTTTCGCCAGTGACGCCAGCTGCTGCATTAGTCACCAACGAGATTCCAAGTACCTCAGCTCCGAGTGCATGTGCCGCAATTGCTTCAGGGACCGTTGACATACCAACAAGATCTGCACCAAGTGTGCGCATCATATGAATCTCAGCGGGAGTCTCATAGGTAGGACCGCGCCAGTGCACGTAGACGCCTTCTTGCAACGTCGCATCTGCATCTTTCATCACGCTACGAATGCGCTTGCTATAGAGATCGGTCAGATCGACAAATGTTGCACCAACTAGAGGAGATTGAGCGGTCAGCGAGATGTGATCGCGAATGAGTACAGGTTGGCCAACGCGGAAAGCTGTGTTGATTCCGCCACAAGCATTGGTCAAGATGACAACTTTGCAACCAGCTTTTACTGCAGTTCGGACACCGTGGACAACCGGCTCCATTCCTTTACCCTCATACAGGTGTGTGCGACCCAAGAAGACAAGGGCGCGAATAGTGCGATCGCCATCTTTAATTTCATAAGAACGAACTTTTCCTGAATGTCCTTCAACAGCTGGGGCGAAGAAACCTGTGAGCTCTTCTGCGTTACATTCAAAGGCTGGCGTGCCAAGTGCATCAACGGCACCTACCCAACCAGAGCCCATCACTAGTGCAACATCGTGGGATGCAACGCCAGTTAGGGATGCAATCTCTGCTGCTGCGACGGTGGCTGCTTGAAGTGGATCTGAATAGAGAAGGTCAGTTGAAGTCATGCAGCAATAATGTCACAGATCGATGATGTCGCACAGAATCGTTGCGCTGGCCACAGTCTCACCAATCGCAACCTTCAGGTTCTTCACCACACCGCTCTTATGAGCATTCAATGGCTGCTCCATCTTCATCGCCTCAAGCACGATGATCAAATCTCCCGCCTCGACCGTTGCGCCTTCTTCAACTGCAATCTTGACGACTGTTCCCTGCATGGGGCTTGCTAAGCCTGTGCCAGAGCTGGCACCTGCAGAAGATTGCTTTGCGCGATGGCGCTTAACAACCGGTGCCGGTGCGTGGACCTTAATCTCAAAGCGCTTTCCATTGACTTCAGCAACGAGAAGTTCATTAGCTGCCTTTGTCTCTGTGGCACTTGTCTGAATATCAAAGGCTGGAATCTCATTGACGAATTCATTTTCGATATAACTTGTATAGACAGTGAAATCTTCTGTATATGCAGGATCTTCCAGGATGGCGCGATGGAAAGGAATTGCAGTTGCAAGACCGCCTACCTCAAATTCTGCCAATGCACGGCGAGCACGTTCAATGGCTTGCTTTCGCGTTGCACCAGTAACAATTAACTTGGCAAGAAGTGAATCGAAGTTTCCACCGATCACATCACCGTTACGAAATCCTGCATCTACGCGAACACCTGGTCCAGTGGGAATCGCCCACGAGGTGATGCGACCTGGTGCTGGCAGGAATGAACGACCTGGATCCTCACCATTAATGCGAAATTCAAGGCTATGTCCACGAACGATTGGATCATCAAAGCCAAGTGCTTCACCCATCGCGATTCTAAATTGTTCGCGGACTAAATCAATCCCGGTGACTTCTTCGGAGACTGGGTGCTCTACTTGAAGGCGTGTGTTGACTTCAAGAAACGAGATAGTTCCATCGAGTCCTACAAGAAATTCACATGTACCGGCTCCGATATAGCCAGCCTCTTTCATGATTGCCTTGCTTGAACGATAGAGCTCTTCGTTCTGAGCATCGGTGAGGTATGGGGCAGGAGCCTCTTCCACAAGTTTTTGGTGGCGACGTTGTAACGAGCAATCTCGGGTACTGACAACGACAGCGTGTCCATGTTTATCAACGAGCACTTGAGTCTCTACGTGGCGTGGTTTATCGAGGTATCGCTCAACAAAACATTCACCGCGTCCAAAGCCAGCGATCGCTTCGCGGACAGCAGATGCAAAGAGTTCAGGAATCTCTTCGAGTGTGCGAGCAACTTTTAGACCACGACCGCCACCACCGAATGCAGCTTTAATAGCAACCGGAAGGCCATGTTCTTTAGCAAAGGCAATGACCTCTTCGTGGCCTGAGACAGGATCTTTTGTTCCGGCAACGAGCGGTGCACCTGCCTTTGCAGCAATGCGGCGAGCAGAAACCTTGTCACCCAATGCGCTAATTGCAGATGGAGGAGGACCAATCCAAATAAGACCGGCATCGATAACTGCCTGAGCAAAATCGGCATTTTCGGATAAGAATCCATATCCAGGATGGATTGCATCAGAACCTGATTCGAGGGCTACCGCAATAATCTTTGGAATGTTGAGGTAGGTATCTTTGGCAACGACGCCATTGAGTGAATATGCAAAGTCGGCAGATCGCACATGGAGTGCATCGCGATCTTCTTCAGAGTAGATAGCAACGCTCTCTAATCCGTGATCTCTACAAGCGCGAATGACACGAATGGCAATTTCACCACGGTTGGCGATCAATACCCGTTTCATGACATCTCCTTTACTTCAGGCCAAGAATATCCAAGCTGCTTCATCGCACTACGAAGGAAGGGCATCGAAATTCCCACAACGTTGGTGTAATCGCCTTCGATCACAGGGATAAATGGTGATCCGTGGCCATCGAGGGTAAATCCGCCAGCTACCTGCAAAGGTTCACCTGATGCGATGTAATCATCGATCTCACCATCTGTGAGTTCAGAGAAAGTTACTTTAGTGGTGACGCGATCTGCGATCTCGATTCCTTTTTCAGTATCGATAATGCAATGACCGGTATGAAGTAGTCCGCTGCGGCCACTTATCGTGCGAGCACGCTCGCGAGCAATCTCTGGCGTACCTGGTTTGCCAAAAGAGATGCCATCAACATCAAAAGTTGAGTCACATCCAATAATGATTGCCGGGTAATCGATCATCTCTCTGACTGTATGTGCCTTTGAGATCGCCAATGCAATCACCATATCTGCAGGCGACATTGCATTGAAAAATTCTGTCTCTTCGTCAACATGGCTGACGATAATCTCAGGGGATAAGCCAGCATCCACAAGAAGACGCTTGCGCGATGTGGATTGAGATGCAAGAACAATTTTCGGCATTAATCGAACTTTCTTGCGCCGTAAGTAATTTGATGGGGCAGGGGTTGGCGAAGTTGTGGAAGTCCGAAGACGCTTCGCTTAATGACGGGCTTTAAGTCAACTGGTTTACGCGTAGTCAGAGCTGCCTGAAGCGCTAGAAGCTCTTCAGTAGTCGGATTTCCTGATGTGACAGTAAATTTCATTAGAGCGGAATATTTCCGTGTTTACGTGCAGGCAATATGTCGCGCTTGGTCTTCAAGGTACGAAACGCCTTGGTGATGTAGGCGCGAGAATCTTCTGGTTCAATAACTGAGTCGATTGTTCCTCGCTCGGCAGCTGCATATGGATTCGAGAGCTTCTCGGTGTAATCACTAACCAGCTCTTTACGAAGTGCTTCAGGATCTTGTGACTCAGCAATATCTTTTCGATACAAGATATTTACCGCACCTTGTGCACCCATCACAGCAATCTCTGCAGATGGCCAGGCAAAGTTGATATCACTGCCGAGGTACTTAGAACCCATCACGATGAAAGCTCCACCGTATGCTTTTCGGGTAATCAAGGTAACGAGCGGAACCGATGCTTCAGCATAGGCATAAAGCAACTTTGCTCCGCGACGAATTATGCCGTTCCACTCTTGTTCGGTACCTGGCAAGAATCCTGGAACGTCGACCAGGGTAAGAATTGGGATATTAAAGGCGTCGCAGAAACGGAGGAAGCGAGCGGCTTTCTCACTCGAGTTAATATCGAGCGTTCCAGCCAGTTGTGAAGGTTGGTTGGCGATAATTCCAACAGATTGTCCTTCGATACGCGCAAATCCGACCACGATATTTGGAGCATAGAGCGCATGAACTTCAAGGAATTCACCTTCATCTACCAACGTTTGAATGAGAGCTTTCATGTCATATGGCTGGTTAGGTGAATCTGGAATCAAGGTATTGAGCGCAAGATCTGCCGCGCTCTTATCGAGAGTCTCAGTGGCAGGTAGGACAGGTGAGCCATCCATATTGTTAGAAGGAAGATAAGACAAGAGAGCTTTTACATAATCAATGGCATCGGCTTCAGAATCTGCCATGTAATGGGCGTTACCTGATTTGGTGTTGTGGGTAAATGCGCCACCAAGTTCTTCCATACCAACATCTTCACCGGTGACAGTTTTAATGACATCAGGACCAGTGATAAACATATTCGACGTATCTTTGACCATCACCGTGAAATCTGTGAGGGCAGGCGAATAAGCAGAACCTCCAGCACATGGTCCAAGAATGAGTGAGATCTGTGGGATGACTCCTGATGAGCGAGTATTGAGGCGGAAGATCTTTCCGTATCCATTGAGCGATGCCACGCCTTCTTGAATACGTGCTCCACCTGAATCGTTAATGCCAATCAATGGAATTCCACTCTTAAGTGCAAATTCGGCAATCTTCACAATCTTCTCTGCATGTACTTCACCAAGACTTCCACCGAATACGGTGAAATCTTGTGAATAGAGAGCAATAGGGCGACCATCAACAGTTGCAGTACCAATAACTACACCGTCACCGTAAGGGCGTGAATTCTCCATACCGAACTGGGTCGAACGATGACGTGCGAACTCATCAATTTCAGTAAATGACTCCGGGTCGACGAGCATCTCAATTCGCTCACGGGCTGTGTGCTTTCCCTTGGCATGCTGCTTCTCTACGGCTCGGGCCGAGCCGGCATGGACAGCTTCATCGATTTTTTCGCGGAGATCTTCGATTTTTCCCGCAGTAGTGTGCAGATCTGGGCTCATGTCCATAAGGTACTAGTCATGGGTACCGATACGCCAAGAGCGCCACTAGATCAGAGTCGAATCACCACAGCTTTATCGCGGTACTGGCGAGTAAGCGTGGTTGATCTCACGGCATCGACCCAAGATGATCTTCTTAAGAAAATTACATCTGGCCACGTTGATAGCGGGGAAGTGATCTGTGCAAATTTTCAAAGTGCAGGACGTGGACGACTCGATCGTTCTTTTCTTGCACCAGAATCTACTGCGCTTCTCTTCTCGCTCTATCTGATTCCAGAACGTGATCGTCAGCAGTGGGGATTCATTCCTCTCCTTGCAGGTCTATCGATAGCACAGGCGCAACGAAAAATCGGTGCAGAGATTTCAATCAAATGGCCAAATGATTTATTGATCAACAATCAAAAGGTCGGTGGAATCATCTCCACCGCAGCAGGTGATGGAGTTGTCGTCGGTATTGGCATTAACGTTTCAAATACAGAAGCAGAACTTCCTGTCGAGAATGCAACATCACTTGCACTCGCTGGAATGACTTCACTCGATAGAAATTTCCTCTTGCCGCTTCTGCTCAATACACTCGAGAAGGATTTCATTCAATGGGATCAAGGCGAGAGCTTTCTAGAGAGATACACCCAGCTCTGCACAACCATCGGACGAGATGTAATGGTCGAACTACCCGGTGGCCGCACCATCCAATCTCGAGCACTGGCAATCGATGATTTGGGCCAACTTCACCTAGAAAGTGGCGATCTCGTTTCTGTTGGCGATGTGATTCATCTACGATAAGCAGGTGAGAAGTCGCTTCCCAGTAGTTGGGATTATCGGAGCCGGACAACTAGCGCGGATGACGGTGGCGCCGGCTATTGCGCTAGGCGTAACTCTCAAACTCTTTGCTCAGGATAAAGACGATAGCGCTGCACAGATTTGTGACCATGTTGTTGGAGATTTCCGTAATCTCAAAGAAGTCCTTAAATTTGCTCGCGACTGCGATGTCATCACCTTTGAGCACGAGCTTGTTCCGCTCTCGGTCATTAAGGGGTTAGAGGCAGAAGGTATTCGCGTCTACCCACCTTCGTCAGCATTTATCTATTCACAAAATAAAGCCGAGATGCGAAAGGCGCTGAGTGACCTGCCATCTCCTGCCTGGCAGTTGATCGCCGATGAAGATCAAGTACCTAAATTTCCGGTTATCGCTAAAGCTATTTCAGGCGGTTATGACGGTCGCGGTGTCTGGAAGATTCTTAATCGCGATATGTTGGATGAGATTATTTCGATCAACCCCCAACTTCTCATAGAAGAGCTGATCGAGTTTGATTGCGAAATTGCTGTCATGGTTGCTCGCTCACCACATGGGCAGGCAAATACCTGGGCGCCAACCCAGACAATTCAAGTAGATGGAATCTGCACACGAACTGTGACGCCAGCTCCAACACTTTCTCCGCAACTATCTGAGAAAGCGTGCGCATTAGCGTTGACCATTGCAGAGCGAGTTGGATTAGTAGGTGTCATGGCAGTTGAGTTATTTGTTAAAGGCGACGAGATCTTTATCAATGAGCTGGCGATGCGCCCACATAATTCAGGACATTGGACCATGGAAGGCGCGGTGACAAGTCAATTTGAACAGCACCTCCGTGCGATTCTAGATCTGCCACTCGGAGATCCTGCGATGACTGCCTCATATGCGGTGATGGGGAATGTACTTGGGGGAGAGAAGAAGGATATGTATCGTCCGTATCTACACCTCATGGCACGTAATCCTGAGCTTAAGGTCCATCAATATATGAAGGATGTGCGCCCGGGTCGCAAGATTGGACATGTCAATGCAGTCGGTGAAGATCTTCTACACTTAGTCGAGTTAATTGAGCATGCACGTGACTACATGAGCGGAGAGATCGATGAGTGATGTAGCAATCATCATGGGGTCAGATTCTGATTGGCCAGTCATGAGTGAGGCGGCAACAATTCTTGAATCTCTCGGAATTTCCTATAAAGCCGATGTCATCAGCGCACACCGCATGCCGACAGAGATGGTGGCCTTTGCACAAGGTGCAGTTGCAGCTGGATATAAAATCATAATCGCTGGCGCAGGTGGGGCAGCTCATCTTCCAGGCATGGTGGCATCCCTTACTTCACTTCCTGTTATTGGCGTACCAGTACCGCTTAAGAATCTCGACGGTATGGATTCACTTCTCTCTATTGTGCAGATGCCAGCAGGAATTCCCGTTGCAACAGTTGGAATTGGCAATGCTAAGAATGCAGCGCTCCTTGCTGCACGAATTTTAGGCGTTGCAGATAGCGCAATCGCGGCGAAGGTAGATCAAGGGCTAAAAGAGATCAATGCTGAAGCAAAAGCAAAAGGTGCCAACCTTGCTACAAAGAAGAAGACAGGCTTCTAAGCCCGCTTAATCTGAACGGCCGAGCGCATGTACGCGCCATCCAGCTCTACGCCACTTATCTCGATCGAGGGCATTGCGTCCATCGATAAGGAATTTTGATTTCACGAGTTGTCCAATTACTGATGGATCTAGTTCGCGATATTCCTTCCACTCGGTCAAGTGCAAGATTGCATCTGCATCCTTAACCGCATCGGCAACGCGCTCTGCATAATCAAGATTTGGGAATCGCTTACGTGCAGGTTCAATTCCCTTTGGATCATGAACTACGACGGCAGCCCCTGCTGCTTGAAGTTGTGCAGCGATATCCAGAGCCGGGGAGTCACGAACATCATCGCTATCGGGCTTAAATGTCGCACCTAGTACTGCGATTTTATATTGAGTAAGGTCATCGGAAAGATCGGCTCGAACAACATCGATTACACGTTGACGTGCACGAAGGTTGATTGCATCAATTTCACGTAAGAACTCAAGGGCTTGATCTGCACCAAGTTCTTGGGCGCGAGCCATAAATGCTCGAATATCTTTTGGCAGACATCCGCCACCAAAGCCGATACCTGCTTGAAGAAAGCGATTTCCAATACGTGGGTCATAGCCGATCGCCTTTGCAAGAACGGTGACATCGCCACCTGCTGCTTCACATACTCCAGCCATTGCGTTAATGAAGGAGATCTTTGTCGCAAGGAATGAGTTTGCAGCAACCTTCACTAGTTCGGCAGTTGGAAGATCTGCACGAATCCATGGAGTTCCTAGAGCGATGACTGGCTCATACACTTCCTTGAGGATCTCTTCAGCGCGGTCATTGGCAACACCGACCACCAAGCGATTAGGTGTCAAAGTATCTTCAACAGCAAAACCCTCACGTAAGAACTCTGGGTTCCAGGCAAGATCTGCATGCGGTGCATCCTTAGCTAGCTGCTCACGCAACATCTGCGCAGTGCCAACTGGAACAGTTGATTTTCCAACAACGAGAGATCCATCTTTGAGATGTGGCGCAATCGCGGCCACAGATGACTTCACATAGGTGAG
>JACCEC010794988.1_pt1 | contig 13781 bp, 25 predicted proteins | sample 7450121 | NCBI WGS metagenome assembly JACCEC01 (sample SAMN15323455, study PRJNA562643) | freshwater metagenome | isolation source: river surface water | place: USA:Blue River Watershed | collected 2017-08-18 | reverse complement strand
TAACGTTATCCCATTCGTCAAGCCAGATGCTTTTGCTGCTTCTTATGCTGCTGACCGATTCAAAGGTCTCAAACGAGCAGCATAGGTTGTCCAAAACAGTTGACTGATGTTGGCTGTTTTGCTATAATATGTTTTTGGTAAGATAGAAGGTAGATGAGGATGGACGCCGTATAGTTTGTGGGCTTCACGCCTGAACTATGCATATAACAAGCTCAATTGGCCTTGAAAGCTAATCGTGTCTGCGTGTGCTGAGAACCCCTAATAGGATGGCAGATTTGTGCCTTGTAGATCAGCAATATGTAGACCTCTGTGAATCGTCTAGTGTTCTTTGTCATGGTTTTCCGATGAGGATTATACCTATGTCATTTGTCCTGTCTGTCACTTGACTTTTTATCTTACCACCCTTATTTGTTATTTGAAAAATTGAAAGGCAACAAAATGAAAATTACTCTCCGTAAAGCAAACGCTCTCCAAAACTCTATCAATGAGGCACTGCGCCACATTGATGTAAAGACCAAAGTGAGTCTAAACGAATTCCAAGACGCCGAAGGCATACTTGCTGTCTCTGCCGCAGAGGCAAAGAAGAATCTTGACCGTCGTGTCTCTTTGACCAACGCTCTTTATGATATCCGTAGTGGCGTTGGTGATGTGAACCACACCGCAGGTGTAGATGCAAAGTTGACTGAGATCGCTAGAATCGAAAAACAGATCCAGTTGTACTCTGCTTATGTAGGCGTCGAAGCTCGCGAAGCTGCCTCTGTGATTGCAGGCAAGTTGGATAAGATTCGCAACGACAAAAGCGAACGCCGTAGCATCTACGGTTACGGCGACACAGTGGACTCTAGTGTGTTCACTGCTGACGACCTTGCTGGCTTCAAGTCTGTTGTGGCCAACTTGAAGAAGCAAAAGCAAGCTCTGCAAGATGCAGTGTTGGAGGCCAACGTTCGCAATGAACTTGTGCTTGGGCAAGCCACTGTTGAAACTTTGACAGCAGAAAACTTGCTATAAATAAAAACATGCGGGTGTGGTGCTAGTGGTAACACATATCCTTGCCAAGGACAAGTTACGGGTTCGATTCCCGTCACCCGCTCCAAATGCAAGCCCACTTCGGTGGGCTTTCTGCTCTTATAGGTAAATGGTATACCGCATCCATGGTAAGGATGTATCCTAAGTTCGATTCTTAGTAAGAGCACCATTTTTACGCCATTACACTAAATATATACAGGAGTGTAATGCCATGCGAGAAAAAATATGTCAGACCTGCGAAACTATGTTTGTTCCTACTCACGGCAATGCTGGATTGTATTGCTGTAGAGAGTGTTACTACATTGGGCGAAAGAAAATTAATTTTCAAAAATTAATCGAAGGTGATTATTCTGTTGCGTCAAGGCCAGCTATTCGTCAAAACTTACTACTACATTATGGAAACAAGTGTTCAATGTGTGAAAGAGAAACTTGGTTAGGAGATCCAATCCCATTAGAATTAGATCACATTGATGGCGATGCTGGTAATAACAAATTTGAAAATTTAAGATTGCTTTGTCCAAACTGTCATGCCATGACGCCGACCCACAAAGCAAAAAACAAAGGATTTGGTAGGGCCGCAAGAGGTCTACCAACTTATTAATACACCAGTTACTTTATTTGCGCTAGACGCAGGGCGCTTAGTATTTTGATGTACACCCAACCTATGTCAAACTCAAACCAGCGCAGGCTCAGTCGCGGACTGGCTGGATTCAAGTGATGATTGTTATGCAGTTCTTCACCTCCCACAACAATCCCCCAAGGAATAATATTACGGCTATAATCAGATGTCGATCCATTTCTATATCCCCACCAATGTGCTAATCCGTTGATAACTCCTGCGGCCCAGAAAGGAATCCAGATCATTTGTATGCCCCATATTAGGGCGCCAATCCAACCGAATAACCAGCAGTTGAGCACAAAGAGAAGGCCAATGCCAAGTCTACTGTGAGGAGTGTATAGGTGAAGCTCCAACCAATCAGTAGGAGTGCCAACACCATATGTATCAACCATGACTTTATCTTTTGACGCTGCATGATATAACATTGCTCCTTTAAAAAATACCTGTCGAATACCGTACACATGCGGGCTGTGTGGATCACCGGGCCGATCGCTGAATCTATGATGCTTGCGGTGTATGGCTACCCATTGCTTTGTAACCATGCCTGTGGTAAGCCATAACCAAAATCTAAAGAAATGTTCTACTACAAAGTGAAATTGCACACTGCGATGCGCTTGGCTACGATGTAAAAACAGCGTTACTGCAACAATTGTGATATGTGTTGCTACCAATAGATAAATTATTTCAAGCATAATTTACTTACCAAAATTCGGCCCTTAGTTCAATGGATAGAATACGATGCTTCGAACTTCGAGATGTGGGTTCAATTCCTGCAGGGCTGGCCATGCTAAATATGCAATAGGAGATTATTATGCGCATTACACGAGTTACACGCCCTACCTGCGAAGCAGACAGTGTCTGGCAAGTTACACAAAACAGAATAGCACAAGCTCTCAGCGAGTTTGAGGAAACTTACGGAGTTACTGACACTCTTATTTTAGAAGAAGTCAATGCCGATCAAACTCAAAAGACCATAGTACGTGCATGGCCAACTTTGGAAATTGCTGAAAAATGGATCGAGGCAATGACCGAAATTGGTGTAACCAGTGCAGAAGTAGATCCAGAATGACTGCCAGTGGGCTGACATTTTATAAAATAAAAACAATAAAAAAAGTTCTAACAATCGTCGAACAAACACGAAAACAATTGTTCGACGAATTGGTCACCAACGCTACCGATCCTGTAATTGTACGCAGGCGGTTGCGAATGCTCAAACATCTTAATCAGTACGAATCTCAATTGATAGAAAAAATACACGCATTTGACACTGATGATATCAACGATTTAATTAATCTCAAACCCAAAGGCATAGGCCGCATTGTTAATCGTAGTGCATGAATCCTCCGTTATTATCAGCTATCAATCCTGAATACTTTTATCGTATCTTGGATTGGAAACAACAATCATACAAACTAGTAGGCGATCTGGCCATGGTACAAGGCTTTGATCGTTATAACCAGTTTATACATCTCAACTTGCTGTTTTCAACTCATCCAGCAGGCGATCCTGTGGATAGAACACAAAACATCATTGGTCCTTTTAACTTTGCTGTTCAACGTCCATGGTCAGTGCCCGGGGCTGCACTTTCTCTCGAACAAGCAATAGAACAACGAGTCACACAGCTTTTAGCAACTGGGCAACGTGTAAACCTGTGTTGGAGTGGTGGCATTGATTCAACCTGTTTGGTAGCAGGCTTCTTAAAACATACCACACACCTAGATCAGTTGCGTGTGTTATATTCCCCTTTTAGTGTTTACGAAAATCGCGAGTTCTTTGAATACTTGCAAACAAACTATCCTGCATTGGAAATGCTAGACATCAGCGGTGATGTATATCTACAAACTGTGTTTGATGGCATTTTAGTAAATGGACACGGCGGTGATGAATTAACTGCAAGTCTAGATCAAAGTTTCTTTGAATCGCAAGGCATAGACGGATTGAACAAGCCCTGGCAAAGTTTTGTCACAGATCCAGAACTGCAAGAGTTTTGCAAAGAATATTTTGCACTAGCACAACGTCCTGTAACCACAGTGCTTGAAGCACGATGGTGGTTTTATGCTGCAACAAAAAATGCTTGCCTCTCTCCCAAAGACAGCTTGTTCTCAACCTCTGCAATGACCCATGCATTTTTTGACTGTGACGAATTTGAAAACTATATGTGGCACAACACTGATAAAATCATACAAGGCGCAGATTATTGTGATTACAAAAAGTTTTTAAAAAAGTATATCTACGATTTTGCAAAAGATTCTAATCACTATCAATACGCACAAAAGTCAAACAGTGAACAATTTAAATGGTACGTTAGAAAGAAGACTGAATTGCTTGACCAACAATGGATTGCTTGTCTAAGTGATCATACATTGATACGTACACCAAACTTGCCTTTGTTCAGCAAGATAGAATTTCAACGCACCTACGGAGACAACCTTGATTACCTCTTCAATACCTAAAGGAAAAATTCCTTATCGCAAGCAGGCAACCTTGTATGTTGTATTTGTATCTACAAAAAACAACACAAATGCCACTGTGGATATTGTGTTAGATGATCGTGTGCTGCTGACTCAACCATTGTCCACTGTGGTCACAAAGTTCACCTACAAGTTTGACGATTCTCCCGGTGAGCATGAGTTTTGTATTCGACTCTGTGGAGAGCCAGCCGATTCAATGTTGCACATACAAGACTTACGTATAGAAGGATTGAACATGCGCAACACCATGGAGGATTCCGGAATCTGCATAATGAATAACATTGCTCATATTCCTTCTGAGTATATGGGCCAAACAGGATATCAACTCCTAAAGTTTACCACACCAATTTATCCTTGGCTGCTTGAAAACGAACGCAAACATGACTATTATCTATAGGTTTTATTAAACATCAACATAGCAACAATCAATAGGAAAAACCTATTTTTTGCTTGATTTCATTGATATATACTATTACAATTACAACATGTCAACAAGACATGTTTTTTTATTTTCATTTTTAATAGGAGAAACCAATGAAAACTGTAGGCGATAAATTAGCACCATTTGCAATCACTGGCGTCAAGCCCGGACAACCCGAAGACGCTTTCTATACCATCACTGACGAGAGCTTCGAAGGCAAGTGGAAAGTGATTGTGTATTATCCAAAAGATTTTACCTTTGTTTGCCCAACTGAAATTGTAGCCTACGACAAGTTGGCCGCAGACTTTGCTGATCGTGATGCAGTGTTGCTCACTGGTTCAACAGACAACGAGTTCTGCAAGGTAGCATGGCAAAATGCACATGCCGACTTAAAGAAGATCACACATCACCAGTTCGCTGACACACAGCGCGGCGAGTTGAGTTTGATTGAGCAGTTGGGTGTGTTCTATGCACCAGCTGGTGCTGCACTTCGTGCCACATTCATTGTTGACCCCAACAACGAAATCCAACACGTTACTGTCAACAACTTGAACGTTGGCCGTAGCCCAGAAGAAACCTTGCGTGTGTTAGACGCATTGCAAACTGGCGAACTCTGCGCTTGCAACCGCACAGTTGGCGGAGAGACTCTGTAATGACTGCTTGGGTTGATCAACTAAAAGAAGGTCTCCCCGAGTATGCCAAGGACGCCAAGTTAAACTTGGATGCTGTGATCAAACGCAGTTCCTTGGCACCCGAGGAAGCAGAAGCAATTGCATTGGCCTCGGCCTTTGCAACAGGCAACGGCAAGCTAGTGACTTTTATCTCTAGTGGAATCGTTGATACAAAAGAGCGTGACGCCGCACTCACAGCTGGCTCGATCATGGCACAGAACAACGTTTGGTATCCCTACGTTGAAATGGCCGATGACGAGAACTTGAAAGGCTTGCCTGCTCAGTTGCGTATGAATGCCATTGCTAGTCACGGTGGAACTACCAAAGCTCGTTTCGAAGCCTACAGCCTAGCAGCGAGCATTGTTGGTAAGTGCCATTTCTGTGTAAAAGCTCACTATGAAACGCTGAAGCAAGAAGGCTACACAGTAGAACAGTTGCGTGACATCGGTCGCATTGCCGCAGTTATTACCTCAGTGGCACGTGTGTTAAATAGCTAATATGTTAGAAACTATTTGCGACACACTTGTTGAAGCATATAGACGCAACTGGATCACCAGTCGTGATGGCAATGTCTCGATTCGTCATCACGACCGTGATCACTTTTATATCACACCCAGTGGCGTTCGTAAGCAAACTATGCAACCTGATCAGTTCAAGAAGATTAGAATTGTTAGCAGCCTGATGTGGGCTGAAGAATTTTACACTGATATCAGTACTAACCTAAAACCCAGTGGGGAAATTCCACTGCACTTTGGTCTACAAAAGAACATGGGTCAACACTCAAACGATGTGCGAGTAGTAATGCATCTACATCCTACCTATTGTGTGGCTGCTATGCATGCTGGAATTGATCTCAGCACTGTTGTAAATGAGTTTCCAGAACTCAGTCGATACACACGAGTAGCACCCAACGTAGGCGATGTACCACCTATTAGTCAAGAGCTTGCAGATCAATGCCATCATAATTTGCAGTTGGACAATGATGGCAATATTTACTATGACATTGTGGGTATCAAAGGCCACGGTGTGGTGGCCATAGACACCAGTCCATGGCGTGCGTTTGAGCACATTGAACGATTAGAACATATTTGTCAAATCGTATTAGCATCAGGGAGATATTAAATGTTAGAAGCAATTTGGGCTGTAGTAGCCATTATATTAATTGATATCGTGTTAGCAGGCGACAACGCACTTGTTATTGGTATGGCAGCAAATCGTTTGCCAGAACATCAACGCAAGAAAGTAATTTTCTGGGGTACATTCGGTGCTGTAGCAATTAGATTCGCATCAGTTGCATTGTTGACTTACTTGTTGTTGGTGCCAGGACTTAAACTAATAGGTGGTTTGGCATTGTTATACATTGGTTGGAAGTTGGCATTTGCTGAACAAGAACATAGCGTATCAGCTAAGGATACTTTCTGGGGTGCTATTGGTACAATTGTGGTTGCTGATGCAGTAATGGGCATTGATAATGCTTTAGGTATCGCGGCAGCAGCCAATGGTAACTTCTACATGGTAATATTTGGATTGTTGATTAGTGTACCAATCATCTTGTTTGGTAGCACAGTCATTGCAAAGATACTAGAAAAGTATCCTGACAGTGTATTCATCGGTAGTTTCGTGTTGTTCGTGGTAGCAGTTAAAATGATTGTACACGAGCCATTCATTGATAATCATTTAGATCCATTACATGACTTCTACGAATATATTCTACCTTGGTTAGCAGGTATTGTGATTACAGCAAAACAATACTACAGAGCAAGAATAAGGGGGCCAAAATGAAACCAGTGTTGATTCAAAGCATAATGAAACGTCGTCGTCGTGAGCAGGCTCTTCCAGATCCTGAGCCGTCGGACATGCAAAAAGAACGCGATCGACTGTTTGTGTTCATCATGATTGCGTTAGCAGTGATTGTAGTTGGCAGTATCGTAGCAGTGGCTTGAGTTTGTAACAAAATTGTAACATGATTTAGCCTAAATAAGTTTCTAACCAAAGGAGACTTTATGAAGAAGATCGTTGCTACATTGTTAGCCTCAATTGCACTAGTGGCACATTCAGCAGACATTACAGGTGCTGGTGCCACTTTTCCTTATCCTATCTACGCTAAGTGGGCAGAAGCCTACAAGCGAGAAACAGGTGTTGGTCTTAACTATCAATCAATCGGTAGTTCCGGTGGTATCCGTCAGATCAACGCAAAGACCGTGGCGTTTGGTGCAAGTGATGCACCAGTGTCAGGTGAAAACTTAGACAAGAACGGCCAAGTGCAGTTTCCTGCAATCATTGGCGGTACAGTTCCTGTGATAAACTTAGATGGCTTCAAGCCTGGTGAATTACGAATCACTGGCCCTGTGCTAGCAGATGTGTTCTTGGGCAACATCACTAAGTGGAATGACCCTAAGTTGGCTGCGCTGAACCCAGGTAAGAAGTTGCCAGATGAGCCTATCACAGTGGTACATCGTGCTGATGGTTCGGGTACAACATTCAATTGGACAGACTACCTAAGCACAGTCAGCAAAGAGTTTGCGGACAAAGTAGGCAAGGGTGCCGCAGTTAAATGGCCTGCCGCAAGCTCAGTAGGTGGCAAAGGCAACGAAGGTGTTGCTGCCAATGTAAACAGAATCAAAGGTAGCATCGGCTATGTAGAGTATGCTTATGTTAAGAAAAACAACATGACATTCCTACAACTACAGAATAAGGCAGGCAAGTATGTTAGCCCCGATGATTTGACATTTGCTGCCGCAGCTGATGGTGCCGATTGGTTCTCAGTTCCTGGTATGGGCTTGAGCATTGTGGATCAAAAGAACGCCAATGCATGGCCCGTAAGTTCAGCCAGTTTCATTATCATGTATCGTAATCCTGACAACAAAGAACAAAGCCAAGCTGTGTTGAAGTTCTTTGACTGGGCATTTAAGAATGGCAAGAAGATGAGCGAAGAGCTTGACTATGTGCATTTACCCGACAGCCTTACAAAACAAATACGTGAGCGTGTTTGGAGTCAAATAAAATAAACCGGACACAAGATAGCGTGTCGCCGGATTTGCGTAACCGGCAACTCAGTTAAATAGTTGATGCATCATCAACCAAAACTGGCCCTGTTTACTCGACATCCGCATTGTAGTCTACAATGTTGCAACGGAGTAATCGGGGCTTTGTCGCCTTACTATCAGTTCAAGTTGTTCAATGAAGGCCAATGCGAGGACGACACACTGGACGATGTGGACATGGTTGTATTTCCTGGCGGTGTAGGTGATTCGGAAAGCTATCATAGATTCTTTAGAGATCGCAGACGAGTCAAGTTCATCACAGAGTATGTTCGTCGCGGTGGCAGGTATCTTGGTATTTGCATGGGCGCATATTGGGCAGGGCATGAGTATTTTAATCTACTACAAAATGCCGACACTGTGCAATACATCACAAGACCCCGCACTGACACACGCAGGCCACACCCCAAAGCAATTGACGTTAAATGGCAAGGCACAGATCACAAAATGTATTTCTACGATGGCTGTGCCATTGCAGGCGATCCCACAGAGTTTGAAACCATAGCAACCTATGCCAACGGCGATCCAATGGCTGTTATCCAAAACAGAGTTGGTGTGATTGGGTGTCATCCCGAAAGCGAATCGTTTTGGTATCAACAACACAGCTGGATGCGCAAACACTATCACAACGGTGAACATCACCTTTTGCTAAAGAATTTTGTTGACACACTAATGCAAAAGTGATATAATACAGCATGAGTAACGATCTAGCAAAATACATCAATTCTCGACGTCGTCACAAAACTGACGTGGCCATTGCTCGGCAAGTAAAAATTGCCAAATCACACGGTACGTTTAATCAACAAAATATTAAACAACCTCATCGACTGGCAAAACATCATGCCATGGACTGTGGTAATCCTGGATGCTTCTTGTGCGGTAACCCACGCAAGACACACGGCAAGGATCGACTCACAGCACAAGAAAAGCGACTGTTCCAAGATGTGGAACGCACAACAGACAAACACTCAAATGGTTTAACAACAAAGGAAGATGATGAATAAGCAAGAACTACTGGAATACGAAGCAACTTTGGGACTGAGTAACGAGGCTGCTGTGGCCGCAGTGGAAAATCGCTATGACTTAGTGCTAATCGGCGCTCGCCGTGCTAGAGAATTAGGCCGTGGCGATATGCCGCGTGTTGACGGTCCCAAGCACAGCCATGTGCTCACTGCCATCAAAGAAATCGAACATGGCAAAGTAGGTCGCGATTATCTGTACAAAGAAACAGAAGTTGCACCACGCCGACGTTTCAAGGATCATGGCGGATTCTGAACAACCAAACAGTGCCAAGGGTCGAGACAGTTTTGACATCACTACTGGCAACACTCTTGTACATTTTCTCAATAGAAACATAACGCCTTACTCCACCAGTACACTGGGTCCTAAATTTGATCTAGTCCCTGTTGAAAAACAAAAGGATCTAATGATCAATCATGCTAGGATGTATGCCCAGCAAGAATACGATAGGATCATGGAACTGGTGGCTGTGCTTGAAAAACAAGCACAAGACATCAAACGCAGACTGGACGTAACTGACGCAGTCTATGCCGCAGAATACAATTTCCAAATTGTCATGGGCCATTGCTATTGGTTGGTATGGCACAAAAGGCATGGCAAAAATTTGTTAGTGATCAACGGTCCTGAGGATTGGAGCACTGGTGTACCCAAAGATTACGAGTACATTATGCAAGTCAAGTACATGGGCGATCACACCTGGCAAGAAGTAATACCTTAGTACTACTTGACCGAAATTGCCTTTTGTGCTATAATAACGCATTAAAGGAGATTCGGTATGTGGATTCAAAATGTAAGCATGAGTGATATCAAGCAAGGGTTTCACATTGACCCTGGCTTCAACTCCATGCTGATTCAAATTGTGGACCCTGCATACGAGTTTCCTGTACCCAAGTATGCGTTTCGCGAAGTGCATCAATTTGAGTTCTTGGATGCAGAGCGGGGCGACAACTTTCCCGATGAAGCAAAGATCACAGATGCACAGGCTCAAGAACTTGTTCGTCTGTTGCAACATGCACAAGAACAACGCATGAATGTAATTGTTCACTGTCATGCAGGCGTTTGTCGTAGCGGTGCAGTATGCGAAGTCGGTGTTATAATGGGCTTCCGAGACACAGAATCGTTTCGCAGTCCCAACTTGTTGGTCAAGCACAAGATGATGAAGGCCCTGGGTTGGGCTTACGATGAAGATGAAAAGCACACCATCAATGGTGAAACAACAGATTGGGGCTTTGTAATTCCAAAGACCCGCGAAGGAGATATCTAATGCCAGCAGTATTTTTAGTCAGTGACACGCACTTCGGTCATGCCGGTGTGTGTCGCTTTACACACCCTGATGACGAGACTGTGAAGTTGCGTCCATGGGATGATCCTGATGAGATGGATGAGGAAATGGTGCGCCGTTGGAACGACACAGTTCGTCCCTCAGACAAGGTGTACCATTTAGGCGATGTTGTTATTAACCGCAAGGCATTAAAGACATTGGCTCGCTTGAACGGCGACAAGGTGTTGATCCGCGGCAACCACGACATCTTCCGTGATGAGGAATACCGTGAGTACTTCCGTGAGTTACGTGCATATCATGTTATGAACGGAATGATCTTGAGTCATATCCCTGTGCATGAAGCATCGTTAGGCCGTTTTGGCACCAACATCCACGGACACTTACACGCCACTCGCGTTAAGAAGGCACGTGGTGTTGATGTCAAGACTGGCACTATGTTATACAGTACAGAAATTGACCCCCGGTACCATTGTGTATGCGTGGAGCAAACCGACTTCCGTCCTATCTTGTTTGAAGACGTGATCAAGCGTATTGAAGCAGAAGGCGGTAGCGTGGGTTTCCGCAACGGCAACGGCCCTGCAATGTAGTACTAGAGTACTACTTTTAAAAAGTAATACCTTAGTACTACAAAAGCCCTGCAGTTTTGCGGGGCTTTTTTTTGGGTTGACCAATAATTCGCCATTTGCTATAATATAGGCATAGTAAGAAACAAAGGAGCCGCAGATGGATTTAGCCAAAGCAGTTGAGCGCGATATGCAACGCCAGCGTGAAGTTAAAATGTACGGTTGCACTGAAGATGAGCTTCGTGCCAGCGTTGAGTCTAGCATCACTTTCAAGTTCAGCGGTGCCGCAATGGTTGCCGCAGGGCTGATGAGCGATGCACAAGAACTCTTGTCCATGGGCGGTACTGAAAGCACTCGCGAACAAGTTCGCCAGACACTGAACCAAGCCAAGTGGATTTTGTTTACCTATGTCATGGACCGAGGAGAATAACATGAGCAAGATGAGCGATCTGGATCTAGACATCCAGTACCTGCTGGAGAAGGGCAAGAGTCCCATGGAAGTGGCTCGAGAGCTAGAGATTCCAGTGAGCTGGGTCTACGAAAAACAAGACCTAGATCAAGATGTTGCAGAAGTTCTTAGCCCTTTTGCAACAATCAACAGTTGACCAATAAATCAACTTCAGCTACAATAACAACTTAACAACTTTTTTAACCCAGAAAGGCACAGCCCATGTCAGATAGTCGTACCGTTACCGCGAGCCAAGCTCGCAAGTCTTTGCTCAACGCATTCCGCGTCAAGCGTCCTTTGTTCCTGTGGGGTCCTCCCGGCATCGGTAAATCCGAGCTTGTGGAAGGCATTGCCAAAGAACTTGGCGGCTTGATGATTGACCTGCGCTTGGGTCAGATGGAGCCCACAGATATTCGTGGTATTCCGTTCTACAACAAAGACAAGAACATCATGGAGTATGCGCCTCCCGGTGACTTGCCCGACGAAGAAACTGCCAGCCAGTATCCTATTGTGGTGCTGTTCTTGGACGAGATGAACTCGGCCCCTGCATCAGTTCAAGCCGCGGCTTATCAGCTGATTTTGAACCGTCGTATCGGCAAGTATAAACTGCCAGACAATGTAGTTATGGTTGCCGCAGGTAACCGCGAAAGCGATAAAGGTGTTACATATCGCATGCCGACTCCGCTGGCCAACCGTTTCATTCACCAAGAGATGAAGGTGGACTTTGCATCGTGGCAAGAGTGGGCTGTGATGAACAAGATCCACAAGGACGTGGTTGGTTACCTGAGCTTTGCCAAGCAGGACCTGTACGACTTTGATGCCAAGAGCTCAAGCCGTGCGTTCGCTACTCCGCGTAGCTGGACCTTTGTGAGCGAGCTGTTGGACGACGATGGCATTGACGAAGATACCGCAATGAACTTGATCGCTGGTACCATTGGCGAAGGTCTTGCTGTTAAGTTTATGGCACACCGCAAGATTGCTGGTCGTATGCCTAACCCTGCAGACATCTTGAAAGGCAAGGTTACTACGCTGGACGTGAAAGAAGTGTCAGCTATGTACAGTTTGGTGATCTCCATGTGCTACGAGCTCAAGGACGCTGTTGAGAAGAAAGTCGACAGCAAGGACTTCCATGAAATGGCAGATAACTTTCTGGCATACATGATGAAGAACTTTGAGACTGAGTTGGTTGTGTTGGGTGCTCGTATTGCGCTTACCACTTACAACTTGCCCATGTTGCCTACCAAGCTCAAGAACTTTGACGAGTTCCACAATCGCTTCGGCAAGTACATTCTGCAAGCAAGCTCTTGATCTGAGAGGGAGAGGGGCAGTGGCAACACTGCCCTTTTTTTATGAACTATAAAATTACAAAAATGGATGGTAGGTATAGCCGATACGGATACCAATACCTTGTTGAGTTCTCTGCAAATACAATGTTTGGCACTGGCGTGTTGGACTTTGATCGTTGCCGACGCTGGTTTAACGAGCAGTTTGGCTGGAGCCAGGATGTAGAGACTCGACAAGAAATGAAAGAAAACCAGCGTCGTTATCCCGAAGCATATGAAGACAACGACATCAATCCTGTCTGGGCCTATGCTGTTAAATTTAACGACTATCGTATCTATATCGACAGCGATAAAACGCTGAGTTGGTTTTGCTTATGCCACCCCGCGTCACCGTAAAAAAGAATCTAATCATCTTTCACAAACCCGGAGACTGGTCAGACATCTATGCAAAAATTTTAGAAGAATTTGGCATGGGCATGGCACTCCGCACTCGCCTGCGGCGAGAGTTGGGATTCTCATACCGCCACTTTCGGGGCTTGGAACGCAACGAAACGCCCAGTCGCAATGGGGCTATGTATCACTACCAGGACCAAGTTCACCTGGATTTTTTTGATGAAAAAACCCAGAGTTGGTTCCAGCTAAAGTACTTGAATTTGTAATACTTAGGTAGTACTACTTTTTTGGTTGACCCAAAATACCCATTTTGCTATAATACATACATAGAAAGCAAAAAGGAGTCAAAGATGAAACACACACTGTACCGCGTGGTTGATTACAAAACCGGCTATCATCGTGCAATCATGGTCATGACCGACATGGATGGTATGTGGATGGATCGTTTCTGGGACTTTGGTTCCTTGGACGTGTTTGATGTTGCTAGGACCATTGAGATCTTTGACGAAATCAAAGTGTCAATCGAAAGCATTTCAAAGACTG